>TARA_R100000655_G_scaffold31111_1_pt1 | contig 13677 bp, 5 predicted proteins | sample TARA_R100000655 | Tara Oceans TARA_R100000655 (sample SAMEA2622497) | marine metagenome | biome: marine biome (ENVO:00000447); feature: deep chlorophyll maximum layer (ENVO:xxxxxxxx); material: "saline water (ENVO:00002010), including plankton (ENVO:xxxxxxxx)" | depth 90 m
AAACATAGATGCTGGTTCTTTTAAACCAGTTTCCATAAACTCTGGAGATACTTCTTCAAATAATAAACCAGCTTTATTTAATACACTTTCAATATAGGTTTCAGCGTCAGTATGCCCTTTAAATGTCATTGTTCTCAATTCATTTTTAAGGTTACTTATCATTACAGGCCCCCACTCAACATAATCGAGTAGTCTTTGAGAAAAGTTTCTAGCAGCTGCTCTAGGGTTAACACCTAACTTAGATATAAACTCAACTCCTAATAATGTTCTCATTAATGCTCTTGTATTTTCAGGAATACTATTGTCTCCATTAGCAGCTTTATGTAAATCATATACATAATCAGTAATATTTTCAGCATATCCTTTAGCTGTTCCATCTTTTCTATATATTTGTTCAATACCAGATAATGATTTTAAAAAATGTGCATCCATAAATGATTGATAATTAAATCTATTTACATCAGCAATATAGTTTGATATAGTATTTAAAAAATTTCTGCTATATTCATAATCACCTCTATCACCGGGCCTTTTTCTAGCATGTCCACTAATATATAATTGTACTTCTTTAGCAGCTTGTCCTACTGTCATTTTCTTTTTAGTAATATATGGATTAGCAGCTCCTTGTAAATTGTCTAAATGAGGCATTAATCCTTCCATAAAATCAACTGTTAAATCTCTAACATAATGAGGGAAAAACCCTTGCTCATACTTAGGCATTAACTTTCCCCTAAGTAACTCTTTTAATGGTTCTATTTTATCAGCAGTTCTTTGGTCTCCATTTAATCGCAATCTTTCAACCATAGAATCAATTCTTTTATCAACACCAAACCTTAATGTTTTATGTAATCCTTCCATAAGATTATTATATTGAGACAATGCTTTATATAGATTCGGGTCTTGTATTTTTAATCCATCACTATCAGTCATATATTTAGCTATATCAACATCATCTAATCTTAAAACTCTTTCACCTTTATCTAAAGATTCTATTATCTTTTGAGATTTTTTATCTCCTCCATCTGCTTTAATCTTTATTGCTTTATATTTTTCTTTAATTGCTTCAGGCATTTTAGATTCAACTAAGTGTATGAAGTCATCAAATACTTTTAAATTTGAATTAGATACAACAGTATCAATCTCTCTTCTTATTTCTGTCACTTTAGATTGGTCACCATCATTAATAGCTTTAACAAGTTGCTTATCTAATTTATTATAATATTTTTGTGCGTTTTTAAATCCATACCTATCAGATAATCCTATGTTTTTTGCATAATTAGTTAAAGATGTAGTGATTTCTTTAAATCTACCTCTATCATTAATTTCATTAGACCTAAATTCAAATGAAGAACTTTGCATATCTCTTAAATAAGAACCAATTACAGGGTCTTTTCTTCCATAATGTGAAGATTGCCAAAAAAATTGAGCAAATTCACCACCTATAGAACCATCTTCAATCTTAGTATTAAGTTGTTTTAATCTTCTTTTAAACTCTTTAGCAGCCCCTTTAGTAAGCCATTCACTATTTGTATCATACATTAAATGTCTTAAATCCATTTTAAAATCTGTTTTAGCTAATCTAAAAGCAGCTTCCATAGGGTCTTTCATATTTCTGACTGTCCTAGCATCACTAGCCCATATTTCTATATCGTCTAATAATTTTATAAAATTTGGATTTAAGCCACTACAGTTAATTGCCATATATGTCTCCTAAATTACACATTCTGTTTTAATTCTTTCAGCATCATTTCTTAATCTTATTAATTCTTCCTGTGTGCTTTCTTTTACAGGGAGTTCTTTTCTAACTCTTTCAATTCTATTTGATAATTTTTTCATATCAGATAATCTGTTTATACTATATTTTCCTTCTCTTTCAAGTGTAAGTCCTTTAAAGAAACTTGTACCACCCATAATAGCAAAAACAGGATTTTTCATTATATTGTTAACCTCTTCTGCTGAGCCTTTTCCTTCAGATAAACCTTTTGATAAAACTTCTTGAGCAATACTTCTTACTTCTTTATCCATTTGCAATCTCATAGATAAATAATCTACTGGATTCATAATTCTATTTTCAATCATAGATGCTTGTAAATCATTCATTTTATTTAAATAAGAATCAAATTCTTTTTCTTTACCAGCTATTCTCATTAATTGTCCATAAAAATCAAGTAAATGGTCATTCATTAAATTAGAACCACCACCAATTCTATTAGCTCCTCTGTTCCATTTAATAGAACCATAATCTCCAAATGACCTTTCAAAATCTTTATTAAAGTTTGGCAATCTTATATTATCAAGTATTAATCTTTTACCAACATCTCCACCAGAACCAACTCCCATTAATTCTCCTATATCAACATACTCACCTATATTTTCTCCAATAAGTCCTTTCATATCAATTTCTCTATTAAAATACCTAGAGAATTGAGCTTCAGTAAATTGAAGTAATCCTAATGCTTGTTTAGCTAGTGATGCTGTATCTACTCCATAGTCAACAATAGTACCTATATTCCCTTGACCTCTAGCCATCTGAGTAAGCAAATTTATTCCCCTTCTATATCTACTAGATGGGTCATATCCTTCTTTAGCTTCATATGGTACAGAAATAGGTCTTCCATCCATTACTCCAATTTGATATTTATTATGAGCAGGTTGCATAAAAGACCATAAAAATTTCATTCCATGCTCACGCATTCCTTTTTGTAATAAGTCTCCTTCTATTTCATAAAATGTACTCATTTCACCAACAGAATTTTTTAAATATTCTATTTGTCGACTATCTAATAAACTTTTACTACCATATTTAAGTACATCTTTAAGTGTGTCGTTATTTCCGTAGAACATTCCCCTAATGCTTTTAATAAATTTTAAGTCTTTTCTAGCTTTAGGACTTAAACCCCAAGTATCTGAACCACCTATTAATGGTAAAAATTTCTTCATTTGTTCCATAGTAGAATAATAAATAGTTCCTTTTCTCATATTGTCACTATCTACATTAACAAATTGTATTCTTTTTAAATCAGAAGATTTTCTTGTTTTCCAATATTTTTTTTCTATATGACTTCCTAATTCTTTTTCAAGATTTTTTATTAAATCATTTAATTTATCTATTGATACTTTTCTAGTTTTGTATGGTTGATATTTATTTCTACTTATTTGTGTAATTTTTTTCTTTAAAGATGCTATTAGATTTACTTTTTTATTTATATCAAAAGATTTTTTCTTAATATTATTAGTTAAAACATCAGCAGCTCTTGAAATATCTTCTGCATTTCCACCAACTAACTCATTATACCATGTATCCATCAAATCTCGACCTTCTCCAGTTAATTGATGATGTCTTGTTTCATCAAAAATATTAGACCTATATACTTCATTAAATATTCTTTCTATTGGAGCTCCTCTTTCACCCCTAGAAAATTCTTTACCATTTTCAACAACTGTATTGTCAAAAATTTGATTTTTAGGAGCAAATACTTTTTTAACTTTTTTAGTTATTTTATCTTTTGTTTGATAAGCAGGTTCATTTGTTCCAAATAAATCTTTAAACTCTTGTTGAGTCCACCATTTAGGACTGTTCTCAACATTAGGGTCTATACGTCTATTTTTTAACCTATAATATACACTATTACTTAAATTGCTATTAAATAAACTAAATCTTTCAGAGGCATCTACAACATCTTGATATGTAGGCTTTCTTTGTTCACCAGCATTACCATACATACTATCACCAGTTGCATTAAGAAACCTTCCATACTCATGTAATAATGTTTTAACAATACCTTTATCTAAAGAACTTAAATCTTGTCTTTCTACCCATTCTCCATCTACTTTATCTATTCTTCTAAATATTCGTACTCTTTTACCATCTTTTGTGCTACCACTTGTTCTTATATTATTTACAACATCACTATTAGTAACTTCGCCTGGCGTAATTGATTCACCTATTCTTGGAAATAAGAATGAGTCACCCCAACTATGAATATCGTTAGCAATATTTTTATTAAGATTCCCACTTCCATCTATTATATATTGAGTTTCTAAAGCAGACCTTGTAAGGAAATCTCTATTCTCATAATCCATTACAATCTTATAATTTTCACCTTCAAATAATAATTTAGGAGCAATTGTTTCTCCTTCAGAATTTGTTCTTAATATATTTTTTACTTCTGGCAAATTAATACCTAATTGATTACCAAGTTTACCTAAGTATCCAAGTTTTCTAGGTATTTTTTGTACTACACCTATAGAACTATTATATAAATCAAGGTCAGCAGACATTTTTTCAATAGCTTTCTTTTGTTCTGTTGAGTTTAATCCCCAATGAAAATCAGGAGCTCTCATTAAAGATGAAGGGTCTACTCCTTGTATAAAGTGATGTGATGTTCTTTTAATATGGTCATACATATGTTTTCTGTGTGCAAAAAAGTAATCAGCTTTATCTGCATCATAATCTCCTTCAAAAACATTAACAACATCCATAGAATTAATCATTAATCCATTACCATATTCTTCTGGCAAAAACCCTTTTAATCCCATTAAAGCCATATCATTAGGTCTTGTTCTAGGTTTTCTATTGACAATAACTCCTATCTGTAAATTTCTATTAAACTCACTATTCCACCTTTGAACTTCTTGATGTAACAATCCTAAAGTAAAATCACTTTGCATATATCCATTCCAAATGCTCTTAGCATCAATTAATCCAGATTCAATTTCAGGTTTATATAATTCAGAAATAATTTGTTCCCAAGTGTATTCTTTAGGCCCTGTTTTTGTATTTTCAACTAATCTCATTTCAAAATCTTTTTCCATAAGCTCACGAACAGTCATATTTTGTTCATAATTCGCTAACATAACCTCACCAAGAAGTTTTTTCTTACCATTTTTATCAACAAGAGTAGGTAGCAATCTTTCACCTGCTACAGATGTTTGAATTAAATAAGCTTGCCCTCCATATTTATGAGAATTTCGAGAATCATTTTGATTAGTTACAGACCTTGATTCATTTATAATGCTATTAATGTATTTTTGATACATTTTATTTTTAACTATACCTTCACTATAACTCATTGGATTAGCATCTCTAGATAAAGATGAAAAGAAAAATAATCCATTTAAATGACTAGTTGATTCACCATCTGTCATCGCAGCTAAACCAGCATCTCCAAATTCATCAAGAACCCATTGTCTTAACGATACCTTATCTTTTGATATTTCTTTCCATTTATCTATGTTTTTATTTACTCTAGATTGATAATCTGATTCATAAGCTCTTGTAGATTCTGTATTATTATAATAATTATAATCAGCTTGAGATATAGTGCCTGTATTTTCATTATAATCTCTTTCTGGCTTAAGGCCAAGGCTTTCAAGAGTTATTCTTCTGATTTGGTCAGACCTTACATCAACAGACGGAAGAGCTTCCCAAGAGCTAGTAATTAAAGTTCTATCTTTAATATTTCCTTCTGGAACTGGATTTATAGCTTTTGCTCCACTACCAGTAAGTAAAATATCAACTGATTGATTTGCTCCAAAAAATGGTTCTAATCTTGGAGAGTAAACAAATAAAGTTTTACCCAACAATAAAGAAGAATTTTCTCCTCCAGAAGATATAACAGGTTTAAATGGGTTTCTAGAATTAGGATTATGACCAAGCATTGTATGTCCAAACTTCATTACATCGGCATTAACAAATGCTATACTATCAAATCCAGATACTCCTTTATGAGCTCCACCTATATTCTCACTCCAATTCCAATCAATACCCATATCCCTAACAACTCTATCAACTTCTGATTTTATATCAGCATTCATTGCATCATCCCAAACTGCAACGTCCCATCCATTTTTAGACTTTCTAGCAAGTAATGTGTTAGTTGTTTCTATATCTCCTAAAGATGAATATGCTTGAGCTACGTCATCTACATATTCACTATTAACTTTTATAAATTTCTTTGAATGATAAAGTTTTCCTCTTCCCATAAGCTTAGCAACATTAACATCAGAGTCTCCATTTAAAAACTTTTTATATAAAGCATCTCCATCTATACCAGTTAACATATCTTTATTCATTAAAAATCTTAACATAGATTCATAATCTACATTTGTTACCGCTGTAGGCCCATCTAATACTTCAGATAATCTTTTTATTTCAGTTCTAACCTCTCTATTTACACCAGAATTAGAATCTGAATATATTTCTGCAAATTGTTTGAACTGTTCTTTAAATACTTCAGACTTAAAAGAACTATTTTTAATTCCTATTGGAGACATACCTGGTGCTAATCTCATAGTTGTAAAACCTATCTCACCAGATTCCCCTCTTAATGGCATTCCATCAATTTCCATAGCTCTATTTGCTATTCCATCAAATTCTCTTCTTAGGTCTTCTATTTTTTTAATATTATCTTTAGATAAATTTGTAGTTTTCCCAAATATATCAACCATTCTTCTTTCAACTCTTCTACCATCTGTAGAGTACATATAAACAGGAACATATGGGTCAAATATCATATAGGGAATATCGACTCCTTTAAAAAAAGCATCCATTCTAGTAAATTGAACAGTTTCATTATCTAATTTTAATCTTCCATTTTTCCAACTAATTTTAGGTATCATTATCTGACCTCTTCTTCCAGCTAATAAACCTACTATATCTCTAGTTAGACTTTTTCTATAATCATATTGAGCATCAACACTTAAATCTCCAATCCTAGTCCATTGTCCATCAATATCAACATGAGTTCTTTCTATTAATTGATTTACAGAATCAACTGTTAATAATCTTTCTTGCTTAGATTCAAATATTAATTCATCTATTTTAGCTCTTTGTTCTAAAGATGTTAGAACACTATAATCTTGTCCATCTGGTCTATATTTACCAAAATATTCTTGCATAGTTATGTTTTTAACATAATTACTTTCATCTGTAGAAAGCGACCTTAAATCTCTAGCAACTTGTTCTCTTTCTGCATACATTCTTTCAGCATAAGCCGGGTCAACTCCATATACATCTATTTTCTTTTCTATTCTTTCTTTGACTTCTGCATTGTACTTCTCCATATTAATATCAATTTCTCTACTTGATTTATTTTGTTCAAGTACACCAGCTTCTGTAAGCCACCTAGCAAGCATTTGTTCATTCTTTACAGAGCCTTCAATAAAAATACCCATTTGTTCTTGTTGTCTTGCAGAACCAGGAGACTCTCCTATTAATTGAACAAATTCAGCAAGTTTTATTCCAGTAGTTTGAGTACCAGATTCAACTTTTTTAGTAGTAGTAATAGCATCATACATTAAATTAATCATTTCGCCATTAAGAACTTTAACTGGTTCTCCTTCTGCTATAATTAATCCATTTGATTTCTTAATAAGCTCATTTGCTATTCTATTATATTCAGCTATGTCTCCTTCTATATATGATGGCAACTGTCCTTCAGAAGCTGATGATACAATTTTGGGGTCTATTAATCTAAGTCTAAATCCCACTGCTTTATTAGATGTTTCTACTCCAACTTTAGCCATTCCTAAAGCAGAGAGTCTAAATACAGCATCTATTTCATTCATTTCAAGAGATGTGTCTTTTATTCTATCTCTCATAGCAAGATTAACTATGTTATCATGTAACCAATTAGGAACTTTATCTTCATTATACCCATTTTTATTTAAAAATTCTCTTAATCCTATAATGCCATCTTTAGAAACAGTTATTTTTTGCTCAGACCCTTTATATTCACCACTTGATATTGATTGTATAGATAAAATTCTACCTAAAAATCTTTTTAAAGAAGCTGCCTCTTCTGCATCAGCTCCTTCAATTTTAACTTGATTTAAATCATCTATAAGTCTTAATTCATTTCCTTGCTGAACAAGTATCCCAGATTCTCTTAAATGAGATTTTAATGCGTCTTTATTTGTATAATTTTCTTTAAATATGCTAACAACATCTCTAGAAAATCTTATAGCATGATTTCTTTGAAGAATACTTATATAATCTGACTGATGGTCTCTAAAAGAAAACGAATCTACATGATAAGAATTATTTTTAAATTGTTCATTAACATTTGATTCTTCTCTTTGAACTGTTTCATATACTTCCCTTATTAATTGTTCTCCTTTAAGAGTAACGACATCTCCCTTACCTTTTACATTTTTCTTTGCTCCACCAAGTAAAGCAGTTGTTTGAACAATAGCATTAAAACCATCTATTTTATTAATTAATTGGTCTACTGCTCTTTGACCTTCATATATTTTACCAGTTTGTGAATCAATTCCAAGCCAAGTTAATTCACCAGATTCAGCTTTATTATATATTTCTTTTGATAATCCAATTTGAGATGGAACTCTTAATATTTCTGTTCCAGCTTTCTCACCTCTTGTATCTGTAATCTTTAACTCACTATTAGTATCAGAGGCTTGTATGTTTTTTACTATTATTGGGAATCTTGTTTCAAAATCTTTAGTTAATTCTAAAGAAGTTTCATCTTGATACCTTTCCATTTTACTAACTTTGTCAACACCTGGTTCTGCACTCTTCCATTCTTTAACAATTTTTTCTGCTGATTTTGTAGAAATTTGGTCTGTAGGTTTTATATATCCTTTAGTTCCTCTAAGAAGTCTCCATATTTCTTCAAACATCGGGTTCCTTCTCATTCCTACACTATCTTCAGTAGGTTTTAATTTAGTTTCTATTACAGCATTATCATCACTTATAATACCTTCTTTTTCAGCAATCTCTTTTAACTTGTCAAATTTCTTTTGATGTAATGGATTTCTAAATTCATTTTCAGTATCCATTAAACTAGGAATAAAATTTAATTGTTGAGGGTGAAATCCTAGAGTAGCCATATTTGCTCTTACTCTATTCATTCTTATAGAATTTAAATCAAACTTATTAGCATTGTGAGACCTTTGCATATAAGCACCAATTAAGAAGTGAGGTAGTATATCGTGTACATCTGCATCCATATCATGTGCATACATCTCATAAAATGTATGAGCATTAAATAAGGCTCCACCCATTAACATTCTGGGCCATACAGAATATAAGTTTTCAGCTTCTTCTAGTGTAGACCACTTCATTAATTGTTTGCCCCAATGCTTACTTTGGCCATCAAGGAACTTTTTCATAGCTTTATCAGCATTATCTCCAAATACTCTTTGAAATTCTTTTGTTATTTTATTTGCTGAAAATTCTGCTGATACACTTGCTCCACCTGTATTTAAATTTAATACACCATCAACCCCTCCATATGAAAATTTTACCCCAGAAGCTGCTCCTTTACCACCATTTTGTTCAATGGCTTCTCCCATAAACTTTACCCTAGCACCTAATTGTTGAGTAGTTAAATCTTTATAGGGATTTTTTCTTGAAAATGCTCCTAATACACCAACTTTAAAATCTTTAAACCAACTAGCAGCTTTACCTTTAGGTTTTAATAAACTAAGCGTAGAAAACATTGCACCATTTCCTGCTCCCCATAAAGGCGCTGTCCAATCAAACTCACCATCTTCTATCATGGTAACCCCTTCAAAGATACCATCTATAGCCGCAAACATAACTGCATCATTAATTAAATGACCAGTAAATCTACCTAGCCTACCTGTTCCGTAAGCCATTGCAGTAAGCCCTTGAAAATCTTGTAATGGCCTTGTTAAAGCATTGCCTTCAAACATTTTTCTTAAAGCAGCTGCTTCATCTAAGCTTTTAATAGTTCCATCAGCCATCCCTCTTTGAATCATTTTATCAGCATGGTCTGTAACTGCTTTTTTAAAGTTCTCCCCTCTTAATGGGGTATCTAATTGAGAACGCTTTACTAACGCTTCATATGATTTAGTTTGAGATTTAATAGCTTTATTACTCAATCCTCCATCTTTTCCAATTTGTTTCATTCCTTTTACAACAGAAGAAACAGTTTGTTTACCAGCTTTTGCTATAAAAGGAGCAGCTGCCTTTTGTAATATTTTAGCACCAACCTTCATTGGGGCTCCTGCTACAAAACCTGCGAATCCACCAAACCCAGTTAACCATTTATTTAAATCTTCATCAACAGTAAACTCTTGAGCGGGGTCTACTCCAAATACTTCTCTACTTACTATGCCCGGCAATCCAAACCCAGATGTGTCAGCAAAACTCCATAGAGTACTACCTAAAGCTCCCATTGCAGTAGTAGTATCTTCGGATTTTCCTTTTCTCCCAGATTCTTGTCTTAATTTATCCCACATATCTGAAGATGGGGTTCTTTTAGCAGTTGGAGTTCTAGGAGATGCTACTTGTGGAGAGATTCCTCTTTTTTGTAAGAGTTTGTTAATTTGGGATTCACTAACAATTTTACCACGCCTTGCAAATTCTTCTTGCAATTGCTTAGTTAAATTATCTACTGCCATTATTAAGTACCTCGCCTAGCTGTCCATCCATATCCTCGTACTTTTCCAAATTGACTTCTTTCTTGTTCAAGTTTTTGTAAACTATTTTTCATTTCAGCTATTTGGTCTGTATATGTTCCTAAATTTTGAGAAGGAGCATTTCCTAAATAATGATAAGGACTCCATGCTGGGCTTGATTCAGATGGGGGATTGTAACCAACAGATTTAATTTGTCTATCTCTTCTTACTTCATTATATAATTGATTATCATCTTCATATCTTAATTGTTCTGCAATAGTTCCTAATCTTTCTAATTCATTGTTAATCTTATCTTCTTGCCCTGTTTGTTTAAAATATTCAACTCTTTTTTGTATATCAACAGATTCATCTTCTAAAGAACTCCACAAGTCTAATCTTTCATCTCTTTTTACAATTAATTCTGATAATAATTGTTCATTAGATTTGATTTCAGCAGACATTTCATCAAGTTTTTGTTTTGCATCTATTTTTTCATCTTCAGATAAATAATCTAAAGTATCTAATATTTCTTGATTAGTTTTTGGTTTATCTTGATGAATAACTTCACCTTCTATTTCTTCATCAGGTACTAAATCATCTTCCATTGAATCAACCAAATCTGATACTCCCATTCCTTGTTGGTCAAATTCATCTTGCACTGATTGATTTAAAATTCCAAGATTGGATTGTATATCATAATCACCTTCAGCAAATTCTAAATATTCTTGGGTAATATTATATTGATTATCTAATGATTTACTTGCTGATTGAGACAATCCTAATAAATCTGCATCAGTTTTAATTTTATCAAAGCTATTTAAAAAAGAGACTTCTTCATCTGTTGCTGTATCTTCCATAAGAGCTGATGAAGCTGAGTTAAATCTATTTGCTATGCTTAAAATAGAACTAGGGTCTTGCGAATTTCTAAAAGTCCACATTGCAGATGCTATATTAGTAGCTTCTGTTTCTGAAAACTTTCCATAATCTTTATGTCTTAACATACCAACAAGTTCATCTATATTGTCAGATATTTCATCAGCATCCATTCCTTTAGAATCTGGAACAGATGCATATATTCCCTCTAATCCAGAAGCAGGTATCCATTGTTTAGCTATATCTAACTGAAACATTTGATTTCCTTTTTCAGCAGAAGCCAATCTAGTTTCAGCTTCTTTCATATCAGCTTGTCTTTTTTGCATACCAAATTGCATTAAAGCTAAAGCTTCTTGAACTTTTCTATCTTCTCTTTGTTGTTGATATTGTAATATACTATTTACTGCTCTTAATGCTTCACTTGCCATGTTTTATCCAAATAAATTTTTACCTAAATACCAAGAACGAGATATATCGTCAGATAATGATACCTCTGCTTGTAATTTTCTTTTTTCACTTTTTAATCTTGCTTTTTCTCCTTCATAAAATGAAGTTATTTCTCCCATTTTTTTACCAAGATTAGCGAATAAACCTTCTTCATTTGAAGAAAATTGATTTGATATTCTTTTCCATATATCAGACTCTTTTGTATTAGCAGTACCTGATGTAGCTAATCCACTTTTTCTAAGAGTTTCTTCTGCGTTTGCTCTTAAATCTTTTAATTCAAATCCAGTTTGAGAAGATAAATCTTTCATATCTTTTTCCCATTCTTGACCAGCGATATCAGTCCTACTAAAAAGAACTCCTTCTAAATTTTCTTCAGCTTTATTTATATCTTGTATTCCTTGTCTAGCTAAGTTTGCTCTATGTCTTGCCTCTCTTGATTGACTTCGACCTCCACTCCAAGCACTATAAGCTGATAATCCAGCTCCGACAGCAGCTAAAGCAATAGGAATCCAATATTCTTTTTTCCCTGTTTGTGGATTTATAGTTCCAGAACCTACATCTTGAACTATATCTTCACCTTTTTGACCTAAGACATCAATTAAACTTGCTTCTCCACTATTAACATGAGACAATTCACCATCAACAAATCTCATTTTATCATCGCCAAATCTTCCAAGATTAGCCATTTGTGCTAAATTTGCCATTATTTTATAACCTGCATTGTGTACGGTTGATTAAAATCAATTTGATTTATTTTTGATTCTTTTTCTTTTTTAGGTGATATAATTTTTAGAATTTGATTTTTAATTACATTATCTGAAGAAGAATTTATTACATTTATAGCTTCATCTTTTTTTTCTTTTACTTCATTAAACATATTTTGCTCAACACTTAATACATTACTTACATCAGTACCAAGTAATTCAGATAATTTTTCTGCTCCAGAAATCCTACCCATTAAAGATATTTCAGACTTTTTAAATTGTTTACCTGCTATATCATATAAAGGTTCCTCTGCAAACATTGATTCAAATAATCCCATTTCTACTTTTTTAGGAGCAAATTTACTAAGATAATCTTGATATTTATCTCCTTTTTGAAATTCACTCCATTTAATTCCACCATGTTTTTCTGGGTCATATGATTTTTCAGCTATCATTTGTTGAGCTGCTGGCATACTTTCACCTTCAAATTTTTGTTTATCTTGCCATCCTCCGTATAGTGTAGATGCTAATTCAACAGCAGTAGATATAGCTTCTACTCCTCTAGAAGTCTTTTCTCTTTCCCATTGAAATTGCCTACTAGAATAATCCATTTCAGACCATGTATCTTCCACATTGCGAATACCTTTTTTATATTCACCTTCGGCTTGTCCACCTTGAATATAGGCTGAATAGAGATTATTTGACATGACAGTAATTTAATAATTTCATTATGCTTTATCTAGTACTTTTTTATATAAAATGCTACGATGTTTTACATATTCTATTAAGTCACGACCAACTATTCTGTACACAGGAACATCTTCTATTAATTCATTTAAAGTAGGAACTCCATCTTTTACAGATGCTCTTTCTTGTTTCTTGTGTAGAGAAACTCTATCATGTCGATTCATTGTCATTATTTAATATTCTTTACTCTATATATAACAGATAAATCATTTATTTCAAATGTTGCTCCTGCAGCTCCAGACATAGACACTTGAAAACTATATATATTTGTAGCTTCAGAACTGATAGCAGGTTTTAATTCTGCATGATGCCATTGAGTTACATCGCTTGATTTATTTTCTAATGGAGTATTTGTGGCGCTTCCATTTGGTAATCCACTTGAAGTTCCTTGAAATTGACGATATGTATCAGTATCACCATTGGTGGTATATCTCACTACTAAACTACTAGCATCTCCTTTATAAGAAAATCTAACTCTATAAACTTTTTTTCTAATAGCTGAGTCTCCAAAATTCATATC
>TARA_R100000655_G_scaffold104922_1_pt1 | contig 13664 bp, 18 predicted proteins | sample TARA_R100000655 | Tara Oceans TARA_R100000655 (sample SAMEA2622497) | marine metagenome | biome: marine biome (ENVO:00000447); feature: deep chlorophyll maximum layer (ENVO:xxxxxxxx); material: "saline water (ENVO:00002010), including plankton (ENVO:xxxxxxxx)" | depth 90 m
AGCATAAGCACCATCGTCTCCTGCTGTACATTTAACATATGCATTAGCACCATCGTGCCTTCTGTCAAATGTAAGTGAAACATCATTTCCTGCTGTGCCACTATCTTTGTGAATTATAAGACCAGTATTGACTCGTAAGCTAGTACTGGTATCGTTCCCTGCTGTTCCTACCTGAAGACCATTAGTTGTGATTGCACCAGCAAAACTAACACTTCCATCGTGGTCAAATATGTGCTGGCTACTACCATCACTTAACTCAAATATTATGTCATCGCCAGCACTTGAGCCTTCGTGCTTTAATCTTAAACTACCACCAGTATTTTTTAATATGTATTGATTAGCTGATGATTTATTCATTGATAAATTAGAAGCAAGCGTAAGAGCCCCTGCAAAAGTAGCAGTATTAAATTTTGAATTAGATTCTGGCTGTAAGTAATAGGAATTATCTGCATTAAAATACAATGCTCCATTAGGTGATTTTCTTAAATCCCAATTCGCCCATTCTGCATCAAGGAACCCATAACCATTACCATCATAATACAGTTGGATTCCAAAATTGCCATTCATATCAGATATAAAAACACCTGCATACCCATCTGCAGAAGATTGGATCTCTAAGCCACCATTGTGCCCCATAAGTTTAGCTGAATTACCAGATGTATTAGTTTGTATATGACCAGCAAATGTAGCATTTTGGGAAGTGCCAAGATGTAATGCTTGTGTTGTGCTAGAGCCAGTATAAAAATATATTGCTTCATTATCTGAAAGGATCATTCTTACACCACCTGAACCTTTTAAATCTATCTGACCATCTGTAAATCCAAAGTAAGTTCCTGTATCTCCAACGTGCAGTATTTTATTAGTAATATTTAAACCATTTGTTGTTGTAGATCCAGTAACTGATAAATCATTTCCAATCCATAAATCAGCACTAGCAGACAAGTGCATTATTTTTGTTCCACCATCAATAGTTGCACTATCGTGCCACCATTCAAATGGATTAGTTGTTCCACCATTGGCATTTGAATCTGCAATAAAATGCATAGTATCTGAATTGGTAGTAATTGCAGAATTAGTGCCACCTGCATTTATATTTAGATACGTTAATTCAAAAGTAGCGTTACTTCCATTTATTATAAGTTTATTTGTACCACTATCTCTAGCAATAAACCCTGCATCACCATCTGCAACAAGATAACCACTTGTGGAAAATACTTTTTCACCTGACTCAAAGTTTAATACCTTTGAACCTAATGTTACATTACCAGCAAATGTAGCATCGTATGTGCTTGTGGCTGAAAATGTAAGGGCAGTTGCTCCACCACTTTGAATCTTTGTACCAGTCCCACTTTCTCCACCAAATACAGCATAGTTACTATTGTAAACTGCCATCCATTTGGTATCTCCATTGTACTTGCCAATGATCCCACCCCAATTATCATCAGTAGGATTAATAATTAAAGATGAATTCTCCGTGCCACTATTGATAACCAATTGGCCTGACATTGTCCCACCAGAGCTATAGTCTGTAGACGCATCACCTGCCAGTAGAACTCGTTTCCAAGTAGCCATTAGTTACCTGCTTCGTCTTTTGCTACTTGCTTTTCAAAAGCAGTGCTAAGTCGTTGTAATATCTTGGCTACTCTTGGTGCGTCTTTGCCTTTAATACCCATAATTTCAATAGCTGTTTTTAAGATGTGTAATTCATCTGCTGATAGTTCAACTTTCAAGGTTATCCTTATGCATTTTTACAATTTTTGTTAATACAGAATGAGCTATCTCTAGCTCGCTTCCCTCAAAGGTAGAACCCATAATAAGCTTCAATAAAAAATCAGTATCCTTTACGGTTAATTTTTTAATTGGCTCATCACTTAATTGACTTAAGTCTGCAAATTTCTTTGTCATTAAGCAGTTCTAACATATAGTTTGTCATCGCCTGAGTCGAAATGGAATGACCCTACTCCACCTGCATTTCCTGTTGGAGCCGTACTATTACTTGAATGTTCCATAATAGCTATTGGAAAAGATCCTGCATTAGCTGTGTCTTCTACTTGCCATCCTGTTAATGCACCTGATTTATTCCAAGTAAGGTTAGCATAGTTAGCAATTGAACTTGAATCATTTCCTGAATCAGTTTGTATGCTAATCCCTGCTCCATCTGCTGTATTTACTGCTCCTGCATCATCAGTATGAGTAGCTTTATTTAACAGAATATTTTTATCCTTTACTTCTAAATTTGTTGTAGCTACTGATGTGGTAGTTCCATTTACTGTTAGAGTACCTGCTATTGTAACATTATTATCAAATGTAGCTGTGCTTGTAACATCTAGTGTACCTGCAACATCTATGTTATCAGCAAGCTTTGAACCATCAACTGCATTATCTGCAATGTGAGCTGTATCTATAGAACCATCTACATAGTGTTCACTATCTATTTGATCATCTCCAATCAAAGCATTTGTAATAGCATTATCTGCTATCATAGCAGTTGCTACTTGAACTTCTGCTACAATACTATTAGAACTCGAACTACCTAATACTCTATTTGCAGTAGCTATATTTTGAATTTTTCCATAAGTGACTGCATCGTTAACTAAGGTTGTAGTTCCATCTCTACCCATTGTAATAGCACCACTAATGGACTGCTCTGCTTTTTCTCCTGTAGAACCACCTATCCAGATATGTTTATCTGTAAGGGTCTTATCACCCTGTGCAGATTGATTATCTACATAAGCAGTTGTTGCTACCTTAGTTGAATTATCACTAGCTGATTGGGTAGTAGCTGTTGAGCTACCCAGCTCTGCCGTTGTTAATGTCTTATTTGTTAGAGTCTGCGTTGAACTGACATCAACTAACTCTTTCCACGTTGCCATTTGTTACTCCTTTATTTAGCTATGTACAAAGCACCGTTAATGAAAGCTAGATCTCCTTTTGCTGGAGATGAAGGTGCTGATGTTTGTTCTTTTAAATTTAATGTTCCGTCTACTTGAAGAGTGTTGGTGCTCATCCATAAAGGGCTACCTGTACCAGCCCCATCAAATAGCCTTTTATTAGAAGAGGTCAATCCCTCTCCTTGAGTGCTACCTAATATTGTAAGAACATCTTGGTATGTATCTGCTACTCGTTTTCCTTGTAAACCTGCCATTATATACTCGTCATTGTTACTTTATTTGGATTTGTTAATTCTGACCTTGTTGAAGGTAAGCTAGGAATTGACAATCTTGTGACTGTAGGCGTAGGTGCTCGTAAAATAGACTGCACCTGTTTTATTGCATACATATTGATCAACCCTATACCTACTTCCCAATTTTCCATAGATGCTTCCCAATTATTAGTGGATTCATCCCAATTTTTATTTCCATATGTACTTTCTACTCTTGCCTTGTTTGGAATTTCTGGCATTAGAATGCGTGCCCTGCTATGCGATGAGGACTGCCATCAATATTCTTGTTACCTGCTTTCTTTGCCTCTGCTACCATTTCATCAAATTGCATTTTAAAATATTGAGCCATTTGAAGAGATTCAGGTTTTCTTTCATATCCCTGTTGAATAACCCTGTACGCAAGAGCTTCGTGAAACTCATCTGGTATAATTGGAGACTCTAACATCCCTATTCCAGAAGAAGTTGTATCCTCTGCTAAGAAGGGTTCATCTTCTTTTACGCAGAACATTGTAACAGTCTTTACTTCACTAGGACTGGTAAAATTTTCATTATCTGAAGTATCTGCAATCGCAATTGCCTCTCTGTCAATCCAATATATCTTCACGTTAGATCTCTCTTATTAGGTTTACCTATCAACCTGCTGATCTTTTCCCCATCATAATCCACAGATTCTATCTCAATGATCTTTGAGTCTAATCCGTAGTACCTTGTACCTATTTCTGTATCGAATTGGAATGCACCTTTTAATACTCTGGATTTTCTACAAAATTCTTTCATTGCATTATTCAGCCTAAGACGTATCTCGCCTTCCTTCATATCAGGATGATGCAGTCTGATCAATTCGTGTAATTGTTGCTGTGTCATTTCATACCTGTAAGTCTTTGTATTTCTGCTTGATACATTCCCATAATAGTATCCAATTGATTTTTAATAGCAGTAGATAGTTCCACATCTTCTTTGTCATTTATTGTATCATTTAATTCTTTTGCTAAATACTTAACACACGCCCCAAGAACTACTGCATATTCTGCAGTTTCTGGGTAGCCTGTTATACTAGCATCACCGTGTGCAACTGTAGGGTAATCAATAAACTTGAATGTTCCTTTTGCACTACCTGAAGGGTCAGGTTTTAAAAAAATCTTATCTGCATCATAGTAATAGACTGGAGTACGTTCCCCTGCAAAATGAATAGAATTGGAATCTGATACTTGGTTACTTAAGCCAAAAGGAACTTCTTGAGCTGAATATCCTTTGCGTACCAATGCTAGTATTCTTTTATTTAACGTACTGTATCCATCAGCATTAGTTATTTGAGCTTGCTGTGCATATCGAATAATTTCTGTTTCAGGAAGTATTTGTAAAACCTCTCCTGCAGTAGCAGTCAAATAATCATTCAGATATGTTGTAGCTATATCTTCTGAACCTGCTTTCAGTAACCCTTCTATTCTTGTTTTAAATGTTGCCATCTATTCCTCACGAGTGAGGGAGCCTGTTATTGACTCCCTCACATTTAGTCACTAAGGTTAAGCTGTTATCTTGAACAACTTATGCGATTCAATTAACTGTAATCCAAGTCCTTCATCAGACATATACTGATCTTTCACACCATCAAAAGCATTATCTTGCTTAATGTTAGCTTGATAGACCATAGGTCTGTACTGGGCGTGGAATAAGTTCTCGTCACTTACTACAACCATATACTTGTTATAAGGCCCACGTAACGCTGGAGTTGGTATCAACTGCAACATACCGTGAGGTGTTTCAAGTACTCTGTAGTTAAATCCGAGAGCATCACGTTTCATATCACCAATGTTAACTGTCCAACCTGAATTGGAAGCCATAACATTAGACCCACTAGCACTAGCTAGTTTTGACCAATAACCTAAAGCACCAGCTCCACAGAAAGCACGTTTCACACCTGCTTCTGGGACATACTGAAATACTTTTTCCATATCATCTACAAAGTCGCCATAAGCATAGCTACTGGCAACTGTAAAGATATTTTGATCATCACCTGAAGATGCACCGTAATCTTCGATAGCAGGTATTAATCCGTAAGTTGTACGAACAATATTGCCATCAGCATCAGTACGTCCATTATCAGCGAAAGAATCAGCAGTACCTGAAAGACCAGTTCCACCAATTCTCTTACCAAATAAGAACGCTTTTTCTTTTTGCATTTTGTGCTCTTCAGCTTTCATTTTACGTAGCCTTGCAAGTTCACTTGACTCACCACGTAAAACAGAAGCCTCTAAAGTACCTGTAATCTGCAATGGTGTCTTAAAGATCTGAGTAGAATTCCATACTGTGGAAAGCTCATCACTCCAAGCATCTGGAGATGAAGAACCTTCACCACGTGCATTACCAATCACGATACATACATCGTTATCAGCAAGAGCTTGTGTTCCTGATTTTAGATGCTTCAGCGTAATTTCACCATTACTTGCAACTGCAGATACAAGAGCTACAGTTTTGTAAGTACTTTTTGCTGAATTCCATATTTCTACTTCTAGACCTACATAAGATGAATCTGCAGAACTAGCAAGTCCTACAATTCCATCAATAGGAATTCCTGGTAACCCTGTGTCATTATTAGGTAGGGTTCCAGGTGTTCCTTTGTTTATTGAAAACTCTTGTTTAACCCAAGGATTGCGATGTTCAAACATTTTAAAAATAGGATCTGGCACATCACGAGTTTCACGGTTAGAAACAAGAGTCGTAAATGGTGCTACGTCAGTCCAAAGTTCTTTAGTGACCTGTGGATCAACGTAGAAATCTCGTCTGTCTGTATACAGTACAGATGAGGCACCGCCATTATATAGCTGTTTTTCTGTTGCCATTTTGTGACTCCAATCATCATTTTATTATTATTTAATCCTGCCAAGTAATGCATCACTAAACAGTTGCTCATCAGTTCGAGGTTGCTCTGCTTTTCCACTCTGCACTACGGCAGTTTTAGGAACAGATAAACGCTCTGCTTCATTTTGCATCTGTTGTGTTCTTTGTTGCACTTGTTGGTTAGGATTGCTTCTTAACTCGAATAGTTTAGCTAAATTATCGAGAGTAAGATTATCAGGGTTACTTGCCCATTGCACAAATTGAGAAGATTTATTCTGATCCCAACCATAGGTGCTTGTAGCGTGGCTATAAGCTTGTTGTCTCATCATACCATCTCTCTGTTGTGCCATTTCAGTCTCATATGCTTGTTGCATTTCTGCTTCTCGCATTTGATCTTTTTCTTGCAAGTATCCCATATAATTATCTCGATACTCTTCTTTAGCCAACCGATACTTAAACGATGCCGAATCTGGATCGCTATAAGCATCAATCTCGTTATAATTAACTGGTCTATCAGGTGCTGTTGGCTCCTTCAATGAAGGCTCTTGCAATCCTTGATCAGGGTATGCTTGAGGTTGTCCATTGGAGGGATCAGCATTCTGTCCTTGAGTTCGGTAGTAATCCACCTCTTGTCTCAACGCATTCAGCTCTCCCTTGGCTTTGTCTGCCTGTGACTGCCAGTACTCGAAACGAGTTTGGTCATCTTTTGGCGAAGCGACCTGCTCGCTGGGTTCAGCAATTGGTTCCATTCCTACACTTGGTGCAGGAGCTTCTTCTGCAACTAACGCAGGATTCTCAGTAGGAATCCCTGCATTCTCTACAGGAGGTTGGTCAGCATTGCGTACTTCCAAAATTTGTTCTTGTTCCATTTATGTTTCCTTTACGATTTGGTATTTACCAGCAACCGTGTTCTTCAATTCTTTATTTATAAGGGTCAAATACTTCCCCACTTTCAAAATCATACTGTAGTGGATTTGTCATATTACTTAATTCATCTGTTCCCCACATTACTGTTTGTACAGGGTCATTAGCAGGATTGCCTATAGTTTCTTGTATGTTGTCAGTTTCAGACTTTACAATATTAAATGGATCCCATTTTTTAGGAGGAACAAATACTCTTGAGCTGTCAGTATGATCAGCAAGTTTAGCATCTCTATAAGTATAGTTAACTGGCTCCAAAGCTTCTCCAGTATCTTCAACGCCTTGTCCAAATTGACCTCTATAATTATCCATAGCTGATGCTGTTAATGGCCCCATCTTTCCATCTATTTTTAGCATATTTCCTTCTTTATCTCTAAAGCCTAGACTGTTTAATGTAGTTTGCATACTCTTAACGCCTTCAGCATTTAATTTTGATGGATCTTTCATCATACGATCTAACAACAGCCTTTGTTGAACGCCATCTAGATTACCCTTATCAACACTACTTGACATATTAGATTCTGAATTAGATGCATCTACATACGTAGGATTAGCAAATCTATCCATTCCATAATCACCGTGTCTTCCTTGTGCCATTAAACCTTCCTGTCTTGCCATCTCATCAGGATCCATTGCCATTCCTTGTAATAATTTTTCTCCTTGTGGAGTTAGCATACCAGCATCTCTTTGAGCCATTGCTTGCTGTAATGGAGAACTTCCAAATGCTTGTCTACCTGCATTAGGATTAGTTACTACATTTTTAAATGCAGAGAATCTATCTCCCATATTTTCTCTCATACCTCCAAGCCTATCTCGTAAGCCACCTACAAATTGATTTACTTTTTGACGGCTATCTCCACTTGCTCTAGATTGATTCATCCTTGCTTGTCTAGCTCTTTCTTCCTGTATTTCTCTAAAACGTGACATCATTCATCCTCTATGCTTAATAGTTCTTCATTCATCTGACGTTGCTTATTATCTGCTACTGGTTCTACCTGCTCTTTTGCAGTTTTCAACTCATCTGCCAATCTAGTAGTATATAGCTTTTGTGCCATTTCCACTTTTGCTTCTGCCTTTGCCAGTTTCTTTTCAAACTCTTTGACTTCCACTCTTTTCCTATCGTGTAATGATTCACGTTGTGCAGTTTGTAAATCGCCTTTGAGTTTCTTAATCTCATCTGCTTGAGCTTGCACCTGTCCCTGTAGCTGTTGCATTTGACCTGCTCTCTGAAGAACTCCTTCCATATCAGCAACGTCTGTTTGCTTCAATACTTCTGTTTGGTCAATTAGCCCTGCTTGGTGCAGTTGCATATAATATTCAAATCTTGCCCATCTGTTTGATGGTAGCGTGGATCCTGACATCACGATTACATCATACTTACCAATCGTAATATCATTGATCTTGCCCATATAATTCCCAATATCATCATATATTGGAGAGTTGAGTACAACTTCTTTTGGCATATTATTGGGTTGCATCAATCTCAGTATTTTTTCATCTTTATAGACATATTGAATTAACCCTACAATCACTCTTGCCATTTGGTTAATTCCTTCTTCAATATCATCTCTTTTTGATTTGATACGTCTTTGTCCATATTCATCCAAAGCCACCGTACCTTTAAAGGTTTGTGGAGATGAACCAACATCGCCTTGCATCATAGCATATATCCCTAAGATTCGCTCTATGTCTGCTTTGGCATCTGCTTCGTTTTTGTATAGCTCATTCGGTAAAGGGACAGGGCCAGCAACAATTGGAGTCCCTAGCTCTGGGTCGAACTCAATAACTGCTGTCCCAGCTCTTCCCCAGTCTTCTTCCAATTGTTTTCTATTTATAGCACCACGAGGTATAAGGAGCTTTGTATTGGTTGAAGTAGATGCGTGTGCAATAATCAAAGAACGAATCTTATTGATATACTCTTGCAAACCTTTCACCAATCGTACATCGCTTAATGGATATGGATTTCTGTTCCATCCATTCATTATAGGTACAACTGGATATTCTTCAATTGGTAATACAACTTTGAATAACTCTTCGTCACCAACGTGAACACATTGCATCACTTGGCATATCTCTATGTCGTTGACCATTATTTTTCCATCTTCGACTAGGTGTGCTTTTGTGATTATATCTATCTTTGTGGTGCTATTGGGTATGGATCCTACGTGCTCTTCACCTGCCATAGGGTGCTGTTGTCCTGTTTGAGGATCCATCATCATATGGAAAGTGTCACCTTGCTTTTCGTGTACTTCCATATAATCTGCGACAGTTTTACTGTCTGTAAATATCTGCTCTCCTTGAGCATTGGTAATCATTACTGCAGGTTCTTTTATGTACTCATCAAATTCTTCTGCAGAAAGGATCTTTCTTTCATCTCGAAACGGATCATATACTTTATGATACGGTTGCCATACTTTGTAATAACGCTCTATTAACTCTAATTCACGTTCTCCAGTAACAGAAACTCCATCCAATCTACGCTTTAACGTGACATCTTGTGATTCTTTGCCATACCGTGAATCTGTTGGCATATTGATGTAACTAGTTTCTGTAGATTTTTTTATGATTTCTTCAAATTCAGGATACGCTTTAATCAATGCATCCTGTGAAACGACCTTTGCAACAATGATATTGCTTGCATCTCGACAGAATGGATCTTTGGATGAGGGATCAAAATACACTTCCAAAGGATCTAAGGATTTCATCTTAACCTCTCCTGATCCAAAATCTGCCGTTGGGTCTACATATGCATACAGAACACCCATTCCCTTTACATAGTAATCATCTATAGCCTGTTTCAATTCTACATTCCCATTGGAAAGATCCCAGACAAATGCCATAATATCAGAGAACATACGTCCTACTCTGTTATCTGATGTTTCTCTACCTGTAGATTGAAATTTTGGTTTATTAGAAGTAAGCATAGCCTTTGCCTGCTCAACTGCAGAATAGGTTACGTTTACTACAATGGGTTGTTGGGAACGGTTTTTTAGAGCTGTTGCTTCAGAATCTGTCCATTGTTTCCCATTTCTGAATTCATTGTCCTCAACAGCTTGTTTTGCCCAGTTTTCACGTGCAGATGCGTATTCTCGTAGTAGATCTTGTGTGAGCTGGGTACTTTCTGTCTTTTTATGCATAAATGTACGTACTTAGCCTATCGACTGTTACTGTTGTAACGCTAAAGTACTACTTTAAGTTCCAAAAAAGTTTATGCAGTCTTCCAAGTATCTGTATTTTTACGGACTCTATCTATTCTCTTAGGTTTGATTTCGGCTGTATGGTTAGGACGATACATACCTTTCATTGCATAGTACATACCATCTAAGAGGTCATCGTGTTTTCCTCTGGGGTATAATAACAGTTCATCTTTCAAATCAAGCATATCTTTCTTCATATGCATCTTGCCTTGTGCAAAATACGGCTCCATTGTTTCTAATCGTGAAGATTTAGAAGCTCTTGGAGACTCTTTTATCTCTAAGCCTGATATAAAGATGTTTTCTTCTTCACATCGTGTACGCAAATACTCTCGTAGCATCTCCTGATAGCCAACAGACTCAATGCGTACCTTTGAGGGCTTATACATCTTAAAATACTGTATAATGCTCTCTGCTAATTTCATAGGCGTAGCTCGTTTACGGTAATACGGCAAAATGTACCTGTTATTATCTGCATCGACTGCGATTGGCATTACTACTGAATAATCTGCAGTCTTTTTTATTGAAGAAGCTGGATCTACGCCCATAAATATATTGACAGGAATTCTTGCTTCTTTCCCATCGGTTAAAAAATGTTGTCCTTCGTCATCTACTGTATAATCATAATTGTGGTATTTAAAATAGCTTTCACTAAATAATTGGTCTTCATCTCCAATGATCTGACATAAATATTCTCTATAAAAGACAGATACTCTAGCAATAGACTCTAATTCTCGTTTTTTCTTCTTTAATTTCTCAATTGGTTGCCATTCTTCCCATAAGGCAACGCCTTTATCCATATCAGGTGCAAAATGATGATTTACCCATCCATCCATCTCTTTTAGTATTTCTACCATACACCTTTGATGCTGTGGTGTGCCTATAACGGCCAATTTGCCCTTCATAGGATCCAAACTCGGTACGGCTGACTGTAACAGCCACCTAAGATTAGATTCCATCGCCTCGGCCGTTTTTGTGTTGTTTTCATCTTCAGGGTCATCTACAATAATTAACGTAGGTCTTTGGCTACCTACTTTAATACCACGTAACTGTTGCCCTGTACCTTTGCATATGATCATTGTACCATCTTTTAGTTCAATCTCTGATTTCGCCCATTGTTTAGCACTATGTTGCCCCCAGTATCCATATATCGCTCGTAATTGTGTAGAGTAGTCTAATGCATCCTTAATAGTCCCTAATAATTTAATAGCGTGGTCTTGTGTTCGTGATACCAGTACAATAAGCTTTGTTCCCTCAGAATGAAAGATATGATATAGTGGATATACGCCACCTACTATAGAAGACTTGGCGTGACCACGTGGAGCAATGATATTTACCTGTTTATGGTTATCATTCATTAACGTCTTAGCTATCGTGTAATGAAATTCTGGAGAAGGTACAGCATACATCTGGGGATTAATGATTTTTCCAAATAAAATCATATTCTCTTTTAGTTTCTGCCGTAGTAATACAGTACTCTTGTCCATTACCTACGTTTTTTCCGTGTTTTTTTAGGGCACTTAGTCATATTCTTAACTTTTGTCTCTTCTAGTATTCCTGTTTGCACTCCACAATGCAAATCTGTTCCTCTATATCCTGCAAATCCACATTGTATACCTTTCAGAGGGCAATGCTCAAACATCCTCATCAAAGAGATCGTACATCATTCCATATGTTTCCATCTCTCGTAGGGCATCCATTGCAATCTCAGATACCTGCTTTGTATTCATTGTCCCCATTACTGCTATTACGTGTAAAGCTCGTACTGCAATATCAATCTGTATCAGCAATGCCTCATATGATTCATTCTCTTGGTTCATCCTTTTCTTCCTTTCGTTGCATAATCAGTTTCTTTTCTTCTTCTTGTGTTATCTGGTCTAGGATTTTCTTTGTATCTATGAGTTCTACGGTGTCTGTTGTAATTGCTTTATTAGGTTTCATCTCTAATAGATCCATTACTTGATCGTTGGCTTTCAGGAAATTCCCTACATCACCTTTATGTTCAGCCATTTCTAACGCTCTTATAAGATTATCTATGGCAAATTCTTTACTGATACTCTTTTCTAGGAGTATTTCTTTTACTTTCTTTTCTACTTCCATCTTTACCCTCTTATTTTTTAAGAATCTCCTAACAGTAGCTTCAGGAATTTTGTCATCAGGTCGATATATCTTTCCAAGCTTTGCAAAGTCCACTCCACCATTAAGCATCATATTTGCATATGTTGTAATAGTGTTTTTCCCACGAGTAGAGCGTACTTCAATATCTTCCCACGTTTTTGCAGGGTTGGTCTTGGTGTAGGTATTGTAGGAGTGATTCAATTTAAAATGTATTTTTGCAGACATTGTGTCCCATCCTACGCCACCTGACAGCTTAATAAAGGTTTTTACATTTCCATTCTTGTCTGTGTATTCCTTTCTAGAGAGACATTCCATCACATAGTCATCATCTGTAAGGGCATAATCGCCCTTATCTGCATCTTTCCAGTATAGAAAAAACATTGGCTTATCTTCTGCCTCTTTTTTGGTATATATCTGGAATTTCTGTTTTTTACGCTGATATATTCGTTCAATTTCTATCATTATCTACTTCCACTTAAACGAAAGACCTTGATCTGCCCTCACATAGCCAATAATCTTGTCTTTTTTGGTTTCTTTGCCACCAAAATGCGTATTCTTGGGCAATTCTTTTGTTGTCCACTTAAAATCATAGCCACTCTTTTTTAAATTGGACATATTAAAAACATATATGTGGGTATTGGTTGCAACCACGTATAAAAACATCTTATCTGCAAAGAATGCATTCTCCATATTCTTTGCATACTTCTCATACTCTACAAGACAGTCGTCATAATGAGCATTACGGATCTTTATTTCTACAAGATAATTCTTATCTTCTGCATCATAGTGTGCAAACTGCTCATCTGTGAGGGTTAAATCTGTGTGTGCTAGATCATTCAAGTACGAAATAATGTACGTACTTGCAAGATTGTGAATAGTATTCACTTGCTATTATGACTCCAATCATCTATTTTATATAACTATAGTTAAACTTTACTGTAAGTTTAACTTACAAGTACTTGTTACACTTACGGTAAGTGTACACGTACACGTGTAATTGAATACTTTAGTATAGTTTAACTTAATCCTTACTCTTAAGATCTGTCTTCTCGCCCATTTGCATTGCAATGGACTTTTGAATTATTTCAAATTCAGCTTTCAGCTCTTCAAAGTTCTCAAATTCAACTTCTTTCATCTCATCTACTTCCTGTTGTGACATTAACTTGTCTTCCCATTTTCCTGTGTTTGTATTAAACACTTCCATCAGTCTCTTTTTCATATCAAGTTCTACTTTAAATTAACTATTGTATGTATAACTTTACAACGCTATAAAGCATAAATAGTTTCATTAGGTACTCTTAGGAAACAATCTGTAGAATGGGAGTGGGAGGTTTACCATTAACCCTACCCCCTTCAATTCAGGGAGGGTTAGGTTGACTTGGTTGAGTTGAGTTAATTAAGTTCATTGAAATGAACTACACCTCTACCGA
>TARA_R100000655_G_scaffold28392_1_pt1 | contig 13622 bp, 14 predicted proteins | sample TARA_R100000655 | Tara Oceans TARA_R100000655 (sample SAMEA2622497) | marine metagenome | biome: marine biome (ENVO:00000447); feature: deep chlorophyll maximum layer (ENVO:xxxxxxxx); material: "saline water (ENVO:00002010), including plankton (ENVO:xxxxxxxx)" | depth 90 m
TGCGCTTGGCGTGTAGTTCTGAGGAACGTACTTGCCTGCGATGTACCGGTCGTCTTCATCACGCACAGACCTGTCAATTCCGCCGCCGCGCCCGTACCGCAGGATGTACGCAGACGACGATTTAACGTCGTCGTCTACGTCTACCCAGCTACTGGTGTACTTTTGCGCTGCGTCAGTAAGGGACTGCGTGTCCGTGCTTCCCACAAGAAACAGCTCTTCCTGGCTACACACTAGCCACGGGTGTGTGATCCGCCCTTCTGGGTTGTCGGAGTCTTGAACAATACCCGGGAACGAGCTCGTGTCTGAAGAGCCTCCTCCTCCGGTTGCCGTCGCGTAATAAGCGCTAGAGGTGTAGCTCCAAAAAGACCATTTGCTTTGCGACAAGCAGATCGTGAGGTTTTGCTCAGGTACTGTGATCAACAGCGCTCGAAGCTCAGGCGCATAGGTGCAGTTAACGTCGGAGCCCTGCATGTAGAGCGTGGTGTGAGGCTGCTCAGTCTGTAGCGGGGTGTAGCCGTTTTGCTCGAAGAAAGACGTGAGAGGGTTTGACGCGTAGTCGGTAAAGTACGCGTCTAGCCTTCCGCTGCTCAGTCTAATCTGTAGATCTCCCGAGTACGTGTAGACGCCCGACTTGTCGACAAAGAACAAGGCGTCTAAGGCTCGCGTAATAGCCGAGGGCCCCACGCACCCAACCGTGTCAGACACGGGCATAAGCCGACCTGCTGACACCGTGGCACCAGTGGATGGCTGGTAAACAAACGTCTCGTCTGACGTGAGGATCAACAACTGGCCGTTAAAGTCAGCCATTGCAACAACGTCGTTCTCGGACGGGAGGACAATGACGTTATCTGTTCCAATGGCTGTGGGATCGTTGATGTCGCTAAAAAGGATCGTCCGGTTAACCGCGTACACTAGCCGGCTTCCAAGAGCGCACACCGCGTCAGGCGTTCCAACCTCATCCGGCCTTAGGTAGGCGATAGACTCGCCCACTTCTGTAGTCGGGACACGAACGGTAGCCTGCTGTACGAGAGATGACTCTCCGTACGGGTTTGCCCACTCGTGGTAGAACTCGGAGTCGATCGTTCTAAACCGGGCCTTTTTGGGCATGGTTGCAGGCACGTAGTACATGAGCCCTGTTCGTTTTGATCCAAAGAACAGGACGTTGGTCTCGCCGTTGTGGGCGTACTCTTGAAAATAGAACTGCTCGTCGTCTGTGGCGCTTACCCACTTTTGAGCGTCTACTTGCAGATCGGTGTCGTAATGCGCGTACCAGGACTCCACGTCTTGGCCCAAATTACGGCTTGTTGCCGTGACCTGGCCGCGCACGTCATTTGTAGACGTGTGAACGTAGATCGGCTCTTCCCAGCGCGCGTCAGTCGTAATGTCGTAGATATTGACGCAGTACAGCGGCATTACCTGGGTTTTGTCCGCGCCGTCACCGGTATGGTTGTCGCAGTAAAAGACTGACACTATTTGGTCGTGTCCAAACGACGTGCTGATCAACGCAGACCCAAGGTGCTTCTGGTAGCCCCACTTTTGAGCGATCCGACTAGCCGCCCTAGAGGTGTCCGTCGTCTTGTTTTTGGGCATCTGGGTGGTGAACTGCGTCACCTGACCAAAGCCCTTACGAACTCGCCAAGCGTCTTGGCGGTACAGCATGTTCAAGGCGAATGCACCTCTGGTCGGGCCCACAATGTGGGTGCCCTCTTCGAGGAGCTCAACTTCCTCGCCTGCAATCGCCATTGTGCCCCCTAGTAGAACCCGTGTCCGGTTCTCACAACGCTGACGTACTGAGCGCCTGAAGAGTTCCGCGTGTTGAGGTACTCCGTCAACGACGCAACCCTTTGCTGCAACTGGGCCATTAAGGGCTCGTTAAACGCGCCATCTAAAATGGCGTACTGCTTGGCACCGAGCAACGCGATCACATCGTGGTACATAGACAAGTTGTCGATAAAGGAGGTTCCCGTCGTCCAGTCCACGTATCCAGCGCCTGGAGCACCGCCTCCCGAAATCGGCTCTGGAAAATACTTGAGTCTCAGAGTCGCGTTGTATGACGAGGGGAACCTAAGTGTTGTGTTGTCTAGCAAGAAGGCGTCAGATGCTACAGTTAACGACTCTTGCCCCGTCAGCGGCCTCAACGGCTGGTTGAGGGTTCCGTCCGAGTTCACAGTGTACAACGACACGAGCTTCCTGAACCTCGGATTGGTTAGTCCGGCGTCCGCCCCGAAGATCCTGACCGCGTTCGTTGTATCCCCAAGGTCGTAAGACGAGGCCGATGCGATCACAATGTCCACGCTCGCTGTGTAGATGTTTTGATCTACCTGACTGACTATCCACTGAAACTCCCTGTAGGCCTGAGCCAGCATAGTCGCGACCATCGCGTCGGTCACAAAAGTCTGATCAGGCTCATCGATGTACTGCCGAAACATCGTCGTGACTTCGCTTACGATCACAGAACACCTCCTCCGGGCGTGCTTGTCATAAGCGCCTCTCCCCGGTTAGCGGTCATGCTCTCCGCCGCTGTTGCGCTGCCGGGAGGCTGCTGCCTTGGGGCCATTCCACCCGGAGGCGGCTGCGGTGGCCCCATGGGGGGAGGGGCCATGCCCATGGCAGGGGCCGGTGGGCGCGGGTAAACAGTCTGGCTTTGAAGAGCCATCTCGAACGCCTGCTGCGGCTGGCCAACGGTGTTGATTGACACCAAGATCTCCGACACCTTGTCCTGAGCAGCGTCGTCAAGGGCGTAGAACTCAGCGGTCTGCATGAACTCGGTGAACACCTTTCGGAACGCGTCGAGATCATCAGACATGTAGATCTGAGGCTCAGCGCCAAGCTTAGCCGCCTCAAGCATGTCTTGGGCGTGAGCAATGCCCCGAACCTTCTCAGACACAAAGGCGTTGCCAGTTCTAAAGCTGAGTTCGTCCATCGCGATCTGGGGATCAAGCAGCCCAAGCTGCAGCAACTCAAGCACCTTCGCGTCGCGGTCCTGCGCCTCATGGCGGAACAGCGAGCCGGCTTCAATAAAGACCTCAGGATCTATCGCCAGGTCGGTGTTCTTAATGGCCTTAAACGCAGCGCGCCCAGTGCCATCAAGCATTCGGATCATCTTGGCTTCGGTGTAGTAGTGCTTCATAAGCAACAGGGCGCTCTTGGCCATTGAGGCTACAGCGGCCTCAATGGCGTCCTGCGTGCCCTGTAGCTGGCTCGTGTCGTAGGAGGCCAGGGTCTCCATCGCCTTGCCAGAGGTTACGCCCACCGCGCGCTTACCAAGAGTCACGGAGTGCAAGCCGGCTACGTCGCCCATCTCGCTTTGAATGCGTGTGATGTTGTCGATGACGTGGCTTGGGATCGGAGCGGCAGGCATCTGCTGTGGCGCACCGCCGCTGGGGTTGTAGTAGATCTTCTCACCAACACGATTCGTAATCGCGCTCGTGGCAACGCCAGCGGTCTTGGGGATCAACCACTTGGGATTCGACATCAACTCGATGTTGTGGATTAGCTGGGTTCTGGCCTTGTTGTACAGCGTCTGCAAGTCGAGCAAAGGAGCCAGCAGGCTCAATCCCCAGCACCGCCGGGGGATAGCCGTGTACCGGATGATCTCCACCGGGAAGGCATCTACAGGAAACATTTCCTTGTACAGGTACGTGTTGCCCATAACGACCGCGTGACGCCCGTCGCGCCAGTACACCTCAAACACCTCAATGCGAGGTGGCGGCTGGACACCAGCGTTCAGGTTTACGGCGTCTTCCGAGTCACGGTTAGACTCGGGCGCTACAGCGATAGCGGCTGCGTGATCTGGGTAAGCCTTCTCAAGCTCAGCGCGCGGGTAGTAATGGCGAAGGGCAATCCACTGTGAATCTTCAGGAGCAAGCACTCCGCTCTCAAAGAAGATGTTGTACGCGCCAAACGTCTCCACCTTTACGCACTTCTGATCCGGGTCGTAGTACGTGTGCAAAGCAGCGGTTCCAGTCGTCAGAAGCCACTCAAGCATCTCCACAAGAGTCGTCTTAACCTTCTGGCTCTGCCAAAAATACTTAAGAGCGAGCTCGCTAGTCTGTGCTTTGACGATGTCTTCATAAGAAGGAGACGCCGGCACGACGGCGGTAGACGGATACGCCATTGCCAAACGCGCATGCACGTTTCGGTAGACGTTCAACAGGAGGTTGACCGTCACCTTAAACATCTGATCCGCACGCCCGGGCAGCACAGGTGCGTACTGACCAGCCCGCTCGTCAAAGTCTAACCACTGACGGCCCTCAAGAAACATCAGGGTCAGATCCCAAAGACGCTCGTCAATGCGCTTGTCTTCCCGGGAGGTGACCATCATCCCCTGAATATTGGTTGGCCATTCCTGCATCACCCAGTCACCTTCTTGTACCTGTTGAATATGCTGAAGTCGCCAGAAGACTGCATCCTGCGAGCGACATGAGAAGGCATCCCCACCCAGGCATTAAGGTCATCGTCGCTCAAGCCCATAACCCATGCGTCGTACGCCGCTTCGCGATCAGCCGCTTGCTGAGCCTTGTTAGCAGCCGAAGCGCCGCGAGAAGCCGCCGCCAATTGAGGCACAGCGGCCATGACATCAACGGGCTGATCAGTCGCTATCTGAGCGGCAGTCGTTCCGGCTAGGTTCGCAAGCGGCATAATTGCTGGGGCAAGGGCGGGGTTTGCTAGGCTTAAGCCGGTGCCGATCACGTTGCCGATCACAGCACCAGTTTGGGTGGCCTCGGCGTTTGACCTGGCCTCTTCCATCTGGCGCTGCTGTTCTTCGCGAGCTTCACGGTCTCGGCGCTCTGCCGCCATCCGCATCAGTTGCTCGCTGTTCTGGCCAATGACTCCAGCGACTGTGGCTGAGGGTGGGGCCGGCCCAACGGGAAAAGCCCCCGGGGACGGAGGCGCTACTTGAGACTGCAACTGCATCTGAGGGGGCTGGCCCGCTAAGCCCTGACCGAACATGTAAGGGGGCATGTAGGTGCCCGGGCGCGCTAGTGACGGAAGCTGGTTCCGCGGCATCATCGATGGCTGCATGTACATGGGCTGAACCATTACCCCTCCCTAGCACCGTAAAGAAGCTCCTCAATTGGGTGGATGTCCCGATGGGGGACATCCTCCACTTGTTTAAGCTCAACGCGTTCCCGCTTGATCTTAATAAGCAGGAACGCGTTGAGAAAAGCCAGGACAGACGCTCCCAGCAGCAAATTCAAGATGATGAGAGCGTCTGTCACTTCGAGCCTCTAGGTGATGCTGATACCGCAGAGGATCGCGTTGGCGTTGGGCTGGGTACAAACGAGGTTGTAGTACCAGCACCAGAAGCCGCGCCAACGGTCGCGTCGCGTCTCTCGCAGGATGGTGGTCCCGTCGAGATCTGCAAAGCCACCAGACTTGAGCTCGGCGATCTTCCACGTCTTCGTGTTCAGGAACATCATCGCCCCACGCGGTGCGTGACGCGCGTACTTGAGCGGGATGTTGCTGTAGCTCAGATTGAGGAAGCCGATGTCGCCATCGGTAGCCTTGCCGCGGGTGTCCGTGACCAGAGCAGCCGCGTCAGCCATAACCGCCACGTACTGCGCTCGCACAGTCGGGTGGCAGAGGATGACATCGGGCTCCTTGCCAGACAGAACCGAAAGCTCGTCGATGACCTGCTGCATGCGCTCCGCACTCAACACGGCGCGAACGTTGGTCGTCGCCGTGTTGTTGGGGTTGCAGGACAAGACCAGCGGCTGAAGAACCGGGACACCGTTGGCTCCAGCAACACCAGCGTTTGTGCCGCCCATGTCGACACCGAAGTGGTCTCGCTCAGACAGGTTGGCAAAAACGCCGCGAGGCTGGTTGTTGGACGCCGTGAGCGCGTTTCCTGCGCCCGCGTTGGTCAGGTACACCGGATATCCAAATCCGGGGTTGACCGGCGTAGCACCAACAGCCTGAGAAGTCGCGTTCTGCACGGTGTTCAGGTTGATGGTTCCAGCAACCTCGTTCACCGAGTTGATCTGAACACCGGGGGTCACGACATCGAGGAAGAACGGGTTCTGAGAAGTCGTTCCGTCGCTCTGGAAGCCTGGACCGTCCATGCGGCTCATGCTGACCTGCGTCATGCCAGCAGCCAGTGCGGTGCTGAGCTTGCCGTAGTCACCATCAAACGCCCAGTTGGCGGCAGCGCCCGGAGCGTTCTGAGACGTGATGTAGCCGACACAAGAGCCACCGGAGATCAAGTTCTGATCCGCGGTGTTCTTCACGTCGTCAACCAGACGAGTCATCTCAGACTCCATCCAGCTAATGAACGCGCCCTTTCCGCCCGACTTCGCAGCAGCCACCGCGGGACCGGTGATCTCGAAGTGACCGTAAAGGAAGTGTGCGCGAACCACGAGGTGCTCGTAAGACTGGCTACCCACGTCGCCATCGGCGTCGGTAAACTGCCCACCCTCGGCGAGGAACTCGACGGAGGTGTTACGACCGATGTGGATCGGGATGTAAGCGAGACGACCGTTCCAATCAACGGTGGCCTTCTGGAAAAGCTGAAGGGCCATAACCTCTTGGTTCAACTGCTCCCGAACGGGTGCCAGGTAGAACTCTTTGAGGATATGGGCCAGACCCTGAGCCGGATTGCTAGTCCAGTCAGTATAAGTACCCAACTGTGCAGACATTTAAATCGCTCCTTATGCGAATGGGTTGTGCTGCTTGAAGAACTCGCGGAGCATTTTGCTCCCCTCTTCAACGTTCTTCGGCGGACCAGACTCAGGCCAAACAATCTGCTGACCGCCAGCAGATGTTCGGCTTGGGCGAGGCGGCGCTTGCGGAGCAGTCTCTTGAGCGCTGGCAACTTCCTGCGCCAATGCCTCAGCAGCCTGAGGGTTATCCTTGAGGTATCGGGCGATCGCCCGCTCCTCAACGGAAGCCACAAACGTACTGTACTGCTCTGCGAGCTCCATCACCGAAGCACTTGGATTGTGGTAGACGCCCTGCAGCAACTGATGTCGATCAACACCGGGGTAGCTCTGCATGGCCTCTGCCACTTCGCGCTCAAGCTGCATCTTTTGCAACTGAACGCCATGGGTCTCGATTTGATTAGCCAGCGCGTGAAGCCTCGGATCAACGGTAGTCTCAGCGGGTTGCTGAGGCTGCGCTTCACCTGAGAGTTCATCGAGCCAGTGTGTCTCACCGGGACTCTGCACTGGAGACGGTTGGGGTGCAGGTGCCGCCTGCTGAAGAAAAGAAGCCTGCTTGGCTTCAAGGTCAGCCAGCCTCGACCGCATCAAAGCAACCTCTTCTCGGTGCTTATTCCGCGCTTCAAGAACTTGCTTGAACCTGCCGTACGGCACATTGTGACCCTCAAACGACTCTGCCTGATCCGAACTCGTGGCGGCGGCAGGAGTCGCATTGGTCTCCACATTCGCGCTGGGATTAACGTCCGGCGCAGGGGACGAAGGCTCAGGGGCCGCTTGGGCAGCAGGCTCGGGAGGGGCAGGCGCAGGCGCAGGGGGCTCAGGCGGAGCACCGCCTAATGCCTGTTCCAAAACCGGACCCATCCTCTCTACCGCTTCAGCGTCTAGTAAACCCATGAAATTGCTCCGTTTAACGTCTCTTGGACGAATTATTCAACACCGCGTCAAGCGGCGAGGACTGTGACGAAGCTACACCATACATCTCAAAATGAGAATCTCCCGTCTCATTTTTGTACACCTGCCCCGTGTTCCGCTCCCACAAGAGCATCTCGCGCAGGTTCTGCGGGCGCTCACTCTGGACCTCTTCTTTGACGTACTCAATCTGGTCAAGACCCATGAGCGCCAGGCCGTGCGCGAAGATCATATCGTCGTGCTTTCCGTGGGCGGCGATCGGCTTTCCTTTCTCGTCGTACACAAACGAGTTGATCTCACACTTCATCCGCTCGTCGTTGATGATTAGCCACTTCTTGCTTACGTGCTCTAGAAGCCGGCTCAGCATTACGGGGCGCGTAGAGGTAGACGTGTGAAAGCCCATTTTCTCGATCCATCGGTTGCCGATCTTGTCGTACTGATTGCGCCTGAAGATGAAGGCGTACTCGTTTTGGATCAGATACTCCAAAACCGCTAGCCCGTAAGAGTTCGACTCAACAACAACGAGGGCGTTGTATTTCTTGGCCTCCTCGATCACAAGCTTGCCAAAAGCATGGGGAGCGACGTGGCCGTAGTAGGTGCTCATCACCTTGGGCTCTTTCTTGTCCGTGACATCCATCACGCAGAAAGCGGAGTAGTCACCAGACGGCGTGCCTGAAGCAACATCGACCCCGATAGAGTACACACGGTACTTCTCCGGGGTCTGGTAAAGACGATGCCCCTCTGCTGACTGCGCGTGAGGAAACGCGCAGTCAAAGAATCGCTCGCCCGACGTGATGAACGCTTGCTCAGCAGACAGCGGGTACTCTTGAAGAAACGAGTTCCAATTGCCCATGCACTTGGTGGCCAAGATGTGCTGAGCCCAGTTGATCTGTTTCTGGTCGAGCTCGTACTCCCTGGCAACTAGGTTGAGCTTCGGGTGAGTTGTCTTGTTCTTCTCTTTGCGCCGGTAAAGCTCTTCTTCGGTCCAGGGAAAGAAGACCTTGTGAAACCCGTGATCCTCCGAGTGCCACAACTGGTGGGCGTGGTTTAAACCGTTGGCTGTCGTCTCAAGCGCAATGCACGCGTTAGGGCCAGCGGTCTGAAAAGCAGCCCTTGTGGACTTCTCAACGTCGCCCCAGAACGCAAACTCGCTGCAATGTAGCGAGTGGTACGTCGTTCCTCGGATGCCCTCTGACTGCGCGGTCATAACTCGGATCAACCCGCCATGGAAGAACCGCAGCTCTCTGACGTTAGCCTTGTCGGTTGGGAACGTAAGGAAGTCGGGCAGGTGATCGTAGAAGCGCTTGTAGATCTCAAAGATGGTCTGGGCGCTGTCAGTCCTGTGGGCGATCACAGCCACATGGTGGTTGGGCGTAAACGCAGCCTTCCAAAAGTTGTAAGCGGCCAAGATCGTCGTCAGCCCAAGCTGCCTCGCCTTGAGCACGTACACCCACGGGTTCTCCTCAAGCTCAGACAGGAATCGCCGCTGAACAGCGTTCAGCTCTAGCGGCACCAGGCGTCCACGTTTGTCTACAATGCGGAGGTAGGTGGGGCAGAAGTAGTAGAAGTCCTTGGCGCAACGCGTCACTTCTGCCTGAAGCTTCTCGTTGACCTCTTTGTGAGAAGTGTTCGCCATCAATTAATGGCGTTCTCTGCGGCCTCTTGCTTTGCATGCTCACGGGCATGGTTAAGAAGCTCAAGGATCTGCTCAGGACTCAGCGAACCACGGTTGAGAGACTTGGTCTTAGCCTCAGTGTACTCAAGTTCCGCTTTCGCTTTTTCGATACTGAGCTCGTCGATCTGCTTTTGGGCCTCTGCGGACGTTCGTGCCTTGAGTTTGAAGTCGTCCCACCGCCTCTCAAGAAGCCAAGCGGCTGCGCGCCAGTCGTCTTGGGAGTGGATCGTAATGCAGTCGATCAGGTTTCCCTGGGCTGACTCCTCCGCTGCGCGCACTCGGGCGTCAAAGCCCTCGTAGTGCGCGTCGCCAGATCTATCTTTCGACTGCCACTTGCGGATCGTGTCCTCGTGCAGGCCAATCATCTTGGCGACATTGGCCTTCGTGTGCCCCTTCTTCAGGCCCTCGATGACTTTGTCTGCAAGCTCTTGGCTATATCGAAGTCGCGACATTGAGGTAACCCCTTCGCACGGACTCCCTAAAGGCTGTCGTGCTGTCCTCTTTGAGGCACAGGTGCAGCGCCTTAATGAAGTTCACTGCGTCCTTGGCGTACTCGTTTGCGTCGAACTTCCTGTCCTCAATAAGCGGGCTGTTGCGCGCAAATACGCGCGAAGCCCGCGTGAGGATCACCCGACAGTCTCGATGCTTAGGCCTGAGGCTCTTGCGAGGAAACGTGTCGAGAAGATCAAGCTTGGTCTCAAGCTCACTACGCAGAATGTGGTAGGAGGCGACGGCGAGCTTTTCGAGCTCTTCTTCGGACTTCTCCTGCTCGATCGCATCCGTGAGAAGCTCAAGAGCGCCAAAGGACTCGTTGATGATCTCACCAAAGCAACCCTCGGCAACAGTGTGCCCAGTGTTCGCGTCGTCCGTGATGATCAATCCGGTCTCGCCGTCTTCCAGCGGGACTTCTTCCCATACGAGCTTCGGCATTACATGTACTTCCGAAGAGCAACCTGCGTGGCGATCGGGCCTTTGCGCTGAAGCTCTCTGGCCACCTTGCGAACCATGGCTCGCAAGATCACACCAGTGTCCACTCCGTAGGCATCCGCAGTGCGGCGGACAGCCTCGGTGTAAGCCTCTCCAAGATCCATCTCGGTGATCTCCCCAAGCTTGGCAGGCCGGCCAGTGGGCTTCTTCTCAGCGGGCTTCTTGGCGGGTGCCTTCTTAGCGGGTGCCTTCTTAGTAGCCATCATTGTCTCCAAGTGCTCGTGTTAGGATCAGCCGTCTCTTCAGCACGATCCGGGCGAATAGCTTGCTCTTACGGTAACAACGGTTTCCGCTATTCCAATGGCAAAGCACATCGGGCCAGCGTTTGTACTTTTTACGGTACTTCTTTAAAGCCCGCAAGCCTGCGGTAATCAGGTCACACCCCTTGGCCTTGCCGCCAGGACAATGAAAACGCGGCACAACCTGCAAAGGCCCCGAAGCCCCAGCGTCTGACACGGCACCCGTGGTGAACCGCGACTCGGTGTACGACAAAGCAACGACCAGGCTAGCCGGTAGATCGCTCATCTCTGCTTCGATCCCCACCGCAAGACAGGTCTTGTAGCGATCAGCGGTCCTGTTCGGGGCGTCCATCCAACCCAAAGCGGTCAAACACAGCACGCTTACCTGGAAATATCCGATCATCGCCTGCCAAACCTCCGCGCGTACTCGGCTATGAGCATAGCGTCAGCGGTAGCATGCACCACCTTTTGACCCGGGAAAAGCCTCTGGGCAGCAGCCTTGGTCACGTTCTTGTTCCCTTTGGACATGCACTTGAGCTCACGTTGCCACGTAGCGGGCGTTGCTACCTCGAAGGACAGCCGGTGACACACGAGCAGCGCTCGGCAGAACCCGTAGCTTGTTCCGAACTTAAACGTAGACGCCACTCCCTGCCGGGGCATCGCGCTCACCTTCTCCAGCACAGCGAACGCCACGTTGGGCGCGTGCTCTCGGACAAACTCAGACACGTCATGCTCTGTTGCATTGAGACGGACGGAGGCCAGAAAGCCTCCGTCCTCGTCAACAACAGCCACCGCGCCCGAGTACCCGGGATCAATCCCCATGTAGTGCTTCACTCGCACATCCTCCTCCAGAGCGTTTCGAACGCGTGCGCCGCTTGCTGGGGACAGACTCCGTTCCCGAGCATCCGTAGGCGCTCCACCCGATTGGCAAGCCCATCATTGTCTCGACAAACTCCGGGTTGAGGACCACCGGCTTGGAGCCATCGTCGCCATCCGGCTTCATCGCTTGGGCTTGGAGGCCAACTACTTCCGAGAGAGGCCTCGCGTTCCTGTCGTGGGTCTCTTCTGACGCGCAGGTTGATCTGTGATCCCTCGCGCTCGGTGTCGGCCATAGCTGCGCCAACTTCGACAACGCTGGCCTGCCCGCCCCCACTCGCCCTGCTGCTCCGCCCATGTTCGTCCCCCCGTACAGGCCCGCATCCGGCGTTGGCCAGTAAAGAGCGTCCGTGGGCGCGTCTGTACTCGGGGTCAGCCGCGAGGATGAAGACACGGGCGCGGATGTGGGGTGCTCCGACCTGAGGGATGTTGGCTCGTACAACTTCCCATTCCGCATCGAGCCCGAGGTCGGAAAGCGTTCCAAGAACTGGTCCCATCCCTCGAAGAGTGAGGCCTGGGACGTTTTCCAAGAACACTGCTCTGGGTCGTACATCGCGTAGAATCCGCTCGATGTCTGGCCAGAGCCACCGCTCATCTTCGAGGTGCTTGCGTTTTCCGGCTGTGGAGAACGGTTGGCACGGGAATCCCGCAGTGACAATCTCCACCAGGCCATTCCAAGGGCGACCATCGAAGGTGGAAACATTATCCCAGATAGGCGCTGGATGAATGAGCCCTTCTTCCATAAGCGCCGCAAGGTTCGCAGCAGGATAGGCTTCCCTTTCGACGTAAGCGACAGATCTGCTGGCAACTCCTGCCATTCCAAGGGCGAGCTCAAGCCCTCCGTATCCCGAGCAAAGGGAAAGCACTCTTTGGGTATGTGGATCCACATCTACACCTCCTCGAATCGCATGCGCTGCGGGTTCCATTTAATGACATCCTCCCCAAGGTTGCGCCTCGGGCCGTGCCTGAACTTTTCCATCCCCATCTCAGCCGGCTGACCAAGCAGGGCATCTGGACGCCTCGCGTCCTCGTCAACGTTCCCAGGAAGCCAAGGCACCAACGCCAGGTCAGCATCGTCCTCGATCGACCCAGACCCCTTGGCCTGCTGGATTGTGGGCCGCTTCATGTCCCGTTTTGCGCTCAAGACCGGCTGAGAGAGCAGCACAGAGACGCAATCAAGCTCGTTTGCCATGAGCTTTAGGCCTCCTGAGTTGGCGCTGATGGCCCTCTCATCTCCGTTAGCCATATCCGCCGAGGGGCTCTTCATCAATTGCAGGTAATCCACCACAACCATGCCAAGCCGACCGTTTTCTGCGTGCATCTGGCGCGCAACGCTTACGATCCCCTCTAAAGTCCCGTGCTTTGCCCCGATGATCCGTATCGGAAGCGCGTTGATTCGATCCGCAGCCCCCATAATCTTGGAAAAATCGTACGATTCGAGCCCCGGGCGGTCGTGAACATGCACCGGAACACCGGATTCAGCCGCCACCATGCGCCCAACCACCTCGCTCGGCTGCATCTCCAGGCTGCAGATCAGCACCGGATGCCCAGCTTTTGCCGCTGAAAGAGCAAGATTGTTCACAGCAAAAGCAGTTTTTCCGTGACCTGCCGAGCTCAGCACTACGATCTGCCATCCGGTTCGCACGCCGCCGCCGAGGCGATCATCTAGCGTCCGCAGGCCTGTGGGGATCCGCGTATCTGTGATCTCCCCCTCCATCACGCGCTTCACGTAGTCCACGTAGTCGCGCAACCCGTCCTGAACTGACACACCAACAGAGAGCTTCCCGCGCTTAGCGATGTCTCTAAGGCTCTTGTTGGCGCTCTCGAACACTGCCGTAGCCTCAGGACTCTCCATGGCCATGCGGGACACGTTCCAGCCGTGCTGCACCATCTCTCGGGACAGAGCGTACGATCGCACCTTCTCGCACATGTACGCGAAACTGGACGGGAGAGACGAGGTATCCATCAGGTTGCTGAGAACGCGGGCACGCCCAGCAGAGTCCCACGTCTTGTCCAGCACCATCTGCTCGCGCAGAGACACAGGGTCCACCTCGACACCCTCGGAGATCAACGACAACATCGCAGAACAAACCGCCTGATGGTCGATACGGTAGAAGTCACCAGGCGAAAGGCCTGACGCCACGAACTCTCCGGGCGGTACGGTCCGCAGTAAGATCGCCCCGAGCACCTCTCGCTCGGCCTCAGGGCTGTTGGGCAACGGTACGCTCATATTCTCCCTCGCGCGTCTAGGGTAACTAGGGGCCCCCCTCCCCCCCC
>TARA_R100000655_G_scaffold928_8_pt1 | contig 13620 bp, 13 predicted proteins | sample TARA_R100000655 | Tara Oceans TARA_R100000655 (sample SAMEA2622497) | marine metagenome | biome: marine biome (ENVO:00000447); feature: deep chlorophyll maximum layer (ENVO:xxxxxxxx); material: "saline water (ENVO:00002010), including plankton (ENVO:xxxxxxxx)" | depth 90 m
GCATACGTTTTAGCATTCATGTAAATATATAAATCATCTTTAGTTAAAGCTGAATTTAAATTAGATGCCATTGCTGCTGTTAAAGATTGTAAGTTAGCTATAATGTTACCAGCATCATAAGGAGCAGTTGCTGCATCAGCATTAACAGTCCCATCCGTTGCGAATCTTCCTGTTGTAGCTGTTAAGAATCCTTCAAACTCTCCATTTGTAGCTCCTGTTCCTGTCCAAATATTATTTTCTACATGATTAGCGATTATTTCGCCCATGTAAGATATTACATAGTCATCGAAAGATGCTGGCGGCGGAGAACCCGCTCCCGCTCTCATTTGTAAAGCTTCCCAAGAACTTAAAAGATTATTAGTACATAAATCCATGTTAATCTGTAAGTCCTTAACTTGTAACACCTTTTCCGTTAATTCTAATTTACCGTTTTTCTCAAAATCGCAAGTTGCATCTCTTACTACTCCATGGCCATCTGCATCCGCGCCATGCGACATTTTTTGTATTACTGATTTAAATTTAACGTTTTCCATTAACGTCATAAAGTCTATACTTTTCGCTTCTTTAAGTGCTGCCGAAATATAAAAGCCAGCCGCCTTTCCCGCAAAAGTTGAACCTGTTATTGTTGGTTGTGCCATAATTTTAAAATTTTAATTATTATTATTTATTTATTATTTAAGGTATGTAAAATTCTTTCCCTTTTAGTCATTTTTTTGTATTCTCTTTTAGACAATACTGGAGCTTCTGGGCTGAATTTATTAGTATTTAAAGGCGCATCAGCTGGGCTTGCAGCCAATTCAGTTTTTAATTTCTCATTTTCTGCCTTTAATTTTTCTATTTCTTCATCAGCTGAAAACTCAACTACCTCAGTAGTTTTAGTAGTAACTGTTTTAGGATTTTCGCCTGGCTCTTCGCTAGTTTCCTCAGTCATTTCAACCTCTTCTGATTCGCTATCGCCTAATCTAGATTTAATATCCGCAATTGCATCTTCTAGGTTGTCAACTCTATCTTTCATTTCTTCATAAGTTTTAGCCCAGTCAGTTTCCTCAGCTTCGCTTTCATAATCATCATCTTTTTTCTCCATTTCCACCTCTTCAGACATTTCTTCCTTCTCTTCTTTGGCTTCAACTTCCTCTTCCGTTTCTGATTCTAATACACTAGAAATTATACCCTCATCGTCCACTCTAAAGGAAACTCCAGTATCAGTTTTATACGTTCCCGCTGGAAGTGGTATGGTTGTACCGTCTTCCGTCAAAACTGAGATATCAACCCCAGATTCTAGTTCTTCGGCTGTTGATACATAGATAGTACCGTCTTCGCCTTTTGCCTGCCATGCAAGCTTAATTTCTTCCTCAGCCTTATTTAAGCCAAGTGCTACAAGTATTTGTTCTTTAATATCCATAAGTTCTTTTTTTATATAATAGAATTGTTATTTATTTTATTTGATTTTCGCGTATTATCTCATTTAAAGCTGATAATATTTCTTCATCAGTTGGGCTTTTTTCTGACATCTTTTGCATCTTGTCAGTAAAATACCCCTCAATACTAAGTCCGCGCAAATTCCCTTGTTTTATCTCTTTCCAAAGCTCATCATTAGTTATTTTAAGTTTGACCATCCATGTTCCTTTAGGCAGAGAAAAGCCGTATAAATTGCTCTTATCTAATTTTGTGTCTTCTATTATCCAGCTTTCAACTGTTAAAACTCCAGAAACTCTTTCATTATGCTCATGAGTTGCCTTATGATGATTATTATGTTTTAAATAAAGTTCAGATGCGCGGCGCACCGTTGAAGGACTAAAGTAAACATAGTACTCCTTATCTGTATTAGGGTCGTACCTAAATATTTGTTTGTTTGGTATAAGCGCTGGGCTTACCAAAACTCTTTGGTCTTCATCTACTTTAGCAAAAGTTAAATTATTTTTTTCTTTTCCAAAATAAACAAAGTTTTCTTCTATTGCTGGGCTTGATACTAAGCTAATAGCATCAATAGCCAGCTCTTCGCTGTTATCATCTATTACCAATTCTACAATAGATGTTGTCTTTTCGTAATAGTCTTTGTTAGCGGCTTCGCATTCAGCTTTAGAATCATATTCGCAGCTTCCTGTTTTTCCCCATTTATATTTTCCGTTGTCGCATTTTTCGCAAGGCATATTATTATATAGATTTTAAGTTAATATATTTGATTTTTAAATTGTTGCTCTCCTTCTTATATTGGCTAGTTGGTCTTGACTCTGAGTCATTTCATCAGTAACAACAAAGGCTTTTAAAGGCTCTGGCTGCATTCCCCCAGATAATTCAAATGCTCCCGACATCATTTGCGGAGCTGGAGTTTGAGATTCCGCATCTGGGCTGCTATAACTTCCCCCGCTTATATTTGGAGCGCTACCGCCACCCCCGCCAGAGCTTGCTATTGCTTTTACATTAGCTAATCCAGAAGCGATTGCTGCCGCCGCTGCTATTCCCCCTAAAGCTGGTCCTACATAAGGAATACTAGCCATAGAAGCATAAGCTGCCGTTGCTCCTTTATAAGTATCAATTGTAGCTTGAGTAATCGCCATGGCTTTCCCAGCTGCCGTTTCTTTTCCTAATATTGTCGCAAAATTCCCCGCCGTTTGCGATGCAATTCCTAATCTTTTCTCTGCGCTCATTTCGCTCCATTTAATAGCATCCTTATCCGCCTTTTCGCTTTCCTTAGCAAATTGCTTCGCTATCTCTGTTCTTTTTCTAGCGTATTTTTCTTCTATTGCGGCTTTTACTTCCTCAGCATTTTCCATTAATTCAGCGGCCGCTATTGCTTTATCCTCTTCAATTTTTAGCTCTGCCAAAGCCCTTTGTTGTAAATCTTCTATTAAAGCTAAAGAATTTTCTTGCTGTAAGGCTAGTAATATATCAGCTTCTTTTTTCTGGCGGTCTAATTTTTCCTTTAAAGCCTTTTCATCTTCCGCTTTTTGCTTATCAATTCTATCTTGCTCTTCCTTGGCTCTAGCATCTTTCTCAGCTTGTATTTCCCTTTCAAAAGTATTTACTTCTGTCATTACTCTTCTACGCATTTTAACAGATGCCGTTTCTTTTTCAATTAAAGCTACTTTTAAATCCGCCAGCTTTTTTTCATCTTCAACTAGATTTTCAGATTGCGCCATTTGTAATTCCTGGATTCTAACCGCTTCCTCAGCCAACTCTAGCTCTCTATTAGTAGTTTCCTCTTCTAGCGCTAAAGCCTTTTTTAAATTCTCTAATCTAACTGCCGCAGACAAGCTTTCATCTTCTGCCGCTAATCTAGCTTTCTCAATTTCCTGTCTAGTTTTGGCTTTTTGAATGCTAAATTCTATTTCCGCATCTCTTAATCTTTGCGAGGCTTTCTCTAATTGAGTCATGATTTTAACCTCTTCTTTTATTTCATCTACTACGCCTTTAGTAATTCCTTTAACATCTTGCATTGCGCCTTTAATATCCCCTTTAAATACCTTGACTATTGCGCCGCCAAATGTAGATATTCTATCTTTCAAAACATCAACTGTTGCGCCTACTGCTGTAAAAGCTACCTTGAGCTGGTCAGCTCCTTTTTTAGTACTTGTAAAATATGTAGCTAAAGAGCCAAAGGCCACCAATAAAGCTCCAATTCCAGTCGACATTAATCCAGCTTTTATTGTTCCGAACATTGCTTTAGCCGCTGGGATTATTTGGCCAAATGCCGATTTAATACCATTTAAAGAAACTCCCATTACATTAAAATTACCAATAGAGCCTGTTATTGCCTTATCCGTTTCTTTTTGCTCTTCATTAAATTTCTTAACTTCTTTAGATGCTTCTTTTTGCTCTAATTTTAAGCCTTTTAAAGCGTTCTTTTCAAGCTTAATATTAGTTTCTGTTTTTTTTATCTTTTTATTTAAATCATCCATACCAGCATACCATGCGCCTTTAGGGATTGAGTCTTGTTTAGATTTTAATTGTATTAATTCCTTTTCCAAATCATTTAATACTTTTTCTTGTACTTCAATAGATTTAGTTACATTATCCAAACTCTTCCCCCAGTCTTGAGTATCTTTAGTTACTGATTTTATATTACTTTTTACTTCGTATTCTAACACCTCTTTTGCCATATCTTTTATTTTATATAATCATTTCGTAAATATGAAGCGTACAGCTCCAACTTATATTCATATCCGCAGCTCCAGTTACTTGAAAAACCATATCGCTCCCGCTAAAATTCATATTAGCCGTCCATCCCGCCACCGTTCCAGAGCTTACAACTACTGGCGTTGACTCATCTACTGAAGTTTCAAAAATTATACCAGTTGTAGTTAAAAATATCCTATCGCCATCTGAACCAGCTGCTGTTCCGCCTGTTCTAACTCCTATTACTTTAGCTTCAAAAGATAAATAACAATTTCCCGAATCAACAGCTATTGCTGTTGTATTTATATCGCCATTTACAAATAAACTTGTTGCGGACTCATCTGTTGTAGTTCCTGTTAAAGCTAATATTGAACTTTGCGCCTTTCCTTTTCCCGCTCCAGAAAAACCGCCACCGCCAAACACTATCTCTCCCGCTCTATAAGCAATCCCATAATTTCCTAATACTGAAGCATTATCTGCATACTCTTTTATTTCATTATTACTGCCGATAATAACGCTATTCCTGGAGTTTCCTTGGATTAAATTACTCTCCCCCATTACAAACGTATTATTTGCGCCTTCGCCTGTTACATTTTGAGAGCCTTGGATATTATTGCTTTCATTCCTAAAATTATTCGCTAATTTAGTGCTGTATTTAAAAGCGCTACAAGTTCCATCTACTCTATTATAGGTATACCCATACGCTTCGCATTGCTGTTGATTAGCCATTACTTCAGTAGTTCCATTTGTAAAAGTAACCTCTCCCGTTTCAGTAATCGTATTAGGCTTAATATTATATCCTGGTAAAAAATCTCTCATTATGGTATAAGTATAAATTCTATTACAGCCAAATCATTAGGCTTATAATCTATTTTATTTATTCTAAATTCTCTGTTTTTAATATATATCCTATCGAACATATTTAATGTATTAATATCCCCAGGCGTTACGTTTACTTTTAAAGTCATTATTCTAGTATCAGGATTATATAATTCTCTAAAATAAGGTTCCCAGTAATTCCCAAAAAGATTATTAGCTGTCGGCTGGCCTAGCCCTGTTAATAATTGACATACTCCAAAATGATAATCATCTGTATCTGTTGATACTGGCGGATTGCTTGTTACTGTTGGTATATCTGATAAATGAGTAAACTGTAAAAACTCATCTTGCACCTCTCCAAACTCTCCATTCTGAGCGGGTATGTAATAATCAATACCTGTATCAATCCTTCCATTATTATAAAGTATTCTTGGGCTATTTTTAAATCCTTGACTCTCTCCGCTTTCTACATCATAAGAATATATAGCTGGCGTAATAATATTTATATATTGAGGCATTAATCTTTTACATATTGTAGCTGCAAACGGCGAAGCTATAACTTCCTTAGTTCCAGATAGTAAAGTCCTTAATCCGCTTGCTGATATTGAAGCATCATAAACCATACTTCCGTAGGAATGGCCAGCTGGACTAAATTGATTGCCTGGTACTGAATTTTTATATACGCTGAAAGCATAATCATCCTCATCTTCCTCAAAGCCAAAATAAGTTGCTTGATTTAATTCTATTAAAGGTTTTAATTTTATTTCTTCTACATCTATCTTTTCAGTCCAGTCTAAAGTTTGAGAATTTGGATTATCAACAAAGATATCCCCATAAGGCTCAATCAGTATATTATTAGGGTCTGATTTATCTGGAATAGTTACCAGATTAAACATCGTCATTATACCTTTAAGAAAATCCCATTGCTTTAACCCCCCCCTTGCTACATTTAGCAAAGAATCAGTTTGAGCCGCTACATTCTGATAAGTTACTTGTAAATGGCTTTCAGTTGTATCAGATACTCTTATTTTGCCACCACTTCCGAACTCTTTCGCTTGCATTTCAATATAATCATTTGAATTTAAAGACGTACTAAATGTTCCTTGTATATTTGCGCTTCCTCCAGGAGATATTAATTTTTTTTCTTGCTTAAAAGTTTCTAGTACATTGCCACCACCATCAAATTTACAGATTCGCATTTCTACACTCCAATCACTTATTGGTGCTATGTTCTCAATCTGTATTCTGAAATCTACATTGCAATTTAAACTATTGACATCAGAAATAAATCTATAATTAGTATTATCCCATAATGCTGTATTACCAGGCGGCACTCCAGCTGTATTAACATTTATTGTAGTCCATATTGACTGTTGAATTGTTCTATTTGAGGCATCTGTTACCCTTCTTACAAAATCATCTCTTAATGGAGCTGCTCCTGTTGGGTTTTCCCCCCAGTTAAAGTCCATAAATAACTTCCCAAATTCCGTACTATCAATAAAATTACTTGTATAAGAAAAATCCGTTTCCCCAAATATTCTATCTATTAAGTATTTTACTTGTATGAACGGCCTAAAGGCTTGCTCTAAAAGCGTTAGCTCTGGATTACCTAGCGTTGCAGTTGTACCCGTAGCGCCATTGGCAATTAACATTTGATGAGTCCAATCGACAAAAGGATATTTTAATACATTAGTATTACTTGCTCCTAATGCCGCATCATAAGCAAAACTAGATGTTGGTAAAGGATTTGTTAAAGGCAATCCCGTGCTATCATACCAGCTATTCTTTATACTTGTTTTATTGTAATCATGCAATAATTCAGAAAAATCCATATCCCCAAAAGTCGCTTCACCTACCAAATCAGCAAATGCTACTACTTCAGAATATAAATTAATATTATAACTAATTTCTCCGCCCTTATCTTGAATTTCAATTAAGCGCATATATCCCTCAAATAATATAAATCCATCTTGCTTTAATTCGCATTTAGTTCTTCCATAAGGATTAAAAGTAGTATTTCCCTGGGATGTTCTTGTAATATCAAATATATTTTCAAATATTTGGTTGTTTCTTTTAGTTCCTGGAATTGTAAACGCCTTAGAATATGATTGTACCTTTTCTGCTACATTTTTAAAATCATCTACGCTAAATGTTAAGGGTATAGCCTCATCTTCATATAAATCGCAAATTACTTGGCCATTAGTAATAGCTGGGCTTCCTGGCGTAAAAGTAGTAGTTGCTTCTACTGAGCCTCTTACAGATATTGAAGTTACAGTTGTAGTATGCAGCCCGCCATTGTTTTTCTGCGGCGATATTGAAAGTATTTGAGAGGTTTCTTGAGCTGTAAAAGTATAAGTATTAACAGGTCCTAAAAAACTAGATGTCGAAAAATTTGCTTGAGGCGGCGTTGTTACTGCAAGGGTATTATTATAAGATTGAGGAAGAAAACTCATTACCTGGTTTTGAGAATCATAGTAAGCTTGTCCGCCTTGATTGCTATTCCAAATAGCCAAATTAGGTATTATACCATCAGAAATCGCTGGTCCTATTAATGGGAATTGCTCAGTAGTTTTTATTTTTACTTCATATTGCTGGCCAACTACCAGATTATCCATCTTTTGAAATACAGTTCCAAAATATCCAGGCCCTACAAACTCTTGACTTACAAACTCTAGGTTCCCGTTTACGCTAATAGGATAATCTTTAAATACAGGAAATCCCCCAAATACGCCATTTCTATATATATACCATTGGTTTGATTGAATAGGAGCAACTTGTTGATGAGTCCAAAGCGCACTTCTACCAGTCCAATTACCATAATAATTCTCAGCGGCTGGAGCGCCTAAAGCCTCATCTACTCCAGAAAAAACCTGGCCATTAGTTATACATTCGGTATTATTTCCAGTAAAGGTTGTAGTACTTATGCCTTCATATATTTGCGGGAAAAGTAGTAGTTGTACGCTCATTTTATACGGCTTGAGTTCTTAATGTTTTGGTTTTTTCTATTTCAAAAGTATACTGTATAATCCTATCATTAGCAATAGTTTTTCTAGTAAAGCTTGAGGTTTTTAATCTTACTGGCGTAATATATTCATTAAGCATAGCTCCTGGCAAATCCTCTTTATACCCTTCTAGCATGTATATCTCTGGGCTATTTATCATTTCTTCAAACATTATATTTTCGCCCTCTGGAATACAATCAGTATTAATCGTAATGCTTTCTGTTGCATTTACTCTAAAAGTCTTTTTTCCGCCTTTAAAGCTATCTATACTATACGTTGCAGCATTCCAAGTTCCATGCAGCTGAGTATATGTAGTACCTTTAGTTGTTAATTTTCTTACTGATTTTTTAGTAAAAGTATAATAATCCCACGCTCCCCATTTATTTAGCCAGCATAATCTAATGCTCTCAAAATTCTTATCATCTGGACAATTTACATTTATAGTATACGTTTGAGATATTGCTGCATTTGCAGAATTATGCGCTGTTACTGTATAATAAGCCAAACCAGCACTCTTCGCCGCTACATAATTTGTACTCCAATTTTGCAAATTACCAGGGAAGCAACCAATAAAGAGCAAATTATCATCGCTGCTATTTATTACGCTAGTCCCAGCATTGGTATTATCGTTGTCAATAGTATCTGCCGTAGAAATTGTACTTCCATCTGAATCATAATAAATTATCTTAATATAACTTGGTAAAGCGCTTTCATCTTCTGCCAAAATAGGAAGCGTTCCATAATCCCCGTCATTCGCGTATTGAGTAATCGGAGCATTAGTTAAAAAAGATTTAGTACTATCTGTTAAATTAAAAGCATCTAAATTATATCCAAAATTCCCAGAAGCTCCATTTATTTCCAAAACATCATCGGGATTTAAATATCCATTAAACAATTTATATATATCAGAATTTTTTTCAGTACCATCTTGTATTCTAACTACATTATCATTCTGATTCCCCGCTGCATCTTCCGCGCCTAAATATTCAACTGAAAATTCAATACCTAAGTATCTTACGCAATTAAAATTTAAAGAGTATTTATCTACTGTATGTACTAGAAATCTTCTAACAGCATTAGTTGTCGCGCCTTTATAAGTACTAGCAAAATCATCTGTATAGTAAGATAGATTATCGGCTTTAACGTAATTTTCTATTACATTGCGAAAATCAAATATTCCAACTCCCGCATTATTTGGTGTTGTTTTAAACGTACCGATTAAATCTGTTGTTGTAGATGGGTTAGGCGTTGCGCTGGAAATATGAACCTTTGCTACAAATTTTACTTTTTGCTCATTATTAACGGCCGTATCATTAGATACTACAAATATTACTTCTTGGCCTACTGGTAATACATTAAATATTGGATTTTGTTTTATAACTGAAGCTGCCATATTTTTTTATTTTGTAAACGTTGTTAAATAAGAAGTTACATCTTTACTAAATAATGATGGAAAATCTTTTTGTAATTTCTTATAATATATACTTAAAGGCGTAGATAAAAAGCTTATACTTTTAATACCTTCGCGCTTTATTTTTTTGCTTATTAAATAAGCGAATCCCGACAAAAAGCGCCCTGTATTTTTATCTCTTCCTCTCCCCATCCCTTTAGGCTTAATACCCTTTTTTTTAATCCATTTGGAAAGTATATCAATTGGCGGTCCTTTTGTTGTATAAGCGTACGGGCTAGATAATGTTTTGCCTTTATAATTCTTATAACTTCTTTTAGTTTTATTTCCCGATACTCCTTTGTCTAAAAAAGTACCATAATCTGCCATATAAAATTTTACACTAAAGCCATTAGGGTCTTTACTTACTACGGCTCTTATTGAATTGCCTAAAGCTGTATTCCCTCTAGCCTTACCAATAGAGTCTTTAGATTTGGATAACATTCCCTTCGCATCTCTTACTACCTTTTTTGCGAAGCTATCTAAATATCGCTGTAAGTTTTTAGTTTTCATTATACAAGCGCTACGAACATTTCCATTTGTACTGCCGTACTACTAGCTGGCCTAGCTTGTACGTTTGCCAAATCTTCAAAGCTTGCAAAGCCTGGGCTTGTATCTGCCTCTGCAACCATCACTTCCTCTCCATTGAAAAGCATATGCGAGCCGCCTGGTCTTATTTTTACTGTATAATTAGTTGCTGTTCCTACTACTGCTAAATATACCGCATCTGTTGTGCTTAAATTAGTAAGCCTTACATACGCTGTATTTTCTACATCTAAAGCTCCCGCTGAAGCATGAGGGGTTGTTGCAAAAGTCGCTATTGTTGTAGTTTGCGATGCAGCGCAAGTTACAGTTCTTTCAAATGTATCTACTACTCCAGAGGTTACAATAGTATTTGATGAGCCTCTTAAAGAGCCGTTTATAACCACCGCTTCGTTAATTGTTACTGTTAAATCTGCCATTATTTTTTCTTTTTATTATCTATTTGTTTTAATTTATTTATCGCCCAATTTATACCGCTAGTACCACCCCATCCCAGCCAGGCTACATAACCTTTATCTTTCCAGGGGGTTGCTTTATATTCTGGATTAATCTTTGCATTTTTTTCATGCCTTTTAAAAGATGCCATTCTTGCAATCGTATCTCTGGATATTGGCTTTTTCTTTGCCAACTGATTAGCTCTAGTCCATCCAACTCTAGTCATTCCTTTAACTTCATCCCCATATTTATCGCGCCATTTTAATACCTTCTTTGCGTTATTGCTAGCCGATACTGGATAATCATTATAACTCTTTAACTTTATGCTTATAGCTTCTAATTTAACTAATACATCTTCATAGCTCATAGCCTTATTGTTATTTTTGGCGGTATTAATTGTATTTCTATTTTCCATATTTTAAATTTAAACATTAGTAACCAGCTCCCGCATCAGTTACAGGAATAGTACAAGTATCAAAATCATTCATAACTTTTATCCCTAAAGTAAAGCTCCATCCGCATAGCAAATTATCGAACCTCTCCTGGAATGGCTCAATCGTAAATTGGTCTTCAGTAAAGTATAAAGGAAAATTAATATTATTTACTCCAGCCATCGACTGCCTTGAACTATGGCGCAGCATTCCAATAAAATCAGTACATATTTCTAACGTTTGATTCCATACCTGTTGCTCATTGTTTTTAGGATTAATTAATTTTGTTAATTGAGATGCCTGGTACGTTTGCCAGTCCTCTTTCTCTGATACTAAGTCGCATACAAAAAGCTGAAAATTATATATTAATTCACTTTCCCCAGTAGATACATTTATCGGATTTATATGCAGCAAAGGAAACTTCTGAAGTTTCTCCAGGTTAATATCAAATATATCGCCAACCGATACAGTTGTTATTTGATTATGGTACTCTCCTAATCTGCAAAGAGTATTTATTACGTTATTATATGTTTTATTATTTACTGCCATTTTTAACTTTATTTTGAGATTCTAAATCGGTTTCATAACTAAGCCAAGTTAGACAATCTATTAAGTTTAATTTAGTAATCCTATCTAAATTAGAAATATCTGCATTTGCCAGCCTATACATTACACCGAACCAGCTCCATCTTTCGCTGAAGGATTTTGAGGCGATTGCATCATCATTTCCTTCTGCAGTTCCATCAAATATGATTCCGAAGTCATTAACAATACCATTACGAAATGATAAAAAAAAACCAGCGCTTCTTGCACTTCCTCAGCTTTCATCTTTTTCATTTCCTCGGCCCTTATGGCAATATCGCCATCATAAGCCTCTATGGTATAAACTCCCGTTTCAGTTTCGTCTACAATTGGCCGATATAATATCGCCATTATTTTAGGTAGATTATTTCTCATATTATCTTTAATATAAGTTTCTAAGTCCGCCCATTCTCCCAAAGTAATAGAGTCCAAATCTGGATGGAATCCATAAGCCTTCCCTTCTATTTCAATTTTCTTTTTTAAAGAACTATTTTTTTCTTTTTGCAACTCCGCTATCTTTCCCATTATGATAGCTACATCCTTGAGTTCCAATTGATTAATTAAATCTAAAGGTATTGTTGATAAAACCTCTATTGTCTTCTGCGCTTCCTGGCTTTTAAGCCCGCTATCCAAATCAACTAATTGCAGCCACTTTTCAAGCGTTACCTCATCCCAGCTATTAATTAATCTATACTCTTTATCTTTTTTATTTTTTTTAATTTTTATTTTCATACATATATATATTAATAGAAATTTGCATTATTTAGTTTAAGAACGTATATTTGTCATTAGTTTGATTCATTTTTAGTTAGAACCCCCGTTTAATATCTCTTGTCGTAATACTTGGCGGGGGTTTTTTTATTGCACAAAATATCTTCCAGCATTTGGATTATCTAAATGATATATAATATTATAGCGCGCGGCATCAATAGCATGGTTAAAAGAATCATGATATAATTTAGAAGATTTATCTGAGTATACATAATTATTCAGCTCTTTAGCTATATTGGTTGATTCTGGAGTTACTACTAAATGATAATCTTGCATCCTGGTTATACCGCTTTCAATAGTTCCTTTTTTTACAGGCTTTATATTAACCCCCAGATGCTTTAAGTCCGCTATAAGCCTAGGCTCTGCGCTATCCGCTACTATTAATTTATCTGCTACTTTATCTAAAATAATTGCAGACAATTCTTGCGACTTTAAACCATTCTTGTATATATGCTCTTTTAAATATATCCTTTGCTTCTTTTTATCAATTGCCACTTCCACTAAGCTATCGGGGTCTACGCTAAAGCCAAAATCCATTCCGCAAGATGTCTGCAAGCCATCTGGATTAAAATCCCCAAAGCTCCAGTTTTCAAATACTACCCCTTCAGCTTTATCTAACCATCCCCCAAGTATTTTATGTTTATACTTTTTAACATTATTAAGCTTTATAGCCTTTATACGCTCTAAGAAGCTCGTAGACAGGTTTTCTTTATTGTCTAGGTACGTACTATGTATATAGCATATATTGCCTTTAGAACCGTTAAAACCAGCCTCCACGCCTTTATCCTCAAAAAACCTTTTATATATCCAGTGCTCTTTAGTTACTGGATTTAATATTAATATAATTCTGTTTTGAGTATTTTTTTCTCTAATGCTTAAATCTATTGTATCAAATATATCTTCATCAATTAGCTCTTCTGCCTCGTCTAATACCCAGCAGCTTATTCCTTGTAATGATTTTAGGCTAGCTGTTTGATTACCAGCTGATGTTTTTATTCCTCTAAATAGTATATCTGAATTATTGCTTGTATTTAACACCTCTGTTTTATTTACGCTAAATATATTATCAAATCCCAGCAATCCTATTTTCTCTAAAAATTCTGGAATGATTGAAAGATGCGCCGATACCATTGTAAACCTTGTAAAAAGTATTCTTATCCCTTTAGTCATTGTCAGCAAGGTTAAGAATGCCGTAACAGCAAAAGATTTTCCAGAGCCTCTTCCGCCCGTTATTATAAAATACCGCGCATCCGATTCAAAAAGCGCCTGGTATTTATTATTCAGTTTCAGAATCTACAAATTTTATTATTGGCATATTAATCGGTTTATCGCCCGAAGTTACATCTAATCTATTAGTTTCATTCCATCCTAATCTAGTTTTAGCGGCATGAATTACCACAGCGGGAACTTTATCTTTTACGCATTCATAATATTTAGATTTAATAAAATCCTGTTGTACGCTTTCTATCTCTTC
>TARA_R100000655_G_scaffold97505_1_pt1 | contig 13614 bp, 19 predicted proteins | sample TARA_R100000655 | Tara Oceans TARA_R100000655 (sample SAMEA2622497) | marine metagenome | biome: marine biome (ENVO:00000447); feature: deep chlorophyll maximum layer (ENVO:xxxxxxxx); material: "saline water (ENVO:00002010), including plankton (ENVO:xxxxxxxx)" | depth 90 m
GGCAAATACAGCTTTGATATAACAGCAACTAACGCAAATAATAACTTTAGAGTAAATATTGCTAAAGCAGTTACCGCTACCTATGCACCTGGAGTTTACTCAGGTCAGGGTTTTGTAGATGATGGCGCAAATAGATATTTAGTTTATGAAAATCAACTTGAAGTTGGAGCTGATTTTGCATTGCAGGGTATTGGCAAAGATACGCGATCTCATGCACAAAAAGTTCTTGAATCCATAAAAGCATTACTTGAGGGAAAAACAGAAGATGTAACCTCATACAGCATTGCAGGCAGAAGTATTACCAAGATGACAATGCAAGAATTAATAGAAGCAAAAGACTATTACGAAAGAATAGTTGTAACAGAGCTTAGACAACAACGAGCTAAACAAGGTCTCCATACAGGTCAAGTTGTCAGAGCTAAATTTTTTAATGGATTTTAGAGGTAATCATGGCTTTTTGGGATAGATTTAGAAGAAAAAAGCGTAGCAATCAAAGAAACTTTACAGCTTCCCACACAGGTCGTTTATTTAATGATTGGAATACAATAAATAGTTCACCTGATGGCGAGTTGGAAAACAACTTAAAGACAATGCGCGATAGAGCTAGAGATTTAGCTCGTAACAATGGCATAATTACTCGCTACTTACAGATAATGAAAGAGGGTGTAGTTGGCAATCAAGGATTTAGACTAAAAGTAAAAGGTCGAGATGCTGATGGTACATTAGATGATTTTGCTAACGATTTAATTGAATATAATTGGTATCAATGGTCAGAAAATCCAGAAGTATCATATTGCTACACAATGCAAGACTTATATCAGTCAATAGTTGTTGGCTTATTAAGAGATGGTGAAGTTTTAGTCCAAAAAATTAAAACGAGAGAGGGTTTAAGACTAAAGTTTATTGAACCTGATTTTTTAGATAGCAGATTAAATAAAGATATTTCTGATACTCGCCAAATACGCATGGGAGTAGAAATAGACAGAAGAACACAATCACCATTAGGGTATTGGCTTAAAAACAATCCATATCAAGATAGTTTACCAGATCAGCAATTACAAAGATCAATCCGAGTAAGTGCGGAAGATATGATGCACATCTATCAACCAGAACGCTTTGGTCAGACTAGAGGTTATCCAAAAATAGCTTCTGTTATGACAAGCATTAAATGGTTAAACGATTATAGACTTGCAGAGCTTGTAGCTAGTAAAGCAGGTGCAAGTAAAATGGGATTTATTACAAGTCCAAGTGGTGATGGCTATGCAGAAAGCTATGGTGGCGATGAGTATTTACCACAAATGAATTTTGAACCAGGTAGCTTTGACCAATTACCTGATGGCTACGATATTAAGTTTTTTGATCCACAACATCCGACTTCACAGATGCCTGATTACGATAAGGCAATGCTAAGAACGATAGCAAGTGGATTAGGTGTATCTTACGCATCATTAAGTGGAGACTTAACACAAACAAGTTTCTCAAGCGCAAGAGTAGGTCTTTTAAGTGAAAGAGATAGCTTTAAGCAAATGCAATCTTTCATTATTAACCATTTTGCTAGACCGCTTTACAAAGAGTGGTTGTTACAAGCAATGACTGTTGGAACAATTAATTTACCAATGACTAAATACGATAAATTTGCCAATCCAACATTTACATCAAGGGCATATGAAGCTGTTGATCCTTTAAAACAAGCTCAAGCAAATGTCCTTAACATTAATCAAGGTCTTGCAACTATGCAGGATGTTTTAGCACAACAAGGTAAAGATGTTGCTGAACACTTTAGCGAAATTGATTCAGAAAAGGCACTTAGCCAGAAATTTGATATTCAATTTGCACTAGAGCCATTTGGTAACAAACTTAATCAACAAACAGGGCAACTTTTTGATGATGTTAATTTAAACGAGGATTCAGATGGAGAATAATATGACAAAAGAAACTCAGGAAGAAATCGTTGAAGAAAACAACGAAGAAATCAGGGAAGATATGGAGCTAGATATTCTCTTTACACCTGATGAAGAATTAAACGCAACCTTAGATGAAGTCGAGGTTAAGACAGAGGAAACAGAAACTCTTGAATCAAGAGAAGCTGTATTCCCATTAGAATTTAGACAAGATGAAACAAGTGAAAGAACAATGGAAATGTCCATTTCTTCTGAAAGTCCGGTAGCTCGTAGCTTTGGACTTGAAGTTTTATCGCATCGTGAGGGAGATATAGATTTATCTCGGCTTAGCAATAAAGCTCCTTTATTAAAGGATCACGATGCAAGTCAACAAATTGGAGTCGTTGAAAACGCATATCTCGATACTCAGCGTGGTAAGCTGATGTCAAAAGTACGCTTTGGTAGAGGTGCTTTAGCATCGGAGATATTTAACGATGTCAAGGATGGTATCAGAACACAAGTGTCAATAGGGTATCAAATCAACCCAGATAGCATGGAAAAATCCGAAACTACAGATGAGGTTCGCATAACCGATTGGATGCCAATGGAAGTTAGCATTGTATCTATGGGCGCAGACCAAAATGTAGGATTTGGAAGATCGCTATCTTTAAATCAACCAATAAAAACTGAAAATAAAAAGGAGGTCATTATGACTGAAGAAACAAAATCAGTAGATGTTGACGAACAAGTAAGAGTGAAAACAGATGAAGTTCTTGCAAAAAGAGAAAAAGAAATCGCTGAAATTATCGAGCTTGGTGCTAGACATCAAAAACAAGACTTAGCTAGAGAAGCTATTAGAGATGGTAAAGACTTATCATCTTTCAGAGGTGAGTTACTAACTCAAATCGAAAATCAACCAATCGAAAGCAATGAAATTGGTCTAACAGAAAAAGAAGCTAGAAACTTTAGCATTGTAAAGATGGCTAAACATCAAGCAGGCATGAATGTAGATGCACAGTTTGAAGTAGAATCATCAAGAGCTTATGCTGAAAAACTTGGTAGAGAGCCAAAAGGTTTCTTTGTACCAGAAGATGTAACTAATGATTGGGGTAAAAGAACAATGAATACTACCAATAGTGCAGGATTCGTTTATGACGATAAGCAGTATGGTAATTTGATTGACGCTTTAACGCCTTATTCGACTGTTCTGCAAGCTAACCCAACTGTATTAACAAATAATACAGGTAACATCACTATTCCTAGAGTATCAGCTCTAAGTACAAGTTCATGGGTAACTGAGGGTGTTGCTGTTGGAAGTTCTGATCCTACAATCGACACAGTAACATTATCTGAAAAGACTAATGGTGCTTACACAGATTTAACAAGAACACTTCTACAAAATACAGATGGCTTTAGCGTAGAAAACATGGTTAGAAATAACCTGCTTAGAGCAATGGGTGTTACTTGGGATCAAGCATCAGTAAGTGGTACAGGTGCAGGTGGACAACCTACAGGCATTGAAAATACCGCAGGTGTAAACGCAACAGCTTTCGGTGTTGCAGGCGCACCAACTTACGCTGAATATATTGAAATGCAGACAAAAATATTTGAAGATAACGCAACTTTAGATACTAACTCTGTTAGATATATCACAACTCCTGCTCTTTATGGTGCAGGTAAAGCACTAGCAACAAATGGCGCAGGTTCTCCTGTAGCAATTAGAGATGACTTCCTAGATGGAATACAAGTTCTAATTTCTAGCCAGGTTACAGCTAACACAGCAATACTTGGAGACTTCTCTGAGTTCATTACAGCTACATGGGGTGGGCTTGATGTACAAAGTGATCCTTACGCACTATCAACATCAGGCGGTTTAAGACTAGTTGCATTATCATCAGTTGATTTTGCAGTTAAACATCCTGTTAGCTTCTGTGTATCAGCTTAATGCTAACTTCTAACTCATTTAATGGGAAAGGTGCGGAGCAATCCGCACCTTTAAAACTTATGAAAATAAAAACTAATAGAGATATGCGAATAGATGGCGCATTTGTATCAGCAGGTTCAACAGTTGAAGTTAATGATAAAGATGCTCGGTATTTAATCGCAAATAATTTAGCAAGTGAAACAACAGCTAAAAGCAAATCTAAAAAATCAAACAAATCTGAGGGCTTAGATGTTTCTGATGCCAAAGTAGGTACTAGAGATGAAAGTTAAACTTATCAAATCTATTACTGTAAATGGCGGTAAAGCAAAAAAAGGCGATATATTGGATGAAAGTCCAAAAGTTGTCCAAAAACTCATTTTAAGAGGTTACGCTACAGAACAATTAGCTGATGAACCAATATCTTATGCACCAGATCAACCTTTCTCGGATGCAGAAGATGTCGATAAATCTAGCAAATAACGCATTTTTTAGCACAGAAGATTTTGCTGTAATATGCAGGTGGACTGTTGCTACTACAAGCGACACTTACCAAATCAAAGCTGTATTTGATAACCAATTCTTTGAAGCATTTGACGAGTTTGGTAGTCCTGTAAGCACAAGTTCACCTGTTATTTACATGAAAACCGATGATTTACCAACAGGGCATGATGAAAACGATACTCTAATTGTGCCTATTACAAGCAATGATGTTACTTCCGATACTACCTACAAAGTTAAGGTTATTGAAAGTGATGGTTTAGGAGTATCAACAATTAGACTGCAAAAACAATGAGCCATGTAAGACAACAAATAAGAGAACAAGTTGTAACCTTATGTACAGGTTTAACAACCACAGGTTCAAGAGTTTATGACACTAGGTTATACAATCTTGATCCTGCTGATAACTTACCTGGACTCGTAATTTATACACAGAGTGAAAGCTCTACAAAAAGCACATTAAGTCCATCGACTTATGAAAGAGAATTAGATGTACTGATCGAGGGTTATGCTCAAGCCAATAATGATATTGAAGATACACTAGATACAATATCACAAGAGGTTGAGGATGCCATTGGAGCTGATCCATTACTAAATGGAAAAGCTGTAGATTCAGAATTAACATCAACAGAGATTGAGTTTACCTCAATGGGAGAATCACCAATAGGGATTCTCCGACTAACCTATAGAGTCTTATATATGACTCTTGCAACAAATGCTTCAACACCACAGTAATTAGGAGAATAAAAAATGGCATTTTACACAGGCACTATTGCTCAAATTAAACTTGGTTCTTCAAGTTCACCAACAGATGTATTAGGACAATGCACATCTTATAGCTTAGAAAAAACAGTCGAGAATGTCGATGTTTCTTCTATAGGATCATCATTTAAACAATTTACATCTGCACAAGAAACTTGGTCAGCTACATTAGAGGTCAGTTATGACCATACAGATACCGCTCAAGCATCAGCTTTATCAGCTTGCGCAGGAGATGGGACTGTAGTTTATGTAGATTTTTATTATGAAGGTTCAGTTTCATCAGATAAATATTTAAGTGGAAATGGTTTTGTAACAGGGATTTCATGGTCTCAGGATGCAAACTCACCAATAACCGCTAGTGTATCTATACAAGGTAACTCAGCATTAACAGAGTCAACAGTACCATAGGCACATGAGTATTAGTGAACGCTTAAAGCAAATGCAAAGCGATCAGGATAAATATCCTCTAACTTTGCCAGGTCTTGACGAGAACAATAATGATCTCGTTGTTTACTTCACAAAACTAACTGTAAAAGAAGATGAAAAACTAAGAAAGAAACATCCTACTTTTTACAAATCAATGACTGATGGAGACATACCATCATTTAGTGCAATGGTAGATTTGATAATCCTTAAATGTAAGGATGAAGATGGTAACGCTATCTTTGCACAAGCCGACTCTATGTATTTAGCTAATCAAGATGTTGGCTACATAACAGCTATAGCAACAGGAATGTTGGAAAAGCTGTTTGATATACCAACTGTGGAAACTATTGAGGGAAACTAAAGAGCGATCAAGAATTGTATATGCAATACTTGGTCGCTGATCGGTTACACACAACAGTTGATACAGTTAAATCCATGACGATTGAGGAGTTCCATACTTGGATAGCTTACCTCACCTTAGAACACAAGAGAATGAAAGAAAATGGTAAATAGATTAGAAACGCAGATTAGCGCAAGAGATAAATCTAAAAGAGCTTTTGCATCTTTTAATAGTAATCTTGATAGATCAAGAAAAAGGATGCGCGGTTTAAGTATAGCTCTTGGTGGCTTTGTGTCTATTGCAGGTGCTATGCGGTTAGGTCAATTAACCAATGATGCTATAAAGTTTGGATCACAAATAGCAATAACTTCTGATAAAATAGGACTTTCTGCTAATAGCTTGCAAGCATTACGATTAGCAGGTGAACAATTTGCAGGAGTTCAAGCTACTACAGTTGATATGGCTCTGCAAAGGTTCTCAAGAAGATTAGGTGAAGCTGATCGAGGAACAGGTGAATTAAAAGATACTTTAATTCAACTTGGTATTAGCACAAGAAATGCTGATGGTTCTGTTAAATCTGTAGAACAGGCATTTTTAGAATATTCAGATGCAATGGCAAACGCTGAATCAGCGCAAGAACAATTAAGACTTGCATTTAAAGCATTTGACTCAGAGGGTGCTGTATTAGTTGAATTAGCTAAACAGGGTTCAGAAGAATTAAAAGGATTTATGGAATCTGCTAAAGCTACAGGTGCAGTAATGTCAGGCACTATGACAGCTAAAGCAAAAGATTTAAACGCTGAATTTAGGATGCAAACAATGATTATTGGAACGCAACTTAAAGAAGCATTTATGGCTCTTGCTCCAATAGTTTTAAGTGTTTTAACTGTTGTTGGAAAAGTAGCTAGTGCAGTTAATAAATTATTCAAATCAGCTTTAGATGAATTTAAAGAAATGATTGAAGATGAAAACCTTGAAGAATTACAAAATAGATTAAATAAACAATTAGAAGAAAGAATTGAATTACAAAAAAAAGTAGATCAAGGCGGTAGAACAGGAACAAGAGCAAAAAAAGAATTAGATGCTTTAAATTTACAAATTGAAGCAACTGAAAAATCCATAGAAGTAAATAAATTATTAAAAGATAGTAATGATGAACAATCTAAGGGTGTTAATCATTTAGCAGAAGCATTTAAAAATTTAAACAATGCACAAACTATAGCTGAAACACAAGCAAAGCAATTCGCAACTAAATTTCAAACAGGTTTAACACAAGCATTTGATAATATAATAGATGGCACAAAATCAGTTGGCGCAAGTCTAAAAGAGTTAGGAAAAACTTTACTAAGAGAAGCTATTAGAATGGTTATATTTAGAACCATTATAGCTCCATTTACAGGTGCTTTTGGAGGGTTTTTAGATAAACTAGGGCTTCCAGGTAAGGCAATGGGTGGATCAGTTTCTAAAGGTAGACCTTACATGGTAGGTGAGCAAGGTGCAGAGTTATTTGTTCCAGGACAATCAGGAACAATAATTCCTAATCATAAACTTGGTGGTGGTGGTGTTGTCATTAATCAAAACATCAACTTTGCTACAGGTGTACAAGCTACAGTAAGAAATGAAGTGCTTGGAATGTTACCTTTAATTTCCCAAGCATCAGTAGGAGCAGTTGCAGAAGCTAAACGCAGAGGAGCAACTTCCTAATGGCTATTACCTATCCTTTAACAGTTCCCAATTACACATCATTTAGGTCAGTAAGTCTTATTGCAAGAAATACAGTTGGTGTCTCAACATCACCTTACACAGCACAGCAAAAGATTTACCAATGGCGAGGACAATTTTGGGAAGTCGATATAGTTTTAAAACCAATGAAAAGAGCAGATGCAGAAGCATGGAACGCTTTTTTTCTTAAATTAAAAGGTCAAGTTGGCACTTTTTATCTTTCACCTGATCCAAATGGTCGAACAGTTAGAGGTTCAGCTTCAAGTTCAGCAGGAACACCAATAGTTAATGGTGCTTTATCTGCTAATTCTGCATCAGTAGATATTACAGGTGCAACAGCATCAGCTACAGGGTATCTATTAGCAGGTGATTATATAGCAATTAACAATCAGCTCTTAAAAGTGCTTAACGATGTAAACACAAATGGTTCTGGTGAAGCAACAATAGATATATTCCCAAGTATAAGAACCGCTTTATCAGGTTCAGATGCAGTTACAGTTTCAAATGCGCAAGGCATATTTCGATTAGCTACCAATGAGCAGAATATAAACATTACAGAATCAAACATATACCAACAAGGTTTTACAGCAGTAGAGTCTATTACATGAAAGATAAAAATTGGAAAGGTAAGCGATCTCATAATGCAGATAAAAGAGATTGGCTTAAAGTCCGCCATCCTGAGTTATTTGCTCCAGGTAAGCAAAGTCAAAGAAAAAAGAGAAAGTTAAATGGCAAGAACAGTTAATTTTAGCACTACAGATACAGTTACAGAGCCATTTTTTGCTTGTGAATTAGGATTTAGCGGTTCTATTACAAGAAATGTTACAACTAAGGTTATTTCTACAGGCGATGGCAATGTTTACACCTTAGATGGACAGCAACCTGATAACTATGAATTGTATGTTTCTAAAGGCAATACAATAAAGTTTTTACAAGCTGATAGCTCTAATGGTTCACATCCTCTAAAACTATCTACAACACCTGATGGAACGCATGGTGGCGGAAGTGAATATACTACAGGAGTTACTTATGTGGGTACTCCAGGTAGTGCAGGCGCATATACACAATGGGTAGTAGATAGTGGATTAAGCTATGGTGATAAACTATATTATTACTGCGCTAACCATGCAGGTATGGGCGGTAGCATAACAGTATTGGAAAGCACTTATCGACTTTGGACAGGTTATGGAAACATAACTATTGGCTCTGATACATATATAGGTGTTGGCGATTATGGTGGATTATCTGTTGTTAGGGAAACAGAAAAACTACAAGCAGAGGGTATTACTTTAACTTTATCTGGAATACCAAATAACATGGTAAGCGATGCTTTATTGCAAAACTATCAAGGTCAAAATGCTAATGTTTATTTTGGCACACTTGCAAGCGGTCAGCTAACTCAACAACCTTATTTACTCTTTAGCGGTAAAATGGATGTAATGACATTAATGCAGGAAGCTGAAAACTCTGCAATAACGATACAATGTGAAAATTATTTAGCAGAATTAAGACGCAGAAAAGTAGGTCGCTACACAGATCAAGATCAACAAAGTCGATTTACAGGTGATACCTCATTACGATTTGTTGATGCTATTCAAGCTGATAAAGAAATACTTTGGGGAGTGCCAATATCTGTTGTAGGTCGGCAAGTAAAACCTATTGATCCAAATGATATTAATTTAGACGACATTATGAGAGGTGGATTTCCTTTCTAATGACTTTAGAAGATTACATAGACAAACGACTTGCTATGCCTTTTGAGTGGGGTAAAAATGACTGCATTATTTTTTGTTCTGAAGCAATAAAAGTAGTTACAGGTATAGACCATTTACGATTAGAGAAAATAAAAAGATGGAATAGTCCTTTACAAGCTAAAAAAACATTAAAAAAATTAAAAATAAACACAATGTTTGATTTATGGGATGCTCGGTTTCGGCAAATTAAGAACCCAAATAAATTAAGAGATGGTGATGTGGGTGTTGCTAACATTGGATGTAGTGATGGGTTTAGTCCAGATACATCAATGATATTTTATAAAGACATATTTTTAGCACCGAGTGAAAATGGAATAATAAGAGTTCCTATAGAACAAACAGAATACTTTTTTGATATACGCAATGTGAGGATAAGATAATGCCACAAGCAATCGGAGCTGTAGTAGGTTTTTTTAAGACCGTTTTTATGGTAGCAGGTAGCATCGCATTTAGCGCAACAGGTTCTCTTATTGTAGGTAATATAGTAGGCGCATTAGCAGTTGGAGCAGTCATCGCAGGTGGTGTAGCTTTAATGAAAACACTTGCTCCAAAAATGCCTGATCTTAATGCTTTAACAAACAGAGGTCAGAATGTTCGTTCACCAATATCAACAAGAAAACTTATATATGGGCAAGCAAAAGTAGGTGGCACATTAGTATTTATTTCTGAGGGCAATACAAATAGTGATAGAGAATATCTTTATATGCTTTTTGCATTAGCATCGCATGAGTGCCAAAGCATTGATAAAGTATATATAGGTGATGAAGAATGTACATTAGATGGTAGTGGTCAAGTTACAGCTCCTACTAGATATTTAAAAAGTGGCACTTATCATGCTAGATTTATATTAGATATGTTAGGCGCATCAACAAGCCAAACATTAGATAGTATTATGACAACTGATACTGATTTAACTGCTACCGATCATTTTAAAGGCATGACTATTGCACAAGCTCGATTAAAATATGATCCAGATGGTATGTTCGCATCAGGAATACCACAGCTTAACTTTTTAACTAAAGGCAAAAAAATCTACGATCCAAGAGATGGAGGTCAAACTGTAGATAGTTCTGCTACCTGGACATATTCAGATAATCCTGCGCTTGTTGTTGCTGATTATTTAAGAAGTGAATTTGGCTTGGGAGTTCCTCATGCCAATATTGATTGGACTACAGTTACAGCTAGTGCGAATACCTGTGATGAGCTTGTTACACTTGCAGATAGCTCAACACAAAAACGATTTACTTGTAATGGCATGATAGATACAGGAACACCTGTACAAAATAATTTAGACGCTTTGTTAAGTTCTATGTGCGGAAGTATGATTTATGAGAATGGAGAGTATAAAATTTTAGCAGGCGAATATAGAACGCCAACATTAACAATAACTGAAAATGATTTAAGAGGTGGAATAAGCATACAAACGAAAACACCTGCATCAGAGCAAATAAATACTATAACAGGTATTTATGTTGGTTCAGATACGAATTATCAACCTGCTAATTATCCAATAGTTACTAACTCAACTTATGTAACTGAGGATGGTCAAGAGCAGAAAGCAGAAATTAATTTAAGTTTTACAGATTCAAGCACTATGGCTCAAAGAATAGCAAAGATATTCTTAGAACGCGCAAGGCAACAATACACAATGACATTAGGTCTTAACTTGGAAAAGTTTACCTTATCGCCAGGTGATACAGTAAAGGTAACATTAGAAAGTTTAGGTTTTGATGAAAAAATCTTTGAAGTTGTTGAGTGGAGCTTTGGTGCAGAAAGTGAAATATTGGGTGTAGATGTATTATTAAAAGAAACAGCATCAACAGTTTATGGATGGACAAGTTCTGAGGAACAAAGTCAAGGAACAGTTCCTACATTAACGCCAACTTACGATCAGGTAGTAGCAACACCTACATTTAGTTTAACACAAGAACAAAGCAAAAGTGAGGATGGAACAATTATTGATGACATCGTTGTTGATATAAGTGATCCAACTACTGATCCTCATGTAAAGTTTTACCAAGTCTTTTGGAAAGAAAATTCTGAAAGCGATTACAAAGTTATAGAAGTCGAGAGAGAAATATAATGCCTAAAAAAACAATTAGCGATATAGACAAACAGGTGGCAGTTTTGGAAGCACATTTGAAAGATCATATTAAAGAATGTTCAAAAACATCAGAGCAAACACTAATAAGAATTAAGAGAATTGAAGCAATTATGGTTGGTGGTACAGCATCAGTCTTAGCTTTACTTTTAAAGATAGTCTTTTTTACTTAAACCGCTTCTAAGGCGATTTAAAGCTCATACAGCAAGATTTGATGTTTTACATTAATTAGTATGTAAAAACTTTACAACCATATTTACACTTAATTTATAAGGATATTTTTTCGATGATTTCTATTATAGGATCACTACTTGGCTTTGGTACATCATTTTTACCAAAAATATTAGGTTTCTTTGCTGAAAGACAAAAATTTAAAAATCAAATGGCTTTAATGACTGCACAAAGCAAAATGAAACAGTCAGAATTAGCTAGTCTTGCAAAAATTCAACAAAATAAATCAATTTATGAACATGACCAAAAAATAATTGAGAATACATCAAGTGGTTTTATTAACAATTTAAGGTCATCAGTTAGACCAATACTTACATATTGTTTTTTTCTAACTTATGTGGGCTTTAAAATTGTCATAATCATTATAGCCATCCAAGAGGGTGATGACGCATTAATAGCGATAAGGGATAGCTATGGAGAGGAGGACATGGGACTCTTATCGATTTGTGTAAGTTTCTGGTTTGGAGCAAAATTAGTTGAGAGAAATAAATGACAAAGTTAGTATTATCACCTGTTACAAGCGGAAAAACATACAATGTTAAAGTTTCTGCTATTAATGATGTTGGAGTGCATAGCGCAGTTTCTACACCAAGTAACATAACTATCGCTTCTTATACTACAGCTCCAGGTGTTCCTACATCCGCATCAGCAACCTCTGATCCGGTATCTATAACTATTAAATGGACTAACCCTGCTGATAGAGACCTTAAAGGTGTAGAGCTTTGGTATTCAACATCAAGTGGTGGCTCTTTTAGCTTAATTGGTTCTATAGATGGTTCTCCAGGTGTTGCTCAAGAATACAACCTTAACTACGATTCATCCTTTAGTTTAAATCAAACTTATTATTTCAAATTACGATCAATTAACACATCAAATGTAGCATCAGCTTACACAGCAGAAGTTTCCGCGCAATTTTCCACAATAGCAACCTCAGATATAACCCTACAAGCTGTATCAAATATGTATTCAGCAGTAACAAGTGGCAACCAATATTTCGCAACTGATGTAGATACTATAACTTATTCTGCAAATAGTGGCGCATCAACCTCAACATTAAAAGGTATTATATGCGCAGAAATAACATTGGGAGCAATAGGTTCTAATATTACAGGTTTTGCTATTAGTGCAACTGCAATGGTTCAAAAGAAGTTTACATGGTCATCATCAAGATATGTAACAGGTGTAGTTTTGCAAAAAGTAACAGGAAACGCATATTATGAACAAGCTACAGGTTTTGGAAGTTCTGCTCAATTCTTAGGCGAAAATGAAGCTGATTCTCAAGACTATGGAGATGGCGTACAAGCTACCTATGCAACTAACTCTATTGATAGTTCTGGTGATGTTATAGGCACAACAGGCAGTAAGTACGCTTTATTTTTATATACTGAAACAGAGCCAAATTTCAGTTTAGGTGTATTTGCAGGAAGTGGTTTAACAATTACAGAGTTAAAGAGGTAATTATGGCTTTAGAATTATTGCTAGGATATTTTTATGATGCTGATGGAAATTTAGTTCAATGGTATCAGGGATATGGGGATTTAGAAAATTTAGAGGAATTTCTAGAACATCGAGGAAATGCAACAGGATTCGTTTCTTCAAAAAGTGTAGATACAAATGCACATAAATACGATTTTGAAACACAAACTATAGTGGAGATATAAATGGAGAACACATATCAAACAAATTTAAAAACATTCAAAAAACCAATTTTTGATATTTCAAAAGATGATAGTAAAATTTATCGAGGTAATGCAAATATTCAAAAAAGAAAGAAAACTAAATCAATTATTCGTTCAGTTTTTTATAGAGGAGCTGAACATCAGATAATTAGATAATGGATAAAATAATTCAAATAATAAAAAGTATTATATCGCCAGAACAGAATTGGTCAGCTTTTGCTATGAAAATAATAGGATTAGTTGTAGTTACTGTAATTGCTTATATTGCTTTTCAACAATACACCAATCTAACTGCTG
>TARA_R100000655_G_scaffold109807_1_pt1 | contig 13579 bp, 5 predicted proteins | sample TARA_R100000655 | Tara Oceans TARA_R100000655 (sample SAMEA2622497) | marine metagenome | biome: marine biome (ENVO:00000447); feature: deep chlorophyll maximum layer (ENVO:xxxxxxxx); material: "saline water (ENVO:00002010), including plankton (ENVO:xxxxxxxx)" | depth 90 m
ACCATCGCCGTCAGCAGCACCTAGTACGAGGTTAGCACCATCTCCAAAAGCAGCTGATATATTACTACTAGTAGGGGAGAATGCTGAAGGAACAGTAGCCCATTCCATACCATTAGCTGTATACTTTAAATATTTATCTGTACCAGATGGTGCATTATGAATATCTAATTTAACTTCTGTTATACTGTCATCAGATATAGATGCAGTAGATTGATCAACCCAATCTAATTCGGTACCTGTAGTACTTAAGACTTGACCAGTCGTACCTAATGAACCATTTTTATCCTGAATACCACCTTTAATTTTAATACCATTTGCGACTGTTGCTAGCTTTGCATCGCTATTAGTTCCAGCATCATAATAAAGTCTTGCACCAGTACTCTCGTCTTGAGCAAAGTCAGCTAGTCTTTCACCAGATGTTCCAGCCTTAAGTAAAATAATATCTGATCCATAAAGTAGTAGACCACCGCCACCTGTTTCACTAATTACTGCGTGATGGTTAGCTGAGTTGCTATCTGATGCATCATGATAAATTTCTAGATCTCCACCTGATGAACTACCAAATGTAATTTTTACATTATCGTTAAAGTTTACACCTGTAGCCCCACCTACTGCACCAGAACCACTATTATCAGTACCCCATACACGAGTAGTACCATCTGTATCTATTTTTAGTACTTGACCCTGACTACCGCCAGTCGGTACATGAGTTCCAGAAGGATGGGTAAAAGCTGCAGTATAAGAAGGTGTATCCCATACAGCAGTTCCATCAGAACTGTATTTTAAAAATTGACCAGAAGAACCACCTGAAGGTACGTGTTTATTACCTGCACTTGTAGGGTGACTATAAACTGTATCATTATCATTAGCCCATACAGCAGTTCCAGACGAGCTATATTTTAAAAACTGTCCTGAACTACCGCCTGTTGGTATGTGTTTATTACCTGCAGTTGTAGGGTGAGAGTAGTTATTAGCACTAGTAGCTATACCATCTAACTTAGAGAAATCAGAGGCAGACATAGTACCAGCATTACTAGCTGATGATGCTTGTATTTTAGAACCATCTATTGCTGCATTATCAGCTACCTTTGTGTTAGTAACTGAACCATCACCAACACCTGATACAGGTAGTCGTGATAATAAAACTCCAAAGAATTCAGTACCAGTAGTAGGAGCAGCTGTAAAAGTTATTTGTCCTGCTAGGGTGTTAATCGTATAAGCAGTTTGTGGTTCTTGTAAAACTCCAGCTAATACTATTTGTACTGATTCAGCACTGCTAGGTTTAACAGTAAGGTTATTTATTTTTAAATCAAATGTAGTTAAAGTACCATTAAAACTACTTGTTATACTATCTAGCTTTTGAGCGTTGATAACACCGCTATCATATGCACCTTGGGATTTCCATTTAACACCGTCATAGATATATTGCAATCCATTCGCAGCATTATGTATATCGCCAGTACTAGGTGTCGAAGGAAAATTAATTGCTGTCATAATTATTTATGGGAATTGTGTTTGTCCATCAGAATAACCAGGACAGTATTTAATAAAGTTATAACTTCCAGCTACTGCGTTAATACCACCAGTAGACCACTGAATACCTGCAGTACTATTACCAACGACGTCTACACCAAGTATTCGTATATGTTCATGATTTGTTCCTGAAACATCAATACCGTATTTTTGCCAACTAGTACCAAGGAGATCTGTTGTACCTCCACCAATTCTACCTCCAATTATAGATACATTATCTATATTATCTTCAATAAATATACCAGAAAATGCATTTAGTCCTGATTTACTATTACCACCCATTATTGGATTAATGATACTTACATTTGCAATACTTTGATTAGAATCAATTCTAATACCACAATTTTGGTTATCTCTTATATTGCAGTTTGTCATACTTACTGATGTTTTTAATTGTTGATTTAGGTTAATACCATTATCAAAACATGAAGATGAAAAACCGTTATCTATTTTTATAAAACCTTTAGTACCATTAAGACTAAATCCATCTACTAAAGCTCTTTCAGATTCAGCATTTTGAAAATAAACAAACTCTCCATTCCAACTAGAATTAAAGAAATAGTTATCTTTACATCTAATTACTGATGTATTTTGAATAAAGATCGTATTAACGTCACCATCAATTAAAATACCTCTAACAGTTCTATTAATAGTATTACCTAAGAATTTCCAAGTAACTTTATTATCTACAATACTATTATTTGTACCAGTAGGTCCACCACTTGCAGCTGTGGTGTTAGGATTTGGCTCTGTATTTGTAAGACTTATAACTTCATAAGCTCGGTCTTTATCATTTTTAACTTTATTACCTACAGAATAAGTATTTGTACTAGCTTGCCAATGTTCTGGAGTACTGAAACCAGTTATTCCTGCAGCAGGGCTGCCATCAATAATACAATCAAGTATTCTTATCTGATCAGAACGGTCAGTAAGATTACTACCAAGTAATTTAATTACAGCATTACCATCTGCACCTTCTGGTATGTTTCTAAATTTACAATTTCTAATTATAGATGAACTTAAACCATCTAAAATAATACATTGTGTTATACCGTAAAATTGTAGATTTTCAAATACATATTCTTGAGTACCAGGTTCTGCATCAACATGAATTGCAGCTGTTGTATCACTAGGTCTAACACCTGCACCACCAGTATTAATAGTGTTGAAAGTACCGCCTACAAAAGCTATATTTTTTATTTGTACTGAACGTGCATGTTCACATTTAATATAAGAAGTACTAGCACCATCAGTTCTAGATAATCTAACACCAAAAGTATCTTTGTTAACTGTCATTCCAGCTAACCCTTCTAATATTATTGCATGATCTGTTGTTGTAATATTTATAGTACTATCTAATCTATAGAAACCAGGAGGAAAAACTACTTTACCACCATTATTACCACAAGCATCTATAGCTGCCTGAATAGCTGGTTTATCATCTTGAGAATTATCACCTTTAGCACCGTAATCTTTAACATTAAAAGTTTCATTTGCTAGTTTTGATTCTAAATCTCTAGCTACACTATTCGGATAAGGTGGTTGGAATTCTATTTTTGCAGCATCTATAGCAGCATTACTTGCAACTTTTACATTAGTGACAGCGTTTGATGCTAACTCACTAGCACCTATAGATAACGTTGCTAACTTTGACTGAGCTATAGCAGCATTACTAGGTATGTTTGCATTACTTATAGATAACGTAGCAAGCTTTGATTGAGCAATAGCAGCATTAGCAGCTACCTCACTATTAGTAATAGCTAAGTTTAATTTTGATTGAGATATATTTGCATTACCAGCAATGTTTGTATCTGTTAAACCAGTAAGGCTAACATTAGATAAATCTCCTACAGAAAAAGCAGGGTTAGATTCAACCCATTGACCACTATCTACGTCTACATAATAAACATAGCTACGACCAGACACAGGTTCAAACCATACAGCTCCAGCTACAGGATTAGTAGGTGGTGTTGTACCTGTAAAAAATCTATTAGTTTCTCTGTTCTCTATTTCTTGTGCATGGAACAATAACTGTTCGTGGTTATTGTTTAAATCTAAAGATCTAATTGATGACCCAGGTGAATAGGTTGCCATCATTCCATCTACATCTGTATCTCTCCTGATAGTGATAGACTTACCATTAATTGGAGCAGTAACAAATATAAGATTAGTTCCTGATATAGAATAATGCGTAGTTTCTGTTTGTAAAGCATCTCCAAGAAATACTTTTAAATGATTAGTTTTTGTTGTTTCGTATTCAATTGTAAAAGGGAAGGTTGTTGTAGAACCATTCCCTGTAAAAGTTTCTTCAGTTGTCTTTGTTGTCGCCATTAATCTTTAGTTGTTGTTATGGCGGGTGGGATTATCTAGTTGGAATTAATACTTTATCAATAGATCTATTCATATTTCTTGCAGCCTCTGCATCTTTAGATCTTTCTTCGGATATGAGCTTCTTAACTTCTGCCTCTTGACTGATCTGTCCCCAAGCTGCTGTCTTAGCCGTTGAGAATATTTTACCAATCACAACTACATGATGATAGTTATCTTTAGGTTCTAAATACCTTTTACCATTTCGTCTGTCGGCATTCATCTGAGCTATACTAGCTTGTATCTTTTTATCTTTAGCTAGTCGGTTAAGCTTAGCTTCAATGTTTTGTTCACCTATAGCCTTTTGGAACATAGATCGAACACGAGGATGCCTAGCTAAACTGATAGAAGGTGTAGTAGGTGCTGAATTGACTGAAGTTCTTAAGTCATAACCACTCTCAAAGAGTAGTTGTTTCCCTGGAGAATAATCTAAATTGAATTGAATTGGACTAAAAGCATTAAACATTCTAGTCATAAAGTCATGATCTTTAATAGGCTGACCATTCGTTAAATCATATTTAATAGGTAAGGCTTTAGATCCAGCGATGTTTTCAAAAATTAGGTTTCTATTTCTAATTGAGTCATAGAGACCAGAGTTTAATTCACGCATATATGGAGTGAATATTTTACTTAATTCATTTCTAAGAGATGATAAAGGAATAGCATTGTTCGCTAAACTCGCTAAAACTCTGCCTTGTTGACCAGGCTCACCTCCAAGAAAATCAGCAAACTGTTGTAGACCTGCTAAATAAGATTTACTTGAAACACCTTGAGCAACAACTACAGCTAATTTCATAAACTGATCTTGTGTCCATTCTTCTCCCATCAACTCCAAATGATCTCCAATATCTCCTATGGTTGCTAAGATCTGGTTGAATGGTTCAAATGCATCATAACTGACCCATACGCCTCCTATTCTTATCTGTCTAGGTCTCCAACCAGCATCAGTCCATGAATTACGTTTGCTTCTATCTGATGGACCGTTACCATGTAAACCTCCAGTCATGTAGAGCATACCTGCCATTGATATTAAAGAAGTACCAATAGCTACTCTTCCTTGTATTAATGCTTGTGCATTAGCTAGATCTTCTGCTGATTCAATACCATACTTTTGTAGACCATCTAATTTAGTAGGTACAGCATTAAGTATATCTCTACTTTCTTTAACCAAACGATTCATTAATGGTGTATGTTTAGCTGTTAAAGTAAGACCATTGACTCCAGTTCTAGCAAACAGGAAGAATGGTTTAGTCCATGGAGTTGCATTAAATGCATCATTTAAAGCTTTAGGAAATCCACTTAAGTCTTGAGTTAAGGTTGCTTCTTTTTTAGCAAACTTAGCAGCTTCATCCGTTAGATTACCTTCGTTATCAAAGATACCTTTTAGGAATCTATCCTCTGCATCTTTTAATAGTTCAGGAGTGATGTTAGTAAAGTCACCATCGTTCAAATTCTCCATGGCTTCACGCATGGCTTTTTCTCTTGCTCTTGCACGACCAATGATGTAACCAAAAGCATCATCAGTAGCAGCCATTATCTTAGTAGAATAAGTAAGGAAGTTACTATCGTTTAAAGATCGAGCTAAGTTAGCCGTATTGAATACTGCCTTATCACCAGCATCTCCTCTTACCTCTGTCCATCTTTGGAATAACTTCCAATCTTCATCAAACTTAGAGTATTTAGAGAATCTAGTTTTAATAGTTGCTATATCTCCAGACCAATAAGAGTTAAGGTTAGTTCTAAATAATTTCCATGCTTCAGGTATTGCTTGCATCATTGCGTTAGTTGATGCTAAAGCAGCTCTATATGTCTGTCCATCACCTTTGAGTGCAGCCCCTAAAGCCATAGACATAGGTCTTAAGAACGTTGCAGTAGATGTACCCATAATTGCTCTTACAGGGGTCTTAGGACCGCTTAGAACACTATTGACCATTACTCCTTGTAATTGCTTAACAAGTTGTCCAGTTGTATCTTTTCCATTCAGTTCACCACCTCTTAACTTGGCACGAATGAATGCATCAAAGTCTTGAATATTTCTAATATCATTAGACATTGATATAGCTTCAAATATAGCTTTTGTTAGATCGTCATTATCAGAAATCTTAGCTACATTTAATGCTGCAGCTACAGCTTCCCTACTCTCTTGTACTGCTTCCTCTAGAAGCTGTTTCTTATTTAAAGGTTTAGGTTTACGAACACCATCATCAAGGAAAGCTAAAGCTCTACTTCTTAACAGTCTAGCTCTTTTAACTTCAGTCAGTACAGTTATTAAGTCTTCCATTATCGCTGAAGCTGGGCCATCTATATCATGTAAGTCAGCGAAATCGATTATCTCACGACTCATAATACCTGTATCTCTAAGCTTTTTATGTAAAGAACCAATTAGTAAATCAGCTACTTTTACATTCTTAGTAGAGAAAACTTCAAAGCCTTCTAGTCTATCTGAGCCTTCGTATAAAAACTTTAGATAATCCTTACTGGTTAAGTCTGCAGCTTCTCTTCCAGACGTTAGTTGTTGATGGGCTTTTATAGCTTCTTGCCATTCCTCTGGGATTGTTCCTTTACCACCTTTAATTGTACTAACTATTTTTTGGACTTTTGTATCACTTAGATATTTTTGTAAAACATCTTTCATCATTTTCTCAGATTCACCAGAGGAGGTTGCTGCTCTTTGAATAGCTAACCGTCTAACTGGTACACCTGTAGAACCTTCTTCAGCTCCCCATTCAGTTCTTGTTCTGTTTAAAGCTATGTCAACTTCTTTAACAGTTTCAACTGATTGAACAGCACCTTGCCATGGATCAGCAATTGGTTCATTCTTAGGTGCTCTAAAACCTGGATCTTTTAATTGTTCTTTAACTAATTCTTTTTTCTGAGATTTTATACTGGCATTACGATCCTTGATCTTTTTACCAATAACATTTCTGCTTGATTTTAAACCAGCTCCCGCTGAAAATAGAACAAGATCAGAGATTGGACCAAGTACAAGTCCTCCTTCAATTAGATTCTTAACTGTTTTCATCAAAGGATGATCAGTATCTTTAGTTGTAAGAGGTGTATCTAACCAACCATTACCTTTTTCTTTTAGGTGATCATTGATTATTTGTAAGGCATTTGCATCTTGTGAATATATAGATAAAGCATCAACTTTTAAACCTCTAGCTGATCCTGTGGCGACATTTCCTAAAGTAAGTTTTTTTGTACCAAACTTGGCTAATGTTTTAGGGCCATACTTAGCTCCAACATCTATGGCAGCTTTACCAAGTTTTGTTGTAGCCAACTTACCAGCGACTAATTTTGTTCCAGGGATTGGTACTGCAGCTAAGGTTCCGTAGTGTGTTAAACCTCTAATTAATCCTCCCCACCAAGTTTTTGTTTCGATAGGGTTTTCATCATCAACAAACCAATCATCTGATTCAGGCTTATAACCTTCCTCAGTTTTATTCTCTTCTCCCATCTCACCAGTAAAGAAGTCGATAACTCTTTCTGGTGCAGTGATGAGTGTTGAAGCTGTATCTTGAATACCACCTTTAACAGCAGAGCTTACTTCAGCTCCTACTTGCCATGGACCCCAGTCCTCTTCGTTTCTGGAGTCTTCAGCTTCTGCTAATTCTTGTTGATCTTGTTGACGTTTTTGTTCTGTCTGTTGTTGATTAGTTTTTTCTCTTTCTTTATCTTCCTCTATAGATTGACGTATGAGATCGGCATTCTTTAGTATCTCTTCATTACTGAATTCTTCAGTATCTAAAGCCATTGTATTACCTTGGTAATTGTATTATTTGCCTAGCATCAACATGTAGCCGTAGCTAATCACCTGTGTATAGGACTTCTTTTTTGTTAAAGGGGGAAGTTTTAAGGTTATATTCTATTTTATTTTCTAAACGTACATGCTCTACTTGTGCTCTAACCTTACGTGATTTAGAAGGTTTATCAAATAATAATTCAAACACAGCTGGATCATATTCCTCTGGTTTACCTAAAGGTTTTTCACCCCATAGTTTAAGCTGAGCATTAGCTAACATTAAAGGACTAACACCAGGTACTCTAGATGCTACTTGTTTATAGAAATCAGGTATATCTCCCTGCTGGGCTTTGGAAATAGCAATTAAAGCTTTTTTATCTTTTACTGGTGCAGGAATTTCTCTTTCTTCGTAACCTTTATCTACACATTCTTCTATAGCACTAGCAAGTTTACTTCGTCTTTCATCATCATAATCAACATAATTGTATTCATAAATACTATTAGCTTTAGCTGGGCTACCAGTTGTAGGTTTATCTGAGGCATCAATTATTTCTTGTATTTTCTTTATAGCCTCACTATGAGCAGCTGCTGGTGAATAACCTTTGTCTTCAATGAAATCTTGGAATATCTCTTCATACTTTTGGTTTAAGTTATTATAGGCATTATTGAAGTGTTCTGAGCCTGTGTCACTTACACCTATTGTTTCTTCTAATTTTGTCTGTAATCTTAACTTTATCTGTTGATTAGCATCCTTTACTTGATTAGAAGAGGGTGTAGTGATATCAAAATCTCTATCAGGTTTTATTTCATGTTTAAACATTTGATAGATTGATGGCTCAACTCCATCGAGATCACTTTGCTTAAGACCACCTTGATTTTGAATTAACTTATTCAAACGATAAACATCGTCTCCAAATATTTTCCGTTTAACTTCTTCAGGTATGTAATCATACTTGTTTCTAAAATGACTTGCGATTATCTCCTGATCTTCGTTGGAGATATTTTCTAATTGCAATACTCTTACAATGTCTGTGTTCTTTTCTGTCTCAATTTTTTCAAGCTCATCATCAACACGAGCTTTTTGAGCCTCATCAATGACTGAGTTTAGATTAGCCCATTCTCTCCAACCCGTTAAATCACCTTGACTCCCATCTCTTTTTGTAAATACATGATTTACAACTTGACGTGCAGTCTCTGGATCAATCTCTTTATTCTTAATTAAGGTTTCCAATATAGTTGCAAACTCTTTACGAGTTGCTTTTCTGTCTCCATCATGTCTCCATAAATTTTTGTCTACCCAATCCCTTGCAGCTTGAGATCCTTCACCTGGGTCAGAGTAGATAAAGACATTTTTAACTTGAGCAGTGGCTTCATTAGTACGTTTATTCTCAATGTTTTCAATCTGAGCTTGTTCACGATCTGTCCTATCAGCTTCATTCTCACTAGAGATAGTAGGTTTAGCATACTTATTTAGTAAGACAGGATTGATACCATTGAATCGTCTACTAAAGTTAAATAAGATCTTCGCATCAATAGCTCTGATTATAGCTTCATCACCTTCAGCTGTTTCATAGGTATAAGGTTTACCATTGATAGTTACTGAAGTAGTTTCTCTAGCTTTCTCTTTATAAATTTTCCACTTCTTAGCTTCTTCCTGTACATAGATTTTTACTTGAGTATAGTTCTCATCACCAGATAATTTCCTGAAGTTTTCTCCATTGATAACATCACCTGTTTCTGCTTCATACTTAGCAGCAAGATTATTTGTATTAGTAGCTGTTATAGCTAAGGCTTCTTCTTCAGTATCATACTTTTCGATCTCTTCTTCAGGTAAATCTTTAGTTAAAGCATCCCATGAAATCCTAGCCTCTTCATCTTCTTTCTTTTGCTTATATCTCTCTTGTAAATATGTTCCAAATTTACCTGAGAACTTACTTAAAGCTTCTAAATTCTTACCTGCTAGTTCAGTAAGACGTTTATCGTTAGCTCTGAGTTGATCAAAATAACGAGTTTGAGAACGATCAATACGCTCGTAATCCTCTTTCATGGCAGGGATCAAATCCATCTGCTCAGTCGGTTCAAAGACTCCTGGTTGAAATTGTTTTAATGCCATTAGTTGGTCCAATAATCGTTACCTGTACCTTTTGTGAATGGATTCTTACCACCCAATTCTTGATGAGTACTAAATCCATCTACAGCAGCACCTGCTAAACCAGCTAATAATCCAAATGTATTGTTCTGTAGAACTGGTGCTGGAGGTGTTAGATCTGGTGTTGGTTGTATAGCTACTTGACTGTATAACTTATTCTGTCTTCCCTTCAGTGCTCGACGTATACTCTCATTACTACTCTTGAATCTCTCTTCTGATTCCGTTAAGAATCTAGTTCTCATTGCTTGTCTCCTTCCTAGTATAGCCATATTACTACCAACTAAACGTCTAATAGAAGAACCACCTACACCTCTTTCAGCTGCACTAGCTTCTATATCACCTTCTGCTTTAAGACTATCAATTACGTCTTGTTCGTTTTGAAGGATTGCAGATTGCCATGATCTATTAAGACTAGTTTGTGCAGAAGAGTAAGCAATTTGAGCAGCTATATTAGATTCATCAATATCTCTAGAAAATTGAGTTCTTTTTGTTCCCCATATACTTAATGTCTGATACCATTCTCGTTCTCTAACTTTGTTTTGATATTCATAATTACGTGTAGCTGCACGATTGGAGGCTTGACCTTGTTGATATGCACCAATAGCTCCTAACGCTGAAGATGCCACACTAAGGCCCGCTAATACTGCTGGTATTGCCATGATGTATTCTGCAAAATTCTATAAAGGATAATTTGTTAGGACCAAATTCAACCTCTCGTAAGAATTTGAATCCAAGGAATTTAAGTAACTTAAGATGGACAACGTTTCTTTTATCAACGATGTTCCACAGTAACTTATCTGGTTGTCTTTCGACATAACGTTTAGCTTGTCTAGCAAACCATATTGGGTAGTCATGAATAGCAGGTGTACATAGCATCCATATTTGACCATTATCTACTCCAGCCATTCCGGCAGTCTTGCCGTTAGGCACCGTGAAGTATACACAGGAGGGCTTCTGAGAGGCTTCTGTTATGATATCTATTGCATCTATGCCATGTCCTTCTTCGACCTCTCTACGGTCTTCTGGACGTAAATTAGAGGCCACCTCAATGGCAGCCTCTTTTGTAATTTGGTGAATGTATTTAGACACTCTTATAATACTTAGGTGTATAGTCTCCCTCCCATGTCATTGAATACAATGTGGCAGGAGTTGGGTGTGTTGATTTAAGGTTAAGAGTTAAGTTCGTATTCTTTTCATAGACTGGTACTGTATGTACTGATACAGGGTTAACAGCTACGTCATCAGTTGTATATGTATCTAGTTGAGGTGACTCATGTGTTTGAGTATATGATGATTTACCTAATCTAGTTAAAGTTGTTGTGTATAATCCTTGTGGACCAAAGCTGAACTTAATACGATGTATAACTAATGAACTATGTAGATCTGATTTAAACTGTCCATCAGCTTGTTGCTGTACATATATCTTAGGAAACTGTATTTCCATATCATAGAGATAACCTACAGTTATATCTTGACCAATCCAGTTACCAGGGAATTCAATGTTAGCGTTAGCTCCTGTACCTACGATAGTAGCTTCAGCATACTTACCATTGTTATCACCTACAGTATGGCAGAAGACAGCTAATTTATTAGAGCTGCTAGCATTGAAACTGGCAGGTAAAGTAAATCCAGTTCTAGTTGTAGAAGAGGAGTAACCTAACTGAGAATTTGTTATGACTAAGGAGTTATCTAAATGAACTCTGTAGCTAATATCATCATCAGTAGCTGATTCACCTTCAGTAGTACCTTGATCATCAGTTACATAAATAGTACCTGCTAATCCTCGTATTGAGAATCTTTGCATAGTATATTTAGTACCATCCTTGATGATTGCAAACAATGCATCATCTAACATAGCTATATGTTGTATCTCTCCACTTAATTCCCAGTTGAACCAAGCTTGTTGAATACGTTCTGAAGATGTAGTGTGGTATCTAAAACCATAGAGTTTCTTAGTACCTTTCTTACCAAAGAAGATAACTTGATTCTCTCTAGAGTTAGCGATCATATCTAGATCACTATCAAAACTCTTACTGATTGATTTACTTTGCTCTAAGACATTAGGTTCTCCTTCTCTTAGTACAGCAGCCATCTCCCAGAAACGATTGTATTTACCAGCGTTATCTAAGAAAGCTAAAGTTGTACCTAGTGAAACAGGATTAGTTTTAAAGTTAAAGTTGTAAGAAGCTAATGCATTAATCTTTGCAGTTAATGGACTTAGGACATCACTATCTGTAGTCAACATGAACTGTTGATTCTTAGTGAATAAAACTAAACCAGAGTTAACTTGTATTCCATCATAAACAACAGCAGGGTATTCAGAACTACAAGATAGATCTATCACATCTGAAGCTGTATATGTAATAGCTGACTTAGACCAGAAATTAAAGAAGTCCCCAGGTCTGGACATAATAACATTCTCATCACTGAGCATTACTAGTCTGTTCCTAAAGAACAACATCTTGTTTATTGTTCCTACATAAGTATTGCTATTTGATTTTGGTAAACCATCACTTGTCTTTACAAAGGAAGCTCTAGGATTTGTACCATCTGTTGCTGTATCACCAACTAAAGCAGGATCCCACGTTACTTGTTTAACTGTAAAAGTACCGTTAGATTCCCTTACTATTTGTATAGGCATCGTTGCTGGATCGTAGTTTATTTGATCACCTGGTTTTACGCATTCCTCCCAGACACCATTACCATCTCTCCCATTATCACCTATAAATTTAACATAGTAATCATCTTCATCAGCTTCACTATTAGCAACTTTAACTACATAACCATTCTTACATTGCTTAGGTAAGTCAGCTATGTCTTCAACTGAATCAGATAATACATTTAATAAATCTCCTACTGGTGTAGATATGTTGAATGAACCTGATGACCTAGTGATATAAAGACCATTACCTATCTGCTGTACATCATCAAAGTTAGCACCAGCATCATTATCTATTTCAGTTCTTATAGAACCAAGAATACTTTCAGCAGTTACTACAGTTTTAGTATCAAATGAAGTAGGTTCTGGTCTTATTAAACCTCTATTAGCTTGGACTTTAGATACATTATGAGAAGTAATAGTGATTTTATATCTAGCATTTTTCATCCAAACATAAAACCAATCATTTGTTCTCCAACCTTCACCACCATAAAGTAAATCTATAGTTGTTGTATACCTACATCTATAGATAGGTGTTTCATCATCACTTTCAGAAACAGCCTGACCAGTAGTAGTGATGCGAAAGTAAAGGTTTTTTCTATCAGCGGCTGTACCACTAGCAGGAGTTACGCTTACAGTTTGACCTGTAACACCATTAATGTCACTAGAATCTATAGCAGTACCATGATCAATAGAAAATATTTCTGTTGCTACATTAGGGCAATAACCATCTTCATGTTTATTATTTGTATCTAAGCATTCTCCTGTATAGACACCTGTATTAGGTTGTGTACCTGATGGTGCAAATACATCTGGGGTTGCTGATTGACAACTATTCGAACTATCTATATCTCTCTCTACTTTTAATCTAGTAGCAGTATAAACTTCTTCCGTACTTGTAGCATCAAATAAGTTGACTGAATACTGATTAGCATAAGCAATCTTTTTTAACTCTATATATGCCTCAGGATCTCTAGCATCATTATCACCTGATGCTAAAGCTTTCATTGCAACAGGTTTATTCCTGTTGGTTATATATGTATAGTCGTTAAGGGTAAGTGTTTGTAGATCTGAATCAACTATCGTACCACCACTATTAGTTTGCTTAAGGTAGTTCTTTAATGCTGTT
>TARA_R100000655_G_scaffold29423_2_pt1 | contig 13573 bp, 16 predicted proteins | sample TARA_R100000655 | Tara Oceans TARA_R100000655 (sample SAMEA2622497) | marine metagenome | biome: marine biome (ENVO:00000447); feature: deep chlorophyll maximum layer (ENVO:xxxxxxxx); material: "saline water (ENVO:00002010), including plankton (ENVO:xxxxxxxx)" | depth 90 m
GGAAGAAAACCCTGATCTTTACATAGGTTACGATTATTACCACCATGACTACGAAATACACTAACTCTACCAATAAGCCTGAGTTACTATCAATTGCTAATGAACAACACGAAAAGATACAAGCATTGTATTGGTTGTTATTAGTCTCATTTACCATCGGTGCTTTGTTCTAAAATGAAACTACCTAACTGGCAACATAATAGTGGTAAAGAATCTAAACGTAGATTAAAACCACAGGCATTACGTTCAGCTAGAAAACGTACTAGAACGTTCGTCGACAAACTCAAATCACAATCATCAAAGGACGCCTCATGCCATTCTACAAAGCAACTATGAGTAATGATAAAACCTTTCCACTTTGGGCAGTGGATGATGAGGATGCTGCATATCGTGCTGACTCTATCGCTAACAATTACTTCGCCCTAAAACTTAAAGACCTTAAACAAGAACATAAAGATGAGTAAAAAGTACTTTGCTAACAACTGGGAAAAATACAGAAAGATACCAGCCGATCACTATGATTCCATACCTTTTGATTTATTCATGGATTGGAAGATAGATGGATGGGAACTACAACCTGCGTACGAAGCTATCGTCAGAGCACGTAACTGTAAAACTGGTAAAGTATCAGAGTATGTTTATAAGTCAACTAATGGTCTTAAAAAGAAACTAAAACAACTCATGGATACTCAAGAAGCTGAAGTTACTTTAGCTACACATGATACTATTCAACACTTAAAACCTACAAAATACATTACTGAAGATGAAAAGGACAAGTACACCTAATCGAATGACAGTGCCGCCAAAGGACGTATATACTTATTATACTCAAGCACTGTCAATGTTAAAAAAATCACACCCTCATTACGAGGAGGTGCGTGAACATTTAATTGCTCAAATACAAGATGAACTCAACACCCAATACAATAGCTCAACAGATTGAACTTGAGAGAACACAAATCTCACAAGGTATCAAGCGATTACAAGATCAAACCATGAAACTTGAAGGGCAAAACTATGCCTCTGCAAGTATCTATGGTATAGCTAGTATTGACACGTTGTTACCAAGAGTAGTTGAAAGAATAAATAAGACAAACAAAAAGATACATGAAGGTCATTATGGTGCAGCTTTTAAGGACATACATGTATATCTCAAGGACATTGAGCCACTTGCAGCATCAGCTATTGCTTGCAAGATAACCTTTGATAAGGTGTTTGGTTTTCAAGATGACACAGCTGTAGCTACAAAGATATGTTTAGGTATTGGCCAAGCTATCGAAGATGAGTGTCAGATGCGTCATTATGAAACAGAAGCTCCGGGTTTACTTAACAAACTAAAAGAGAACTATTGGCATAGAGCTATAGGCACACACCAGAAACTTGTAGTTATCAGGACGCTGATGAACAGGTACAACGTCAAATCATGGCATAACTGGGGTAATGCTATTCGTGCCAAACTTGGAGGCTGGTTACTAGATTGTATTATGGATTCTAGTGGTTGGTTCTACAAACACCGAGAAAGAAAGGGACGTAAGACTATAGTTCACATTGCACCTACAGCTGAGTTCCTAGATATCAAGGATGAGGTGATGGCAAATGCTGAGTTATTTAGTCCGTTACTATACCCTATGCTTGTACCACCAAGAGATTGGACTAATGAAGAGGCAGGAGGTTACATCCTCAACGAGGTGATGTCAGGCCACACCTTAGTTCGTCGGGGCGATCCCTCACTTACACAGGGAGAACTTCCGCTTGAGTTCCTCAACAAGATACAGCAAGTTGCGTACACCGTAAACCCTTTCATAGTAAGGATTGCGGAGGAGTTGAGTGAACGTGGTATATCAGTTGGGAAGTTCTTACCTATTGTTCATTATGACCTACCGCCTAAACCTGTTGACATAGCGACAAACGCACAGTCAAGAAAAGTTTATAGGAGGATGGCAGCCGAGGTTAGGAACAAGCAAGCAGCAGAGTTCAAGAGATCCTGTCGCACAAGAAAGACGATGGAAACAATAGCCAAGTTCAAAGATAAAGAACGTTACTATATTCCGTGGTCGTTTGACTTTCGTGGTCGGGCTTACCCGATACCTGCGTTTTTAACTCCTCAAGATACCGATTTTGGTAAGAGTGTTATTCTCTTTGCCGATAGAGCAGCAATGTCAGTCTCTGGTGAGAGGTGGTTATCATTCCAAGTTGCAACTACGTATGGGTTGGATAAGTCTACCATGCAAGAAAGATTACAATGGACTGAGTTGAACAAGGATCTAATCTCACGTGTCGCACTATCTCCATTGTCTCATATTGGAGACTGGGAAGGTGCTGATGAGCCTTGGCAATTTGCAGCAGCATGTGATGAGTACTATCATTGTTGCATAGCTAAGGATAGGTCTACAACAGGTCTTCCAGTGGCAACCGATGCCACATGCAGCGGGTTACAAATTCTCGCTGGATTAGCTCGGGATAAGTCCACAGCACAGCTTGTAAACGTTGTACCTGATACAAGCCCACAGGATGCCTACAGAGTGGTTGCAGAGGCAGCTAAGACTATAGGTATCCCTAACAAATATCATGCAGTATGGGATAGGAAGTGTGTCAAACGCACTGTTATGACTATACCATACAATGCAAAACCATTCTCCAATCGTTCTTACATTAAGGATGCTTTGAAAGAGAAGGGTGTCGAAGCCAATAAAGATGATCTCACACTCATCGTTCGTGCCGTACGTCAAGCTATGTCTAATATTGTTCCGGGTCCAATGTCAGTTATGCGTTGGATTGAGGATGAGATAGGTTCAGCTATCAAGCGAGGTACAAAGTATATTGAGTGGACAACACCATCAGGTTTTGTAGTGCGTCAACGCTATCAAAAGAAAAAGGTAGAACGGTTAGACTTACAACTACTAGGTAGATGTCAGTTATCCGTTGCAACCGAGGACAGTGACAGTGTTGATCTTTCAAGGCACAAGGCTGCAACTGCACCCAATCTTATTCACAGTCTTGATGCAAGCCTACTACACCTGAGTGTCAAAGACTTCAACAATCCTGTAGCTTTGATCCATGACAGCGTTCTCTCACGAGCAGTTGACATGGACGAATTATCTGCTATAGTAAGGGTAGTCTACATGCACCTCTTTGCGGAGAATGACTACTTACGTGACTTTGCTTCACAAATAGGAGCAGAGACCGAACCGCCGATCATAGGTGACTTACAACCTGAGTCGGTGATTAAATCTACCTACTTTTTCTGTTAACATGTATACAATTTTTGACAGCTTTTTCGCACCACAACAGATTGTTGTTGTAACTGAAGAAGCACTGAAACGAGCTCAACAAGAGCAAAGACTAAAACAAATGAAAGCATTGAACAATCAAATCAACGAACTCACAGCACTTAGAGATAAGGTATCAAGTGAGTACAGAATCAACAGACTAGACGCTGACGGCGAGGAGGCACACGCTGATGCCTAAGAACGTACACGTCACTGATGAAGTAAAACTAGAGGGTTTCCAAGCAGTTCTCGAACCGGGAAAGTTTGGTTATTCACTATCGGCTGTGGTCGATGAGAATCTCATTGACAAGCTAGAAACAGAGCGAGAAGATGTCCTCAAGTGGGCAGAGTCTAAGCTTAAGAATCCTAAGAGAGCTACAAAGAAACCTACACCGTGGGAGGAAGTTGCAGATGGCAAATTCAAAATTAAGTTTTCATGGGGCGAAGATAAAAAACCACCAGTCGTCGATACAGAGGGCACACCAGTTACAGATACTAAGACACCTTTATATGGAGGATCTACAGTTAAGCTTGGTTTCTTTCAGAAGCCTTACATACTCAAAGATGGAGTTACCTATGGAAGTTCTCTTAAGTTGGTTGGTGTTCAGGTTGTCTCAGTTAAATCTGATGCAGCTGGTATCGACACAAGTGAGTTAGACGATAAGGAGGTGGCTGACCTCTTTGGTAAAACCGAAGGGTTCAAAACTTCATCTCCTGATACTTCTAACAACTCAGAGGCAAGTGTCGAAGGACCGGAAGACGACTTTTAGATCTCAGCTCGAAGAGAGGGTTGCTAACCTTCTCGAAGGGCTAGGTATATCGTATGAATATGAATCTACGAGAGTGCCTTATATCATAATGCACCATTACAATCCTGACTTCATCCTACCAAATGGTATCTATTTAGAAACTAAAGGTTATTGGGATGCCAAGGATAGACGCAAGATATTATCAGTCATAAAGCACAATCCAGACATAGACCTACGAATGGTGTTTCAGTCTCCTTACAACAAGATATCGAAACACTCAAAAACAACGTACGCTAAGTGGTGCGAGAAACATGGCATCAAGTGGTGTGCGTTTCACACAATTCCACTCGACTGGTTAATATGAATAATGAATCAGAATTTGTGGCACACGAACCATGTGACAACTGTGGCTCGTCCGATGCCAACAGCTTGTACTCGGACGGTCACAAGTTCTGCTTTGTGTGTCAAAAGTATACACCCGGAGAGGGTGACAGTTTACCACCTACAATGACAAACAATGTTAAATTTCTCGGATCAGCCGAACGGCTGCAAAAACGAAAAATATCAGAACAAACCAACCAGTTCTACAAAATATACAGATACGGAGATACCCTACGCTTTCCATATTTTACAAGCAATGGACTTCTTACTGGATTCAAAATCAGACCCAAAAAGAAAGCTTTCTTCTATGAAGGAGGACAAACCGATGCACTATTTGGACAGCATCTTTTTCCGTCAACAGGAAGACGGATCGTTATCACTGAGGGAGAGTTAGATGCAGCATCTTGTTACGAAGTTATGGCCGGTTGGCCGATGGTTTCACTACCGCATGGTGCAGCCTCTGCGAAGAAAGATCTCCAGAAACAGATCCCGTTTTTACAGGGATATGCAGAGATCGTATTATTCTTCGACAACGACGAGGCAGGGCGTCAGGCCGTTGAATCTTCAGCGGGTATACTACCGTCGGGACGTGTTAAGATCGCTCGACTGGAAGATTACAAGGATGCTTCAGAAGCTCTTCAAGCTGGAGACTCCGAGGCGATAAGACGTGCCATTTGGGACGCAAAGCCATACAGACCTGACGGTATTGTTGATGGCAAAAACCTGCTTGAATTAGTTACTACACCCACCAAAGATTATGACCACCTTTACCCATTCTCAGGACTCAACAAGATGTGCCAAGGCATCCGTTACGGAGAGCTTACAACTCTTACTGCGGGAACTGGCAGTGGCAAATCATCACTCGTCAGAGCCCTTGCAAGTAACCTTCTGTGTGAAGGAGAACGGGTTGGTTACTTGGCGTTGGAAGAATCTAACAGGAGAAGTGCCCTTGGCTTGATGTCAAGTGCTATGGGTAAGGCTTATCACATAGGAGAACATTCACAAGATGAACTTACGAAAGCTTTTAACAGCACTATCGCTAACTGGGACGTTTTTCTTTTTGATGGCTTTGGTTCGTTTGATCCTGACGTCATTTACAATCGGATCGAATACCTTGCCAGTGGATTGGAGTGTCGTATTATATTCCTAGATCACCTCAGTATATTATTGAGTGGACTAGATGGAGATGAGCGACGTATGATTGACCAGACTATGACTAAGCTAAGAGGTCTAGTAGAACGAACTGGTATATCTTTATTCTTAGTATCACACCTACGAAGGAGCAACAGTGACAATAATTCGCACGAGGAGGGAGGACGTGTCTCACTTGGACAGTTACGAGGGTCTCACTCAATCTCTCAAATTAGCGATACGGTCATCGCTTTGGAAAGAGACCAACAAAGTGAAGATCAACGAAATGTTACGACTCTTAGAGTCCTTAAGAACCGTTACTCAGGCACAACTGGTATCGCCACACGACTGAGTTACGATACATCCACTTGTAAATTCTACGAAGATGAAACTCAAACTGAAAGAGTCGAGTTCAACCCGACCACAGATTTTTAAACCTAACCCACCTACTAAGAATCAAATTGAAAGAGCACGATTTAAAGACAAGACCTATTACCCTCCTGTTCGATATAGAGACGAATGAGCTACAAGCTCGTATCAGAGAAATACACTGTATTGTTCTGTATCACGTAGAAGGTAATAAGTTCTACAGGTTCAATGACCAGCAACTATCTCACCCAGTAGTGAGAGCAGTCCAGTATCTGCAAGATGCTGACCGTATCATTGGACACAACATCATCGGGTTTGACATACCCGCAATCAAAGAAGTGTACCCATTCTTCAACCCATTGGGAGAAGTTGTAGATACACTACTATTATCTAGGCTGTATCACCCAAACATGCTAGAACTGGACAAACGAGTTTGCCGTGATATGCCAACGAAACTATACGGACGACACTCTCTAGAGTCTTATGGCCACCGATTAGGTGAGTACAAAGGCGACTACTGCAAGACTGCAGACTGGAGGGAGTGGAGTCAGGCAATGGAGGATTATTGCCAACAAGACGTTGTTGTTACGAAGAAATTATGGAAACATTTCCAACCCTACCTGATTGGATCAAACTAGAACATCAGGTCGCACAAATACTACAAACACAGGAGCAACATGGATGGTATTTTGATGAAGCATCTGCACGGAAACTTGAGGAAACTCTCAGAAGAGAATATGAAGAAGCTTGTCAGCTACTACGAAGGAAATACTCTCACGTTGCAGGAACAGTGTTCACTCCTAAGCGAAATAACAGGACACAAGGTTACATCGCTGGAGCAAGCTTTACAAAACTAAAGGAACTAAACCCCACATCACGAGATCATATTTCATGGATTCTGAAAACGCACGAAGGTTGGCAGACGAAATTGCTGACGACCTCCGGGAAGGCGGTTATAGACGAGACCGTCTTAAAAGAAATAGGAACAGAGACAGCTCTAACGTTTCTGAAATGTCTAAATATTACAAAGAAATTGGGGATGATCTCGGAAGGCGTGAACGCATGGCAGAAGCTATGTACGACGTCTAGCAGAATACATCACCACTGTGGTGTAGCTACATCTACATTTAGATGTGCTCACCGTAAACCAAATCTAGCCCAAGTGCCATCAGATGAAAGATTCAGAAAACTTTTTACAGCAACTCCTACGAAACAAATGGTCTCGGCTGACCTTAGTGGGATTGAGCTCCGCATGCTTGCTCATTACCTTTCAAGGTACGATCAAGGGCGTTATACACGAATACTTACTACGGGGGATATTCACCAAACTAACGCCGACAGAATTGGAATTACCAGACGTCAAGTTAAAACAGTTACGTATGCCTTCCTCTACGGGGCTGGGGATACCAAGCTTGGATACTCCTTCGACAAGCAACTTGCTGAGTCCGTCGCCAGAAAGAAAGGAGCAGAAATAAGAAAGGCGTATGTTGCAGCGATTCCCGGACTTGCTGATCTTTTATCTGCGGTCAAAGATGCAAGTGCTAAAGGTCATGTTAAAGCTATTGACGGGAGAAAGCTTCTTGTCGAAAAGCAACACAAAGCCCTCAACTACTTGTTACAGGGGTCAGCTGCTACCATAGCAAAGCGGTGGATGGTGATTGTGAACAACGCCCTGCCACCCGATGCTCACCAATTATCATTCGTACATGATGAGCTAAACTACGAATGTCTACCAAAAGATGTAGATCAACTACAGAAACAGCTCGAACTATCGGCTACAATGGCCGGTGAATATTATAAGCTAAGGTGCCCAGTCGCAGCAGAAGCTAAGACAGGGTTTACTTGGCATGACGTACACTAACCACCCATGAAACTATTAATAGATGCAGATTTTATCGTTTACAAAGCCTGTGCCGCTGCTGAAACTGAAGTGGATTTTGGCGATGACGTTATTCTCGTCACTTCTAACTTTAGCGACGCCTATCGTGCCGTCAGCATCGAACTATCCAAGCTTAAAAACGAGTTTGGCTCATTCTCTCCTATGATCCTGTTCTTCAGTGACTCTAAGAATTTTAGGAAAAAAATCTACCCCGATTACAAGGGGCATAGAAATCGTAAAAAGCCTTGTGGATACAAACGTGTAATACGAACACTACAAAAAGAAGGAGAGCACGAGGTTCGTATATTACCAAACCTAGAGGCAGATGATGCTATGGGTATTTATGCTACAGAACACCAAGACTGTATAATCGTAAGTCCTGACAAGGATATGAGACAGATTCCCGGTAAGTTGTATGACTTCAAGAGCACTCAAAACATCACCGCTGAAGAGGGATACCAATGGCATCTCATCCAAACACTAGCAGGTGATAGTACAGATGGTTACTCTGGAGTTCCCGGTATCGGAGTAAAGAGAGCCGAAGTTTTATTTAACAAGAAAGGATATCACTGGGACACAGTGGTAGAAGCCTTTGCAGAAAAAGGATTGACTGAAGAAGATGCTTTAACTAATGCAAGGCTAGCTAAAATACTAACGATAGATGATTATGACACAGGAAAACAAGAAGTCAAACTCTGGAACCCTTTGGAGCCCATCAATTACGGTAGAACAGGACTTCAGACTAAGACAAATTAAGGACAAGATAACGAGAGTAGAACATAAAGATTTAATAACATTATTTATGACGATGCAAAGACAGAATTTTGTTTTGGCTAATTGTATTAAAAAATTATCAGAGTTTATTGTAATTTACTAATGTCAGATAAATTAATCTCCCGCACTGGTCGGGTCCAATCATGGTTGGATAACCCAGAATCTAGACTACCTGTCAGTTGCACAGTATTTGTAGTCGAAGACAGCATCGAAGGTCCAAACGGCATCGAGGCATCGTGGAGATTTGCATCCCATGCCCTGCGTTTTGGTGCCGGATGTGCCATCCACTTATCTAAACTACGTCCAGAGGGTACCGAAAATGGTAAAGGTTTAGTTGCATCTGGACCTGTATCCTTTGCAAAAATATACTCAGCTCTTAACGAAACTTTACGTAGAGGGGGTGTATTTAAGAATGGTGCAATAGTGTGTCATTTGGATTTAGATCATCCTGACATACTAAAATTCATCAACGCATCAAGATCAGAATTACCTTGGATTAAGAAGTGTGTTGATATATCTCCATCACATTGGAGAAATGCTAATCGAGAAACTAAAGAGGCTTTACTACATGGAATCAAATCCGGCGACATCTGGCTTAATAAAATCAAATATGACCACGAAGGCAAGCGAATTTTCGGCAACGTGTGCCTTGAAGTTTACCTGCGTTCACGTGGCACATGCTTGCTCGAGCATATCAATCTCGGTGCCTGTAAAATCGGAGATATCCAAAAGGCTTTCACTTACGGTATGTCCGAGTTGTGCCATCTCCATGGCAGGACAGGCGTTGGAGAGTCTGGAGAGTACCTTGAAAGCCAATACGACAGGCAAGTCGGACTTGGCCTGCTCGGACTGGCAAACCTCCTCAGAAGATATAATATAAGCTACGAAGAGTTTGGCCACCAGTTACATAACTTGGAGAGAGGGCTAAGCACAACTGACGTAGCAGGTATGATTGCTACGGAACTCTATCTAGGCATAGAGAAAGCAGCACAGATTGCTAGAAATAATAACATGGTAAGGGCGTTTGCTATTGCACCCACTGCCAGTTGTAGCTATCGCAGTAAAGACCTAGACGGCTTTACATGCACACCCGAGATAGCACCACCAATAGCAAAAACGGTTGATAGGGACTCTGGAGAGTTTGGAGTACAAACCTACGACTACGGCGACGTTGAGATAGCAAGTGAAGTTGGTTGGGACGCATACAAGCGTGTAGCAGACAACATTATGATATTGCTAGAAAGAACGGGACTCCTTCACGGATACAGCTTCAACTCATGGAGTGATGTAGTAACCTACGACGAGGAGTTTGTAGAAGAGTGGCTTGATAGTCCACAAACTTCTTTATACTATTCTTTACAAGTAATGGGAGATGTTCAAGACAAGTCTGATGTTTATGCAGCCCTTGGTGATGACGTTGACAATTACTTAAAGGACATTCTATCTAATGAAATTACATGTGATTGTCAACAATGAACCCCTACCAAAAACTACTAGACCGCAAAAGGAAGTGGTCCCCAGTACAAACTACGAAAGGAAAACTACGTGAAGGATCAGAAGAAACCATCTACCGTGCTCTTGCTATACGCCATATGGAGCTACCAGTTGGCGAGTTTATTACAGAAGCACTTGAGAAATCAGTTCCCGACACTGCACGAGTATTGCTAGAATCAAACGTCAAAGATGAAGAGAACCATGATTTAGCTCTGACCTATATTACGAACGCACTGGGCGTCGATGAGAAGGCAGAGTACGAGGCTTTCAAGCTACGAGATGCTTGGGAGTCTCACCCAGACCATACAGTATTAAAAGCTTTAGTTGCAGAACGTGCTATATTCTTTGTTTTATTGCCTTTCTTTCGTTTTTGTGGTGATGCTGGTCTCAGAACGGTATCAGCTGATATATCCAGAGATGAGCAAATCCATGTTGCCTGTAATAGCCTCGTATGTCATGATATGGGTCTACGCCCTAGTCAATCTTTGGATAAACTTAGGAAGGCCACAATTAATTGGATATTCCAACCTCTAAGTTCAACAACAGAGGATAAATATTTGAACAGAAATTTTTGGGTAGATTCTAGCGACAGGTTAATGTACGAAGGTAAAGCACCTAACTTAACTGTCACAAAGTCTGCTCGTATGCCCGCCTTTTTTGAACATGCAAACACCAATTTACCAAAGTACTCTTAACATACACTCTGAGAAGCTAGTTAAGCTAGTAGAAGATTTAGAGAGTAAGTTTGGTTGGTCACCAGTCCACCCTAAAGAAGAAATAAATTCTATAATGTATAGAGCTGGTCAAGAATCAGTCGTGCGTTATGTAAAAACACTAATAGATGAAACGTAATGTGTATCTTTAGAAGATCTGCTCCAGTAGCAATGGCTACACCGCAAGCAGTACAACCAAGGAACCCTGACATAGCTCAAGAGTCTAGACTTCCTAGCAAGAAAGACTTACTAGATCCTGATGAAGTATCAGGTGTTCAGTATGGAACAACTGCTAAGTCTGACCCTAAAAATCAAGCACAGAAAACAGGAACCGACGCCCTAAAAATTAATCTTAATACAGGCGGTGCCGGTGATGCTGGTGGTGCAACTGGAGGGCTAAATGTCTAGAGCAAGGGAGAGGTATACTCAACTGCAAACAAATAGAACACAGTTTCTAGACATGGCAGTAGAGTGCTCTGAACTTACTCTACCATACTTAGTTACCGAAGATGATAACTATAAAGGAAAAAGATCCTTACAACAACCTTACCAATCAGTTGGAGCTAAGGCAGTAGTTACATTAGCAGCAAAACTTATGCTGGCTATTCTACCACCACAAACAGCCTTCTTCAAACTACAAGTGAGAGACGATAAGCTTGGTGAACAGTTTGATGCTACAGTCCGTAGTGAACTAGATCTATCTTTCTCTAAAATAGAAAGGTTAATCATGGACTACATAGCTGCATCAAGTGACAGAGTTGTCGTACATCAAGCTTTGAAACATTTGATTGTCTCAGGTAATGCTCTTATATTCATGGGTAAGGATGGGTTAAAACACTATCCTCTACAACGCTATGTAGTTAACAGAGATGGTAATGGTAACGTTATTGAAGTAGTAACTAAGGAATTAGTAAACAGAAAGGTGTTAGGTATCGAGTCGCCTAAACCTCCAGAGCAACCGGTAAACGGAGACTATGGCTCGACAGAAGACGACGCAGAGGTATACACCTACGTTCGAGTGGATGAAGGCAGTGGACGCTGGATCTGGCATCAGGAAGTTGACGATAATGTTCTTCCTAATAGTCGCAGCACAGCTCCCAAGAATGCTTCTCCATGGTTGGTTCTTCGTTTTAATACCGTTGACGGTGAAGACTACGGTAGAGGCAGAGTAGAAGAGTTCATCGGAGACTTACGTAGTCTTGATGGATTATCACAGGCGTTAGTTGAAGGTGCTAGTGTATCAAGTAAAGTTGTTTTTCTTGTGTCACCATCTGCTACAACTAAACCCGGAACACTTGCCAAAGCCGCCAATGGTGCTATAATACAGGGACGCCCAGAAGACGTAGGAGTAGTACAGGTAGGTAAGACAGCAGACTTTTCGACTGCTGCAAACCTTGCTGCACAAATAGAGAGAAGAATACTTGAAGCTTTCTTGGTAATGAATATCAGGAATGCAGAAAGAGTAACAGCAGAAGAGGTACGCCTTACACAGTTAGAACTAGAGAAGTCTTTGGGCGGTTTATTTAGCTTGCTCACAGTTGAGTTCTTAGTTCCATACTTAAACAGAACACTGCTGATACTACAACGAAGTAATCAAATACCCAAGCTACCAAAAGATATTGTAAGACCAAAGATAGTAGCTGGTATTAATAGTCTAGGTAGAGGTCAAGACAATGAAGCACTCACTAGATTTATACAAACAGTTGCCCAAGTATTAGGACCAGAGGCTTTAATGAAGTTTATTGATCCTAGTGAAGCCATCAAGAGACTAGCAGCAGCACAAGGTATAGATGTACTTAATCTTATACGTACCGCTGAACAGCTAGAACAGATGAATCAAGAGGCACAGCAGAAACAAGTACAGCAGTCACTGGTAGATCAGGCTGGACAATTAGCTGGTACGCCAGTTATGGACCCATCTAAGAATCCACAATTAGCAGAACAAGCCGGTGCGGTACTTGAACAATTAGCACCACCACAAGAGTAATTTATGTCAGAAACATTATCATATCAAGAACAGGTACAAACTGAAACTGTGGGAGATAATCTTACAGCTGAAGAGCAAGAATCTTTGCAAGTTGCCGAAAGTCTTGAATCAGGAGAGGATCCAAAAACAAGTGAGGAGCCCCTACTGGCTGGTAAATATAAGTCAACAGAAGATTTAGAAAAAGCTTATAAGGAATTAGAAAGTAAATTAGGTCAACAAGATCAAGATCAAGAATCAAAAGAGGAGCCGAAGGAGACTAAACTTTCCGACGGTGCCTCTTTGATTACCTCTGCCTCAGATGAGTGGCGTGATAACAATGGTAAGTTATCTAAAGAAACCATGTCTAAGTTTAGTGAGATGTCCAGTGCAGACTTACTAAATGCTTACATGGAAGTTCAAGGTAACCCAGAGTACAGCACACTACCCAGTGAGGTAACAGAAGCCTCGATTGCTGATATCAAGCAATCAGTAGGCGGTGATAAGGAGTACGCTCAGGTAATTAACTGGGCAAAAGGTTCTTTACCAGAAACTGCTATTCAAGCCTACGACCAAGTTGTAGAGACCGGAAGTGTTGAGGCTATCAAGCTGGCAGCTGCTGGATTGAAAGCACAATATGAAAACGCTAACGGAGTAGATGGTAGAATGGTACAAGGCAAACCACCCAAAGGAAACACAGACGTTTTCCGAAGTCAAGCGGAACTCGTTAGAGCGATGGCCGATCCTCGCTACGACCAAGACCCTGCATACAGACAGGATATCATGGAAAAACTTGACAGATCCGACATTGATTTTTAGGAGAGCTATGGCTTACGGTTCAAAGAAGAAAA
>TARA_R100000655_G_scaffold44854_1_pt1 | contig 13535 bp, 11 predicted proteins | sample TARA_R100000655 | Tara Oceans TARA_R100000655 (sample SAMEA2622497) | marine metagenome | biome: marine biome (ENVO:00000447); feature: deep chlorophyll maximum layer (ENVO:xxxxxxxx); material: "saline water (ENVO:00002010), including plankton (ENVO:xxxxxxxx)" | depth 90 m
TGTACCGAAACGTGTGATAGTTGCAGCACCAAATCCCCTGTGCCATGTATCTTGATCTAATACTAAACCTATGTCGGGAGATTGTTGCTGATAGTTTGCAGAATCACTAACTTGTCTTGGAGGTGCAGGCGAAACGTGCTCAGTCTTCCAACCTCCCGGCACAGAATTATTATCTTTGTAAAGCGTAAGACCGATTTTATTAGTAGATCCGTCTGATTTACTTATTACAATATCTGCGTTCTGTGGTGCTGTTGACACTATACTGCTCCTTTAAACAGAGGCATAGCTGCCATCTGGCCTCTACCCTGTTCTGCCAAGTTTCTGTAGTGTGCATATCTTCTCTGTGCAGCGTTAAGGTCGGTCACATCTAACTGATCCAAGTCTTGCTGGAACCAAAGCATTGCAGCGTGAGCATAGAGTATTCTAAGTTGATCGCCTTCTATTTCCATAGTGTCTGATCCTGTTGATACGGATGAAAGAACACCCATGCCCTTCACTCTTAATGTCCTGTCTTTCTCTGTAGCAGAGTTTCTTAAAATAATTTCGTCACCTTCTTCTCTCCATGACATGATTGGGTGACCTGTTAGTCTAGGTATCTCACTTTGGCCTGCAGTAACTACTATTTCGTCTGCGTAAAACACAAACGCATCAGAGTCACTTGTTACATGAAGTCCTACTTTTATACTTGTGCCTAGGTCTTTTGCATCTAGTGTGTGAGTAAGTCTTTCCCAGCCACCACCAGAGTGAGTTGTACCTGTTGATATAGTGTCGCTGTCTATCTGTATTGCTGCAGATATTCTGCTTGCAGTTTTTGAGTAAACATATATTCCTACGTTTATCTCTTCACCTTGATAGTTAGTTCCGTCTGGTACAGTAAGCAAAGCTGTGTTTACAGCACTAGCTTGTACTTGAAACCTTGCAGAGTTTGTCCCTGCAAAAACCATATAGTTATCTGGAGCTGTTGTTTCTGACTCCTGAGATATGCTTGTAAAGTTTGAGTTTACCCAGTCTGCAGGTGTAGTTGAGTCTGTCCATGTTTCAAAATCACAGTTAAGTGTTTGCACAATATTGTTTGCAAAGCTCTTCGCATCTATCCTTGGTTCTTCAAATATCTGTCTCACAAAGCCTTTTCGTATTGATGTGGGCCTTCCGTACCTATATTGATGACCAGCAAGCGTAAGCGATAAATCATTTACTTCTTTGTAGAGTCTTGGAAAAACATCTTCTCTTGCATCATTTAACATATCTTTTAACTGTGATGGATCGTATCTGTATATTTCAAAAGTTGCTGATCCAGAATCTGCAGTCAAATTAGTTCCTGAGAGAGTGAGAGCACCAGTTGAGGCAGTATAATCTGTGACTAGCCTTACTGTTTCATCATTGTTACCACTCGTTATTCTTGCGAAAGTATCATTTAGTGCATCGTCATTGTTGAAGCCAGTGTCAGTAAGTGAAGTAGATATCAGTGATGTGTTGCCTGCTATATTAGTTGTAGTCGTAAAAGAACCTACAAATGCACCTATGTACCTTGCAAATCCCGGTAACATTGTGTCTAAAGTAGTTGTTGCCACTATACTGGTATCTCCTGTGTTTTACCTGTGTCTAGATCAACCCTAATTTTTAAGGGCCTAGTCAAACCACTGGTTTCTGTTTTCATGAAAAGATAGTCTGTAGCAACGTGCTTTCCTGCATTATCAGTTACTTTAAACTGTTGCATCACAGGCATTCTACTAGCCATCTTGTTTACAGCCATTTTAAGTTTGTGTTCTTCTACAGATGAACCATTGTCTTGTTCTCTCTGCTTACGAACTTCCTCGTAAACCCTTTGACCTGCTTTAGTATCGCTTGAATGTTTGTTTGCTAAATCACCTGCAATCTGTGCGTGTGACTCAACATCACCATAGCCAATCTTACCTTCAGGTATGACCATCTTCATTTTTCTGCCGTTTTTCTCAACAGTGTGTTCTGAGACAGCAATCTCGGGTTTATCTCTAAAAATATTATTATTACTAGATTTGTTATATTTACCCATTATTTACTAATTTTAATGCCGTGAAACCCACTGTGGTCTACGCCATAAGCTATATTTAAAACTGCACTTGTGCTTGTGTCTCTAATCATTTGTATTTGATCTAAAGTATCTTCACCATAAATCTCTAAAAATTCTCCATTAGTAACGAGAACTCCGTTTGTTCCTGTTGGTGCTGTACCATCATGTCTTACTCTAATTGCTGCTGTTTCTATACTTGCAACTGCATAGTTAGTGCCATCTGGAACTGTTAGAGATACGGCTGAGCCTGCTACTGTTTTGTTTACTTCGCTTCCAAAAGCCATGTTTTCTCCTTATGTAGTGAGGACCACGGGAATTAAATTTCCGTAACTTTAACTCTGGCCCTCACCACAACTATTCATTTATTATGCGTCAGATCCAGCTATGCCAATCCATCCTGAAGTCGCACCTGTCCAATAGCACAGAGCAGTTTCGTTTTGAGTTGGAGTCATAATTGTACCTGTAGTAGATGAACCATTCCATCCTCTCACAGTGATTACCTCTGCAGCGTCAGCAGTGTTGCTGATTACAAAGAATCCACTTTGAGCATCAACGTATCTATCTGTACCTGCATCACCCGTACCTTCAGAGTTAATGTCTGTAGTAAGAGTTCTCATGTCAGGAAGATCTACGTTTCTACCAGAACCTCCGGGATCTAAAAACTGATATTTAGAGTCTGTGACTGCTAAAGTTTTAGCTCCAGATAGAGTCTCTGCGTTTGATGATTCATACTTGTTACCCATAGTGTTACTCATCTTTTAAGTCTCCTATTTTTTTTCAAGTTTATCTAGTATTGGTTTCTCCGTTTCCATCTTGGGGAGCTGCTCTTTCGTCTTAGATGCTTCAACCTTTGCAGGGAGCTTCATAAGACCACCTTTCTCAAGATACCCAACGATGCTTTCTGGAAACATCCGAGCTCTTGTTTTATCATACCGAACATCTTTTCCATTTAAGGAACGTGTTGGCAGATATATGTAAGCCATAGTAGGATCATTTTCAGTCCATTCAGGTTCAGGAAGTTCCGAAAGTTTATTGTCCTTAAGATGTTTCTCAAGAACTTCTTTCGCTTTGTTCTCAAACTTGATTAGTTTTATGATGGTTTCCCATCTGCCTGTAATTTGAGTAGTCATTTCTTTCTACCTCTCCTACCTCGTCTTCGTTTCCCAGCTTTAACCTGACTGTTAGGAGCAACCCTATCAGTCTCGCCGGAAGACGGAGAACCAATGATTTCGTTTTTTGTTTTTACGAAGGCAGGTATCCACTCACCTGTGAATACCAACTTGTTGTCTACGATCTTAGATTTTTTCTTTAACTTAGTAAGATAATGACCTGCCATTTCAGTTTTTATCCTAAAAGGAGCTCCAGTAACAGAGTCATACAACACTGTGTACAGATGATCGTCATTACTTTCTATATGTTTAACGAAATAATCTTGTGATTGCGTAGTCAATTAGCCTCCTATAGTGCGTCTGCTGCACCTAGCATTTCAACACCCCAAGGATCAGCTACTTCAGCTTCTCCCCATTCACCAACCATAACCATTTCAGTACCTCTTAGTGAAGCATCTCTTTCTTCTTCAGCTTCCATTTCGTGAGCCATAGCCAAAGCTAGAGCCTGTGGAACGAAAACTGCACCTTTAGCGTCACCAGAACTATCTCTTCCTAATACACCTGATTGGAATATTGGAACACCGAAAGCTCTTTCGTTTCCTCTAAAGTAGTTTTGGATTACTTCTGCTGTGATACCTTCTGGGATTGGCTGTGCTGCCATACCAGAACCACCAGCTTGAATGCCAGTTACTTCTTGTACGAATCTTCTAATTTGTTCTGGGTGCATAACTGCGTTAGGCGTACCCGGAGCCATACCAAAAGATGAGTTGTTATCTGTTTTTAAGAAAGATACTGCACCAGCAATATCTCTGTAAGTTAAGTTACTTCCTGCTGATCCGATTGAGTTTGAGAACCCATCGAAAAGAGTGATAAGGTCGTCTTCAAGTAATCTACCTAAAGCTCCACCTTGCACATCTCCAACGTGTGAAAGTATGTCTTCGTTATTTTGTCTTAGTAGTCTGTCAGATACAAAAGTCATTATTCCGTGTTCAGAGCTTGTAATGCTTGTCACAGTTACTGACAGTTGTTGAGGAGCCGTTAAATCAACACCTTCTGATAAGGCTGCTGCATCGTTTCTACCCCAGATAGGGACATTAACTTGCTTGCTTCCTTGAGGAATGTCGTATCGGCTTACTAGCTGGTTTGTAGGACCAGCAGGCTCTATATTAGATATTGCGTTAGCAATAACGATACTAGATTGGTCTGATAGACTAGAACTTGACGATAAAGTCAATCCTGTTGCCATTTTATTTTACCTCTATAAAGTTGTGTATCCTTGATTTTTTATTTCACGCTGACCTTTTCTGAACTGCTCTGCTGTCAAAGATCCTTTTGCCATCTCTGATGCTAGATCAGAAACAGTTGAGAACCTTTTATTTCCAGCTTTAGGAGCACCTTCAGTAGTAGGTGGTGGAGGTGTTTGTTGAGGAGCTTGCTTTTGAGGTTGTTGTGTTTGTGGATTCTTTAGTTTGGCTAAATTAGAATTTGCTAGTGCAACTAAATCTTGGTCAGTCATACCAGCGTTTGCACCTTCCCAGAGTCTTTGATCATGTTTTACATCAACATTGACTCCAAGAGCCATTGCTGCACCTTGTGCTGCTGAGTAAACCTGAGAGAAATCTCTCTGTGGTTGTTGCTCTTGCACAGTTGGTTCAACGGGCTTTTGTGCCTTTTGCTTCCAATATTCAACCTGTTCTTCAGGATCCATCTGAGATAATCTCTGTTGCTCTAGAGCTTCTTGGTGCTCTTTGTACCCCTTGAGGTCTTCAGCAATGTTTTGTCTTATCTCTTTTAACTGTTGTGCAGTGTAATTGATTTGGTCTCCTCTGAGCTTATTCATCTCTTTAGAAACTGTATCTCTTATTATCTCTGCAACATCAACTTCCTGTTTAGGCTCTTCCTCTACCTTCTCCAGTACCTCTTCCTGTACCTGCTCTTTTACTTGTTCAGAAACCTGTTCAACGATTTCTTGAGCTTTTTCCTCTGCCGTAACATCATTATTTTGCTCTGAGGCCGTGACCTCGTTTTTATCTGTAGTCATTTGAGCCGTAACTCCTTAATTAATTACATTAAATTATTAATAAATAATATATTTTATTATCTATATATATATTATAAACTCTTTCTCTCTCTAAATGTCAATAGTATTCTGGGTATTCTTGTTTTCTTGAGTTCCATTTTGCTGCCCAATCTATTGGAGTAGATGGATCAGCCCATTCATACTCTAGGCCTTGATTTGCTTCATTTCTTAAAACAGATACAAATCCCATCCTGTAAAGCCAAGCGTCTAATAATGGATTTCTATCTCTTTCTAAAAGCCTAACTCTGTCTCTTACTTTAAGAAACTCTACTAATCTTGGATTATTTTCTTTAAGTGATGCTTGCAGGCTAGCTCCAGATCTCTTGTATTTTAAAAAGTCTTCTTCTACGTCAGGGAACTGTTGTAATGTAGCAATATCAATTTGTTGATAATATTTTGGTAAATAAATATGTTTACCAATTTCGTATTCTGCTTCATATTCGTTTAAATCTTTCTTGTAGTAAGAAAGTGTTGTTACCAAGTTATAAACATCTTGCCCATATTTATCTAAAAATCTAGCGTCTGCTTTTCTTTGAGCATCCCAATCATATTCTCCGTTTGGTAAGTCAAATTCAGGGTTACCCCATATTTCTTCGTAATATTCATTTGAGATCTCTTTAAGTGTGTTTTCAGGTGCTGTATTGCTGTCAAAGTATTCTTGTATTTCTGGTGATGCTTCACGCAAAGTATTTTTTGCTTCAAACCTTTTTGACTGTATATCTTTCCTGCTTTCTCTCCAAGAATAAAAATCAATTTTTCCTGCTATTAACTCTTTAGTTAAATTGTAAATTTGCCCACTTGGTTTTGTAGATGAATACCTATCATCTATTAATTTTGCTTGTGCAAAGTAATCGTCAACAGCTTCTGGTTTTCTTGGATCTTTAAAATTATTTGCATCATAAGCTAAATCTTGAATTTCTTTTAATCTTTCTGCATCTAAAACTCTTTGATCTTTTGCATATTTAGGTTTATCGTTAATTTCTTGATACCCTAAAGGGTTTAAAATTTTAAGTCTTTGCACTTCATTCAAGTCTTTCCATTCTGCTGGCAATCCGTCTTTAGCTTTAGGATAATATTTTGCTGCTAGCTCATCTCTAGTTTGATATAAAACATCCCAATGTGAAGCAGGAAATTCTTTTAATCCCACAAAGTTTGCAGCTTGTAACCAATAAAAATCAATATCACCTAGAACAGGTAAAGATAAATCTGGATCTCTTAGCCCTCTATTAAAATCATCAATAAACGCAGCTTGTAAAGAAAAAGGAATTGGCAGGGAGTCTCTAAGCATTTGTTTTATGCCTGTGTCTTGGCCCATGTAATTTGTTCCAGTGTATATGTCCCAACCTCTTGCACCAAGTAAACTAGATTTAGATCTAGCAAACCTCATAATTGGGTTTGTTATTATATCTCCATCAACATCTGTTTTTCCAAGTTTCCAAAAATCACCTTTTGCCCATGCTGATGGTGTATCAAAAGTAACATAAGCTGTATCTAAGAGCATTCTAAGTGGTGCTAGTAAAGTTGATGCTAAACCAAATGTTCTTCCGTCTGCAAATTTTACAGTACCAAAATTAGCTGATGTTGGATCTAAATTAACACTTCCGTTTGTAACATCTGCTAGTTGTTTCATCATTACTGCGTTAAACATAAATATGTTAGATAGTGATTTTCTTGCTAGCTGACCTCTTAATTGACCTCTCATCGAGTCTACTACTAATGCCCCCATACCTCTTGTAAGTCTTGGGGAGAAAAACAATAAAGAATTTTCTATTGATCTTTGTGTTTGCCCTATACCCATAGCTGCAGTATCCATGGCACCAAACCCATGTCTTAAATGAGAAGCTAAATCTTCTAATTCTTTTGTAGTTTTTGCTAGTGGCCTGTGTGCTTCCCAGTAAAGAACTTTTGCAGTATCCATAAATGACGTATAAGCTTTTTCAAAGGGCTCAAGAACTTTGTAAGGAACACTTTTACCCCAACTTCTTCCAGCATCTCTTCCACCAAGCTCAAAAGCACCATAAAAGTCTGAAGTTCTAGAACCAAGAGGGATATTGTATTTTAACAATTCATCTATGGTGTCTGTATGTTTAAGTAAAAATTCAGCTAAAACTTCTGGATGTCCAAGCCCTTCAACCATTGATTTAGTTGCTATTCCCCATGCTTTAGGGTTAGTAGCTAGTAAAACCTGTCCTTGTATGCCGGGTGCTGATAGGTCACCATTTGCAACAACACCTCTTAGGTTGTTTACTGTTGCATCAGAGATTCTAATAGGGTTTGCCACTAATGGATTTCTTGCTAGATCGCTTAAACTAGAATTAATAACTTTATCTTCAACGGATAAATCTAAAGCTCTAGCTATTTTTGGGTTTTCTCTAATAAACCTTTTAGCTTTTCTAGTTAGAATTGATGGATCACTTTGGAAAATTTCATAGAACTCTTTGTATATTGCCTGATTGTCATCATACTCTTTATTTAAGTTTTCAATTCTAGTAAGTCTTTGATTATATATGCTGTTTGGATCTTTTTTTAATTGTTGGAATTTTTTTCTAACTTTACTAAAAGCAAGATCTCTATCTCTTCCAACAAAGTTTTGGGCATTTAAAATGTCATCATAAAGTTCTGGAAATAAATCTCGTGCTCTCTGAGTTTGATATTTATTAAGGCCTTCTGTAATTATAGATTTTACGTTTAAATTAGTTTCAAATAAACTTGCTTGATCAACAAGATCTTGATATGGATTAACCTGATAAACATCATTTCCAATTTGTCTTGTAGTTGTCATTCTTGGATCATATGAGCTAAACCTTGACAATAACTCAAGGTCATATTGCTTGTTATACTCATTAAATGAAAAAATCCTTAATATATCAAACGGATCTTGTTGGTAAGCTACAACTCCTTCTGCCTGTGCTTTTGCTGCTTCCTCATCTGTAAAAACTCTAACTTTTTTTGCATCATATTTTTTTGGATCTAGCATTACTGTTTCATCCATCAAGTAATTTATTTCTGCACCAATACGAGAAATGACTGTTTCACCCGGCGTTAATTCTTTTAAAACTGATGGGTTATATATATCAAGTATTCCTAGGTCAAAAGATTTTGCTGCTCTCTCGTCAAACATTTTTTGGTACTGAGTAATCCATGTACCTATTTGATGGTTTCGGGCCTCTTGTACTGACGGTGCAATTATTTTCCAGTATTGTTGATTACCCTCTGTTGTAAAAAATTTACCTATAAAATCAGATGTTAAAAAAACAGGTTGATCATCTACTATTGCAGAAGGTATTATTTTTTCACCAGCTTTAAGCTGTTTATTAAACTCTTTTAGAAAATCTGCATCAAGTTTTATATCACCAATTTGTATTACTCCATGTTTTTTTGTTGTTACAAGTGGGTTGCCATAAGCCTGTAAATTTAAAAAACCCTCTGACTTTTCTATCGCATCTGCTAAAGATCTTCTTTTGTGAATGTCAACAAAATGAGCTGCTTCTATATACTCACTAGGACTAGAAAATTGTGCTTTGCCTGCAATATTTCTTCTTAAAACGCTTACAGAAGGTATATTTAGTCTTGGGCTTATAACATCTGCTGATGATTTTGTAATATTATTAAACCTTGTATAAGTTTCATCTGATATTCCTGCTTTTGATCCAAAATCTTTAATTTTTGTAAATATTTTATTATTTTCTGGTATTGTTTCACCTATGTCATCTGTTTTTAAAATGTCTTCTAAAGTCAAATCATCTCTCCAAGAATTTTCAGCAATTCTCATTTGTGATTTTTGACCTGTTCTTAAATTAGTTGTAGGACCAGTAAACCAGCTTGGAAGATCCTCAAGTTTATTTTTTATTACACTATCATTTACAAGCAAATCATTAAGTTGTTTTAACATAGTTGTCATGTCATCAGGATTTAACTTGTTACCATTTACATAGCTAAAACCTATGGCTGGTGAGTTTATAAGTTTTTTCACTTCTTTCTGGTCAAAATATCTGTTATAAGAAATATCGTCTTCAAGTTGTTTTGTTAAATCTATTAACTCTTGCCTTGTTAGACCTAGATTCCTAGAATCGCTTACATTGATACCTGATCTAGGCTTAATAAATTTAGAATCAACATACCTATTTATGTTTTGATATGAAAGAACTTCATTAGCTTCATAGTCTGTTAAGGAAACTTTATTTATTCTTTTGCCTTGTGAGTTAGTAGCTTGAATAATTTCATCAATTATTATATTTTTTGATTTAATAACACCTTTAGTTCCATATTTAATTAATACACCAGCTTCAGGAACATTCAAAGGTGAGGCAAAAAGTTCCAGTGCAAATTTTCTGCTTATGTCAGGTGCCTTTAAATATGCTTCTGGTAACTGATTTCCCTTTACGCTTGCAGCAATAGCACCTCTAAGTTTTTCAGGTGATCCAGTAGTTTTGCCCTGAGTTACAATGCCACCAAAATTTTCTAATAAAGAATTTTGTGTTGACATACCTAATGTATTCAAAGCACCTTCTAAAATTGGCCCAGTGCCTTCAAATACTCCAAGATCTGTTTCATTATATTTAACAAGATATTCATCAAAATTAGTAAGTTCATTTGTTGGGTTGCCGTCTTTATCTTTTTTGTAATTAAGGCCAGATATTGGATCTGTGTAAATTTGATCAAATAACTTTGACTGTGGAAGTGCAAATTTCTTTGCTATGTCACCACCAATTTTAAGACCTGATAAAATATCTCCATAGCTTACACCTTTTTCATTTAATTGTTTTCCAAGGTCTTCAGCAGTATTAATTAAACCACCTTTGCTTACGTCTCTTCCTTTTACTGATGAATAAGGACTAAGTGTACTAAGTATATCTCCGAATGTTTTGTTTTTTGTAAAAGGTATTTCTTCTGCAGCAACTTTACCTAAAAGTCCTGCACCAAAAGCATCTGCTCTTTTAATGTAGTCCCCTACACCTTCAAGAAAACCTCTTTTATCTTTTCTTTTTGGGGGTGTTTGTATACCTAATTCAGCAGCAGTTCCTCCCGGTTGTAAACTTGCTTCTTGTTGACCAATTGTAGTTTGAGGTATGTTTGTTGTTTGAGAGTCTGCTTGCCTTTGTGCTTCATCAGCCATCTGCCTTAATCTTCTTTTTTGTGCACCCTCTATTTGAGCTTTTAACAAATCAGAATAATCTTGACTGCTTGGTTGAAGCTGTTGTCTTCTTATCCTGTCTCTTAAACTTCTCTGTGGTCTATACCTTTCAAGCATTAACTTACTACTGCTCCTATTTGACTGGCTCGTCTATTTTGTACACCCGGCGTTCTGTCAAGACTTTCAAGAACTGCTTGATCTTGCGTTGTTCCTTGTCCTGCTAGATTACCAAGATATATTTGAAGTGCAGTAGGATTTTCTCTTTCAAGTTGTGCCAATCTTGCACTTGTCAAAGGAACACCAGTTTCAAGCGAACTCAAAACATCATCGGGTACTCTGCCAACCAAAGACTGCAAATAGTTTTGTGATATTGGTGCTGCTTGAGTTGCACCTCCACCACCAAGTTGTTCTATAACTGTTGGTATAACTTCTCTTACGCCATCAAATGCACCAAGCCTAGATAATAAGCCTTCTACGTTTTGTGTGCCACCAAGAGCTGCTACTGTACCCGGTTGAAAAAACCCTGATATAGCCTGTATCAAGTTTGGCCTTGCACCAATCCTTTGTTTTTCTAATTCTAACTCTATAAACTCATTTGCACTTAAGCCTTGTCTTTCAAGAGATAGTGCTTGTTCTGCAGTTAATCCAAATGGATTAGCTCTTAATTCTTCTATTTCAAGCTGATCTTGTGCAGTAAGTCCAAACGGATTTGATTGGACTTCCTGTATTGCAAGCTGACTTTTTTGATTCTGAGCCTCTCTGGCCATTAATAGAGCATTACCTACATATTCGTTATAAAAGTCCAACAGAAGCTCTCCTGCAGGATCTATTACAGGAGTTGTTTCTGTAATCGTTGGTGGGACATCACTTGGAACTTCTAAACCTGCTGCAATGTATTGAGTGTAAATTGGATTTACAATTTCTCTTTCAACATTTCTTGTAAGCTGTTGTAATAACTCACCCGGAAACTCTGGTAAAAACGGAGAACCATTTTCATTAAATTGAAGTGGCTGAGATAATTGCTTAAAGAATTTGTTTAAGAATACTGTGTCACCACCTGCAGATTCTACTGCAGCTTTACCTGAACTATAAGCACCTGTTAAAGCCTCTGGTGTCTGTACGCCAAGGCCTGTATTTAATCCATCTATTTGAGTTTCTAAGCTATTTAAATTAGCATTTTCAAATACAGAAATTTTTGGCCCATCTTTACCTGTACCTGATCCATCCTTTAATGATTCTTCAGTGCTATCTTTTTCAGGATCTTGAATGTCATCAACAATGTCCTTAAGTATAGGTGAGCCTGCATTTCTTTGGATTTCTTTATATTCATCAGAATCTTTAATAAATTCTAAAATTTCACCAATGCTTTGACCTTCTGAACCTATACTCTCTCCGGGTAAAGGAGTATATGTTAGTCCACCATATGAAACTGATGGACCTGACTCAAATCCGGGCCTGTTTGTATAAAGACCATCAAGCCCTTCAAAACCCTGACCTCTTCCAAAACCTGCTCCTTGAGTTGGCTCTGTTGGTGGTGGAGTGTAATCTAAAAATGGACGTACAGGTGCAGTGACATTAGTAGCAAGATTACTAATCGCATCAGCACCCATCATTGCACCACCAGCTACTCCTTGTCCGATAATACCCAATGATGTTGGACCCGGTGGGTTTGTTATTGTTCCTGTGCCTCTTTGTGCTGCCAAATTACTTATATCTGCAGGCTCAGTTAAAGCTGGAGCTGTTCCACCTGTAACTGTTTGACCACCTATATCTACCCGTCTATTTTCAGGTAAAACTTCCTGAGTTCTTCTTGCTACAATTCCTTGTAAAACATCTGGGTTTGGTTCAAATGTGCCTTGAGGAATAAAAGATTGCTGTTGTTCAAGCAAACCACCAGTAATTGCAGATGGACTTGTACCCGGTGAAAGCATACTTGTAGATTGATCTACATCTTGATTACGCCTTCTCCTTGCAGCTTCTTCTTGGGCTTGTGTTTGGCCCGTAAAATAATTAAACATTGTCATTGTTGGTATCCCCTTAGTAATTTTTCTAATGCTTCTTCTCTAGTTCTAGCCTGTCTTTGCTTTGGATCTTCAGGTTTCTGCATATCCTTGTAAGACTCTCCGACTGTTCCTAAAAATCTTTTCATTAGGTCATCTGTTTCTTTGAATGCGTTATTTATAAAATCGTTCTTGCCCATTTATACTCCTAATCCGGGTGGTAAGTCTCTACCCGGGACTCTTTGGTTTCCTGTTCTTGCTGGGCTAGCTATTTGACGAGCAACCAAATCTTGCTCTCTAAGGCTTCCCGGTATTACAGGTCTTGTGTTAGTTTGAACTCTTGCTCTTTCTGAGGCTAAAGTTCTTGGTGGTTGATTTACTGAACTAAAGTTTCCAGCATTTGGTAGTTGCTGTGAGCCCTGAGTGTTAATAATGTTTTGTGCAATCTGCTCTGCTTGAGCTGTAGATGTCTGTCCACCACTAGCAGATTCAATGATCTGTGCTAACAATGGCACTCTTCTAGCTGCCTCACCTTGAAGAACCTCTTGTACCTGTTGAGATTTTAAGAACTCTTCTGCAAGCAATCTAGATCTTACATCTAGTGCATTTGACACACCTGCTTTTCTTAGCGATGTATCGTGATCTATAAATCCTGATCTCCATAGGTTTGCATAAAGATTTAGTTTTCTTTCTTGCTCTTCTGGAGATGTAGGAGTAAGTTGTACCATGTTTACATAGTGACCTCTAATATCGTTAGGCCTGATTATTGCATCTAGTGCACCAGCTTCTGTTTTTCCAAATACAGTTACCTTATCTTGAATTACGTTTTCAATAATTTGTAACACAATAGAGTTCCTGTTCTGAAGGCCTCTTTGAGATGCTTCTACATACGGACCAAAGTTCAAAGCTGCTATACCTGCAAGAACTGCAGTGTGATAACCAGATGCAGCACCTTGTGGTCGTTCTCCCCTGACAACAGCAGGTGCAGTATTAGATTCAATAGCTCTGCTCATCATGCTCTGTGCAATCTGTATTGATGCAGGTGGTTCTGCCACTCTGCTCTGCTCAATAGTTACGTTCTGAGGCATAAAGTTTTTAGCACCCGGTGTCTCTTCGTAACCATCCATAACTTGTTCTGTGATACCCGGAGGCCCTCTAAAGT
>TARA_R100000655_G_scaffold2195_3_pt1 | contig 13503 bp, 12 predicted proteins | sample TARA_R100000655 | Tara Oceans TARA_R100000655 (sample SAMEA2622497) | marine metagenome | biome: marine biome (ENVO:00000447); feature: deep chlorophyll maximum layer (ENVO:xxxxxxxx); material: "saline water (ENVO:00002010), including plankton (ENVO:xxxxxxxx)" | depth 90 m
GAAAGACCAAAACTTAAAAGAGAGATACGAGAACAATCATATTGGTATGCGAAGAGCAACATCTGTTGGAGGTACAGTTACTGGTCAAGGGGGAGATTTCTTAATTGTAGATGACCCTCTATCACCACAAATGGCAAACTCAGCAACAGAAAGAGAAAATGCAAATGAGTGGTATAGGACAACATTTTACTCAAGACTTAACCAAGCAGATATAGGAGTGAGGATTATAATAATGCAAAGAGTACACGAAGATGATTTAAGTGGATTCTTGTTAGATAAAGAAACAAGATTTAATTATAAGCATATATGCATACCTGCAACTAATGAAGATGGTAATATAAAACCAAAATCATTAGTTCAATTTTATAATAAAGAAAATGGATTGTTTTGGGAAGATAGATTTAGCAAAAAAGTTTTAGATGATTACAAAAATGCTTTAGGAACTTATGGCTATGCAGGACAACTACAACAAACACCAACACCCTTAGATAGTGGTATGATACATAGAGATTGGTTTAAGATAGATAGATATAGAAAAGAAGAAGCAACAGTAAACTTTATTATAGACCCAGCATATACTGCAAACCAAAAAAATGACCCTTCAGCATTGTTAGCGTATACATATACAGATAATAAGTGGCAAATAGTAGATTGCACTAATGTTAGGAAAGAATTTCCAGAACTTGTTAAGTTTATTCCTGAATGGGTAAAGAAGAATGGCTATACTAATAGAAGTAGAATATATGTAGAGCCAAAAGCATCTGGTAAATCTATAGTACAAACATTAATTAGGGAAACAGGACTAAATGTAAAAGAAGATAAACCGCCAACTAAAGATAAAGTAGCAAGAGTAAGTGATATTAGTGCATCATTAGAGAGTGGTAGGGTAAGTTTATTAAATGGCAGGTGGAATGAAGAGTTTTTAGACCAACTATCTAAATTCCCATCAGCAAAGCATGATGATATGGTAGATTGCTTAGTTATGGCTGTAAATAAAGAAATTTGGGGAGGAAGAGGTAAAATAGTATATTTTAATTAATTTTTCAGTTTGTTAGAAAACTATGAAAATATTAGAGTAAATGAATGTAATTTTGTGAAGTTTTGAATAATTTTCAAAAAATTATGAAAGATAATAAAGTAATTTACTTAAACGAGCAACATAAAGAGATTGTTGACAGGCATTTAAAAATGATGCAGAGAATGATGTATTATGCTACAGAAAACACAAAAGATGGCAAGTTTCAAGATTACTTATCTATACTTGATTCAATTTATATGTATTCTAATAATTTTCACGATACAGTAGTTAGCAAAAAAAATTGTGATAAAGGTTCTGTTGCAGAATTTTTGTTTTTAATACCAAATATGTCTTTTTATACTGCTATTGGTTTTTTAACAGCACTAAAAGATGGCGATAATGATTTAGAGTTGAGAGATATTTTGGAAAGGATAGGGATTCATTGTGAAGATACAACTGGAGAGTTAGCAGATATTCTAATAGACGAAACAGAAAATGAAAAACTGATAAACGAAATTTTTGGAAAAATGTTAAGTAAAAACTAATAATATGATACAAATTAAAATTCAAGACAAAAACTATGATATTCCAACAGAATGGAAAGACATGAAATTGAACTATTGGTGTGGGCTATACGCTATCATCAACAAGTACAATAAAAAGGATGAAGGAGGGAATATTATAGAGGCAGACCATTCAGAAGTAGAGTTACTAAAAATGAATAGAGATATTTTTATGTATTTGACTGGTCTTAAAGAAAATGAAATGAGTCTACTTGATTTAGATAGCGTTAATAGTGCTATCAATGCTTTTGCAGGTGCTTTAGAAGAATATAAACCAAAAGGCACAGAAAAATTTGAGTTAGATGATAAAACATATTATTTTCCAAAAGAATTTTTAAAAAGAAACACTTTTGGTGATTATATAGAGTCTACACACTTAGATAGCACAATAAAGATAATGAAGCATGGAAGATTTGATGTTTTGCCAGAACAAATGGCAATATTGTGCAGAGAGGCAGGAGAAGAGTATGATGATGACATAATACCAGAAAAAACAGAAAAATTTAAAGAATTAACAATGGACGTAGTTTGGGAGTTCAGTTTTTTTTTGACTATGCAAAGCGTAAAATTAACAAGGACTTTCCAAATGTTTTTGGGGAAAACAGAAGAGGAAGTGGAACAGGCAAAAACAGAGTTTCTACAATTGGACTCTACAACAAATTCATAAAACCATATGGCTGGTTAAACAGTTTATATATGGTGGCAGAAAAAAAAGTATTTAAAATGGAAGGAGAAAATCATATAGAAAGCGTAAAAAAAACAGACTTATATAAGGTTTTGACTTATTTAAGTTGGAATACTGCTAAAAATGATTATGAAACTGCTGTTCAAGAAAAAATACATAATAAAAATAATATAACATTGTAATAATGGCAATAACAAGATTAACAGATATAATATCAGTATTTGAAAGCAAATGGACTTATGGAGATGTAAAGTTTGGTTATGAGGGAGAGGTAAACCAAGATCACGACATAAAATACCCATTACTGCTTATAGAACCGCCAGAATCTACTATACCACAAATATATAATGGTAGAGAAGAATACACTTTTGAAATAAATTTCTATAACTTATATTCTCAAGCAGCACAATCAGTAGTAACACTACAAAAAAGATGGGATAACCTACAAGACTTGGCTAATGAATGGCTAGACTTTGTATTAAAAAACTATCAAGATGTAACAGTAGACGCTTACTTAAATGATGAAAGTATAGAAATTGAAAGAGTAAAAGAAGTAGCAAACGACAGATTAGTGCAATTAAAACTTACTTTTACAATGAGTGCGTTTACAAAATGTTTTAGACCAGTATCTCAATACCCATCTGACTTTTCTGATTTAGTGTTGTGGTTAAAAGCAGATAGTGGGGTTACATTTGATATAGCATCTAAAAGAATAAGTGCTTGGGCAGACCAATCTGGAAATGGTTATAATTTTGAACAAAATACAGAAGCAAATAAACCTTTAAGAGAGGGCTATGATGGTGCTAATGACAAAGCATATATATCTTTTGATGGTACAAATGATAGTTTTGGCTCAGGTTCTAACTTTCCTGTATCTACAAACAGTTATACAATATTTGTTGTTGGAAAACAAAATTACGCAGGTACAGCCAGTAAAGATATTCTTTCTTATCAAAGAACACCGACTACGCAGAAAATACAAATTGGATTTAAAAACAATAAGTTTCGTTCATATGCTACTAGTGGACTTCTTTTTGCAGACCATAATTCTACTGCATCTTCTAGTAGTTATGGGTTGATAGCAACAAGTCTTAATGGAAATAGTGGAACATTAACTACACAGTTTAATAACGAAACACAAGTAAGCACAACGATGATAGGGTGGTCTGATTTACTTGTATGGAATGGGTCTGCTCTTTCTATAGGTGTGAGAGTAGATACTACAGATTTTACAAATACTGATGTAGAAGAGATTATTGTTTACAATAGACTATTAACAATAGCAGAAAAGTTAGATGTTAGAAATTATTTAAACACAAAATATAAAATTTATTAATTATGGCAAGTAGAAATGGACAATGTAATTGGGGGTTTCAACCTGTAGATTTTACAAATAGTGATTTAGAAGGGGCGTTTTATAGTGCTAGAGATAACTATTTAAAAAGCGTTAACGACCCTTTAAGGTATCAAGTTGTTTGGAAAAGCACTAATTTAACTGAAGCAACAGAACCATCTATAAGCAACTCAACAGCAACTTCAGGTGATGTTGTTTATGTAAAGTTTTATGTAGAGGTTTGTATGAATACTGATGATGCGGCTATAAATGGATGGGAACAAATTGCTGTAATAACAAAAACTAGAGATATTATTAATAAAAAATATGATACTGGTACTGCAGCCCCTAACCATAGGTTTACTGTAGATGTTAGTCAGGTGGTTTCAGATGAATTGTCTTATAGTTTATGTCCAGTAAACAAAGGGACTTGGCAAAGTTACAAATATGGAGGTATGAATGGAGGGGCTATAATGCAGGATAATGTTATATCAAATGATGCTTCACTATCTGGAAATCCTGTAAGTTTATTCAATGTTTCTAAGAATGGAACTTTTAGAAGATTAAGAGTAAAAGCAGTTCCATATGTAATACTTGATGATGGTGATATAGAACCAACAGGCACTTTAAATTCAAATACAATTTCAGTTATAAATTCTGTAAATCAAATTTCTTCTGATGGAGTTTATTATGCACATAACAATTATGGTGGGTCGTATCTTATGGCAAATTCTAGTGCATCATCTACGATTCAGTCATATAAGTTTTTAAGTAAATATAATAATTACTTATACAGTACTGGCAGTTATGGTAAAAAACTTGTCAGAATGGATGAACAAGCAGAGTTTTTGAACTTTTATTTTTATAGAATAGACTCTGAAAGTATAGGTGGTTCAGCAGGTGAAGATACAGTAAGAGCCTGTGGAATGTATGTAGAAACATTTACAAGTGATGGTATTGCACAAAATCAGTTTTATATAAGAGATTTTGAAGATACTTTACTAAAGGTTGTAAACGCTTCACTTGGTATGCATGTTTTAAAAGATTACCAGAACGTAATGACTACTCAAAACGTATCTCCTTATTTTATAAAAAATACTGCAAATTGTTATACATATAATGATTCTGGTTCAGCAGCATTTCCTTATTGGACAGCATATTCAGGAGATAAAATAACTTCAGACACAGATTGTTATAGAGTTAGTATATATAGGTTTTCTGGAGACACTCCTGCAAACTCAAGAAGGACATCTGAATATAGATACTACAAAATAGATAGAGAAGATGAAAACGAGCCTTACAAATTTGTTAGATTTCATTGGCTAAATAACTTAGGGTCAACAGATAGTTATACAGCAAAAAGAAATATTGCAGAAGGTTATACAATAAATAGAAACACAATAGAGGCTAATACAACAGATAAAACTTGGTATCAAAACTCAACAAATGTAGGAACTGATTTAGATACTGATATGTATAAATCAGATACAATGAGAGGGGGAGATATATATAAAGGAGGTAGAGAAGTAACAAGTGTTGAAGCACAGCGTGTACAAAGTGTTTATACTGAGCCTTTAAATACTGAAGAGGCTGAATGGCTTTCTAAAATGATGTTATCGCCTAATGTTTGGGTAGAAATGAATAATGATGCAACTAAAGTGGGTAATCTTTACAACACTCATCTAAGACCTTCAACAAGAGATTATATACCAATTATTATAACTAATAGTGATGTTGAAACTGTTAATCAAGAGCAAGGGCTTGTTACTTTTAATATAGAATATACATTAGCACATAAAACAATTACACAAAGCAATTAATATATGTCTGTAAAAATAGAAATCTTAGATTATAAGAAAGGAGAAGGGGGTAATTTAGTAGATTGTAGTTTTGGAACTCCAGCGACTGGATGGTCAATATCTCAAAAAAATAATCAAACTGCTAATTGGGATAATACTGGCGTTGCAGCAGGTGCAACTAAATATTTTGAGAATATTAGTCCTAATTTAGTAGGAGGCAGAGAATATGATATAAAAATTAAAATTACTAATTTTAATGGAACAGGAAACATGGGTGTTTCTTCAGTTGATAGCACAGGAACTCCAAATGGGATAGGGACAACTGTTAGGGGTGATTCTAACGGAACACACACACACACTTTTACTTGGGCTGCAGGGGCTACAGGAGGTATTAGAATTTTTGGTGTAGGAACAAACTCAGGTACAATAGCGGTTGAACTTACAGATGATACTGGTATAGTTTGGGAAAAAAGTGTTGCAGGGTCATTAGATGTGTCAGACCACTCAGAGTTCCCTCTTGCTTTAACATTTCAAGTTTCAGACTTAAAAGATATTACCTCTACAAGTGGAGATTTTAGTAAAACATTCAAAATTCCTGCTACAAAAAACAATAATAAAATATTAAAACAACAATTTAATCCTAATATAGAATATATTGGACAACCTCTTTCTTTTGGAAGAAAATGTAGAATATTAGTAAATGATTTTTATTCTTTAGAGGGTTTTATAAAAGTAACTGGTATAGGAGGGCATGGAGAATCTCCATCGTATTATGACTGTGTTTTTTATGGTAATAATTTAAGTTGGGCAAAAGATTTAGATGGTAAATTAATGAATGAAACATTTAGTGATGGGTATGGCTTATGGGGTGCTGATGGTAATCAATTAAGTTATAATAAAGATGCTGTAGTTGCTACTTGGTCTCAAGAGCATAGCGAGTCTGACTCTTCTCCTTTTGTTTATCCTGTAGTTTCTTATGGAGACTATAATACTGATGGTATGCCTTACACAGTACAACTTTTAGACAATCACTATGGAGTTTATCCTACTACATCTTCTGCAACTATCGGCTATCAAGGATTTAATAATAATGGAGACGCTTATGGAACTCCCCCTCCAGCATCAGATTGGAGACCTGCACTTTGGGTTAAAACAACATTTGAAGCAATATTTTCTAAAATAGGATATACTATATCTTCTGATTTTATCAATACAGATAAGTTTAAAAAATTAGTATGGCTACTTCCTAATTTTAAATATAATAATGCTGATGATAGATATAATGAGTTTGGGATGGAATATAAATGGGTAAATGAAAGAAACACTACTGTTGGTTCAGGGGCTACTGCTGTAACTGTAGATTATGCTTTTGGTTTTACTGATTCTGCTTTAGATGAGAATGATGCAGACACCCATTATACTGGGTCTAGTAGAGACCCATTAGGTTTTAACACATCAACAGCACAAAGTCCTTCTGGCTATAATGTAAAAATTGATTTAGATAATAACTCTAGGCTTTCTACAAGTAGCAATGAAATTACTATAGGAGAATTTGGATATTATACTATAAAATTTGCAGAGATGCAGGTTAAAGTAGCAACACTCTATCATACTGGCTCACAAAGCGAGTCTGTTGAAGAACTAGATTGTTGTATAAATATAGAATTAAAAACAGCAGGGCAGACAAGTTGGAATATAATTGGTCAAATAGAAAGTTTAGGGCTAGAACCTTTAAATGCAAACGGAACTCACATTGTAACTGACGAAGTAAATTCATTTACTGCTTATCAAAATACAGAAGGTTATCTTGAACAAAATAGATGGCTAAACAAAAATGATAAAATAAGGTTTTCAAAGGGAATACGTTTAACACAAACAAGTGATGCTAATCAGGATTTTTATGTATCTGTTATATGGAGAGCAAGAGCAGCATCAGACTTTCAAATTTCTTTAAACCCTGCTCCTGTTTCATGGGGTCAAACATATGATTTAGATAAAGTAATTAATAAAAACTATAAACAACTAGACTTTATTAAAGGTGTTGCTCACGCTTTTAATCTTACCTTAACAACAGATGAAATTGCTAAAATAGTTTATATAGAACCTTTTGATGATTTTTATAAAACATATGAACACGCTATAGATTGGACGCAAAAACTAGACAGGAGTAAAGAAATTAAAGATGCTTGGATAAAAACAGATTTAAAAAGAGATGTTGTTTTTAAATATAAATCTGATAGTAAAGATTTAAAAGTACAAAACAGAGGAGAAAGGTATTTTAACAAAATACATGATGAGTCCCCTTTTTATGAAACACTTTCTGATTCTTTTGAAAGAGGAATAAGTGTTTTTGAAAATCCGTTTTTTGCAGGAACATACAACGCACAAGACTCAGATGCTGGGGGAAGTATATTTTCAAGACCTGCTTATTCTGCTTGTTTATGGGAAACAACAGTAAGTGCTGGGTCAAGTAGAGCAAACACTCCAAAAGGGTTTGATTTCTTACCTAGACTTTTATCGTATAGAAAATATAGTCCTGCTAATACTCAAGACACTAGACATCAAGTTAATGTGCAAATTTGGAGTGGTAATTCTGGTTTTAGACATTTAGTTGCAGACTCATCAGCAACTGTTACAGGATTTATTTTAAGTAATAAAATTCCTCAAGCAACTATGATAAATAGGCATAGTAATGAAATGCCTGTTCTTTCTTATGGTAATGCTTGGATAGAGCATTATGATGAAAATGGTAATTATGATCCTATAGTTGCAGGTAAAGGACTTTTTGAAACATATTACAAAAAAATGTTTGAAATGGTCAAAACTAATCCAAGAATAAGAAGTGTTTATCTAAATTTAAAATTATCTGATATTACATCATTAGACTTTAGAAAACTTGTTTATATAGATGGGGTTTACTACAGAATAAATAAAGTAATAGATTATAAACCAAATAAAAACACAGTAACTAAAGTAGAGTTAATTTGTTGGAAGGAGTTTGGTACGTTTGCAGCATCTGCACCTCCTGCAGGTTCAAGTAATACTACTAACTGGGGTAATGGTATTTATATTAACACAGATGATGTAGAAGAATTTGAAGCACCACATAGTGGTAGTGCGTAAAATAATAAAAAAATAAATATGCCGATTAATTATCAACAACAAATATCACCACAGGGAACACCAAATAGAAAAGGGTTAGAAATATATAAAACAGACTCTATATATTCAGGAGAACATCTTAATTGGGGTAATGCTTTAGCACTTGGTACTGGTTTAAATGTAGTTATAGATGCTATAGTATCAGGAGATTCAACAGACCCTATATATACTGCCTTAGCAAGTCGTCCTACAACAAATTACACGACAGGACATTGGAACAGGTTTCATACTGAAACAGGAACAAAAAATTATGTAGTAGCAGCCCCAACAAGTGGTAGTGGTTATTTTACTTTTAACGCTGCTTCTTCTGGAGCAAAACTATCTTATGCAGGAATATATCAGCAGTTATCTACAACTGTTGGCACAGAGTACGAAATTCAAGTAACAAATACGACAGGTACTGATACAGCAACTCTATATGTTAACACATATTTTCAAAGATATAATATAAGTCAAAACGAAGTAGGTTATAAAATAAACACAACTGCTAATAAAACTTATCCTGTAACTTTTGAACAAGATTGTATTTTAACCTCAACATTTACTGCTAAAACTCCAAATGATTTTATTATGATATACCTTACAACTACTGCTGCATCTGCAAGTATAAATATTACAAATATTTCAATTAAAGAAAAGACAGATATTTTAGTTCCTATATATTCAGAAGATAGAAGGGGTAACGCAGAAAAAGTATTAAGAAGAGAGTATAAAGAAAAAACATTTAATACATAATGAGATTTTTAAAGCACACAAATATAACATTAAGACAGGTAGGTGATATGCTTCGTGTGAAACTGCAGGATGAACTAAAAGCACAAAAACATAATGCTACAGGTAGATTAAGTAGAGGGTTGAAATATAATGTTATTAAGAAAGGTTTGAGTATTTTAAATGTAACTTCATCTGTTGCATATTGGAAAGCAGTTAACAATCCTAAATTTGCTAAAGCCCCAAACTTTAAAGAAGTTCTTAAATGGGTACAAGCGAAAGGACTTTCTATAAGTTCGGCTCAACCAATATTTAAAAAGTTAAAATCTCATTATGGGAAACCTTATGTGTATTGGACAGAAGGGAATAATTTAAGAAGAACAAACTTTGCAGGATATGTAGCAAACAAACATTCAAAAGAAGTAGCAGATAAATTAGCACCATCAATAGGTGTAGATGTGGCTAATATGATTTCAGAACAAATAAAAAAGAATAATCCAAAAACAAATGTTACTAAAGCATTTTAATATATAAAGATATGGCAACAAATACAGAAAAAATAGTAGTACAGGTAGTCGTACAAGGAGATAAAGATTTACAAAGATTAGAAGGTAGAACTAAAAAAACAACTGCTAGTTTTGGTAAGATGGCTGCAGGAGTTCTTGGTGCAGTCGCAGCCTTTAGACAGGTTACGTCAGTAGTATCAAATGCTATTAAAAGTTTTAGAGATTTTGAGTTTCAAATGGCTAAAGTAAAAGCAATTACTGGTGCTAACAGGACAGAGTTTTTAAAACTTACAAAATCTGCTCAAGATTTAGGTAGGTCTACGTTCTTTACAGCACAACAAGTAGCAGAACTACAAACTAATTTTGGTAAGTTAGGATTTACTACACAAGAAATATTAGACGCACAAGAGGCTACTTTACAATTAGCAACTGCAACAGATAGTGATTTAGGTAGGGCAGCCATAGTAGCAGGTTCGGCAGTAAGAGGTTTCGGATTAGATGCTAGTGAAACAAAAAGAGTAGTAGATGTAATGGCTGTTGCATTTACAAGTTCTGCATTAGATATAGAAAAATTCCAAACATCTATGACTAAAGTTGCACCGATTGCAAAATCAGCAGGATTCTCTATTGAAGATACTACAGCAATTATGGCTCAATTAGCAGATTCAGGTATTGAGGCTTCTATTGCAGGTACATCTTTAAGAAATATTTTACTTAAAATGCAAGACCCAAATTCTGATTTAGTAAAATCATTTGGTAAAACTATTCACTCTTTAGATGAGTTAGTTCCTGCATTAACAAAATTTAGTAAAGAAGGAGGTAGTCTGGCAGAAATCATGGAAGTTGTTGACCTAAGACAAGCAGCAGCATTTGAGCAAATGATTACAAGTAGAGAAAGAACAGTGCAGTTAAGAGATGCTTTAGAAGGTGCTAGTGGTGCAGCAGAAGAAATGGCTAGAATTGTTGGGGATACTTTAGAGGGGGCTTTAAAAAGGTCTGAGTCTGCAACACAAGGTTTTGCTATAGCATTTATGGATTTATTTGGTAAGACTTTCCAAAATATAGTTGATGGTTTTGCTTCTTTTGTTAATGTATTAACTGATTTTATAGAAATTCCTATATCAGAAAAACTTGAGAAAGATAGACATGAAATGAATCTTTTATTTGAAGTATTAAAAGACACTAACAACTCTCAAGAAACAAGAAACAAAGCAATGACAAGGCTAAACTTGGAGTATGGGAGTTATCTACCTAATTTAATAACAGAAAAAGACACAGTAAAACAGTTAAGCGAACATCAATTTAACTCTAATAAACAATTAGCAAAAAGAATTGAAATGATGGGTGCTCAAGAAAGGCTTAATGAAATTCAAAAAGAAGGACAAAAAATAGCAGCAGAGATATTTGATGAAACTGTTAAGTTAAGAGATTTAGAAGAAGATATGGGAACAAACAGAGAAAAGTTTTTTGTTGACCCTGATACAGGAGTACCCAGTAGTATTACTGGAGTTGCTATAACAACTTCTACAAATAAATTATCAAAATTAAACAAAGAACTAGAAGCATTTAAAATAGAACAAGAAGATGCTATAAAAGTAGCCAAAGAATTTGGTATTGATGTAGATAAGAATAATCAAGTAGTAGAAGATTCAACAACTACAACTAATACTAATACAGATGCAATTAATAATAACACAACCGCTAAAACAAACAACAGGATAGAAACTGAATTAAAAGCAGACGCAGAGCAAGACTTTATGGATATTATGAGTTTAGTTTTAGATGGTACATTAACTCAAGAAGAGGCGGAAGAAAGTTTAAGACAAGAAAGAATTAGGTCTATACAAGATGCAATAACAGCAATAGACAAAGAAGGTATTGCAATTTTAGGAAATTTTGAATTAAGAGAAAAACTTGAGAAAGAATTGTTAAAATTAAAATTAAAAGGACTTTCTGAAGAAGAAGATGGAAGAAAAAAACAAATTGCAGACTTGGCTTTAGTTGGAAAATCTTTGATTGATTTAGCAGGTAATGACGAAAAATATCAAAAAATTAGAGAGGCAGGTGTAAAAATATCTGCTGCTGCTGCTTTAGCAACTAATTTAGAAGCATTAGCATTACAAGGTAAATCTCTTGCACAAGACCTTGCGTTAGGGTTTCCACAAAATATTATAGCAGTAGCATCAACACTAGCATTAATTATGTCTGTTAGAGCAAACCTAAGGGCTTTGGCTGGAAGACCTTATGCTAAAGGAGGAATGATAGAAGAGTTTGCAAATGGTGGTATGGTACATGGAAGGTCTCACGCACAAGGAGGAGAGAAGTTTGCAGTAGGTGGTAGAGTAGTAGAATTAGAAGGAGGAGAGGCTGTTATAAATAAAAGAAGTACAGCAATGTTTAGAAATCAATTATCAGCAATGAACGCAGCAGGAGGAGGTGTTAAGTTTGCAGATGGTGGTATGCTTAATATGCCTTCATTTACTCAACAACAATTTAATGCTGTAGGGCAAAATCAAATGATGGGTGCTATGAATAGGTCAAGCAAAGTAGTTGTTGTAGAGGCTGATATAACAGACACACAAAACTCTGTAAATGTTATAGAATCAGACGCAATTATTTAATAATAAAAAAAATAAACAAATGTTTGTTGATAAAAAAACCAAGTTAGAAAGATTAAGTATATGCAAAAGTTGTAGTTTTTACCGAAACTTTATGTTATTAAAAAGACCAAAGATAAAGTGGGGAGCAAGATGTGCAGATTGCAAGTGTTTCCTAGATGCAAAAACTTCTTTAACAAAAGAGTTCTTTGGTAAATGTCCTCAAAATAAATGGTAAAACTTTACATATGAATTTAAAAGAAATCGCTAAAAATTATAGCAAAAACAAAATTACAGCAATGACAGATGCTGTTATTAGAAACAAACAACACACAAGAAACTTTACTACTTATCATACTGACTCATTAAATTTAATGTTTGCAGAATGGCACTTATTATTTCCTGCTAATAAGCAAGATATGAATTGCTCTTCTTGTAGAAAAGCAGTAGTTAAATTTTGGGAAACTATTGTAGATGAGTGGATTGTTATGGCACAAACACCAAAAACAACAAAAAAACCTAATGCCTCTAAAAATAAAAAGACAAAAGCAAAATAAAGTTGATGTAGTGAAAGACTTTATTGAAACTGCTGGTGTTGGATTAGAAAAAAGATTTGGACTATATCCAACCTGTAAAGATGTTGTTAGGCATTTTGTAGAAAGGGGTATAATAGAACCTAAAAGACTTCGTAACTTTATGATTATTGTGGACTTTGATAGAATGTTGGTTACTAACAAGGGTAGTAGAACACATACTTGGATGGATTTATCTATAAAATATAATATAAGCGAAAGTCAAGCACAAAACATAGTGTATAAAGAAAGACAAAAATCAACAATATCTTATAACATTAGATATTAAAGTTTTGTATAGAAATAGTGTAAATACTTAAAACATTAATAATATTTTTGCGTTTATGAAAGGAAAATGGTATAGTATTCAAAACAAAGCAGGTGGCGAAACTGCTGATATATATATCTTTGATGAGATAGGTACTTATGGTGTAACAGCACAAGAATTTATTAATGATATTAAAGATTTAAAAGGAACGCCAATCAACTTACGCATAAACAGTTTAGGTGGAGATGTGTTTGATGGTATGGCAATGTATAATGTAATCAAAAGGAGA
>TARA_R100000655_G_scaffold11918_4_pt1 | contig 13472 bp, 14 predicted proteins | sample TARA_R100000655 | Tara Oceans TARA_R100000655 (sample SAMEA2622497) | marine metagenome | biome: marine biome (ENVO:00000447); feature: deep chlorophyll maximum layer (ENVO:xxxxxxxx); material: "saline water (ENVO:00002010), including plankton (ENVO:xxxxxxxx)" | depth 90 m
TCCGTTGTGCCCTGAAGACGTTCGAATTGCCGCATGGGTGAAACCTTTCGCGGTTTTTAAGAAAGGCATAAATCCCGTCTATGCATGGGAGCCCGTGATTTTTCACGGCATTCGAAAGCGCGGGCTTGAAGAGCCCCACGTGAAGGACTGGGTAAGTGCAAACATCACAATGAAGAAGGGACTACCCGGCGCCAAACCAGCAGCGTTCTGCGATTGGATTCTGGACGTGCTTGGATATCAAGAAGGCGACACGATGGAAGACTTATTTCCAGGCACCGGATCAATGGAAGAAGCCCTTTGTAGGCGTTCGATTTCTGGCTGGAAACAGGCACCGCTTTTTGAATCCATATAGTGAAGCCCACCAGGACCAGACTCCCAGTGGGCTCCTAAGCCGAGCGACGCCGAGCGCAGCCGAGCCTGAGATTTTAGACTTAAAAAGGCACTTCTTCTTCGTCTGAATATGGCATTCGCACAATCCGATCTTCGTGAGTTGGCTGATATGAAGAAGGCGATTCTGCGATTGGTCTGGTTCCACCTTTGACGGTTCGCGCGATCAGCTCAATGGCCATTCGTTCTTGTCCCGTCTTTTTATCCTGCCACTTGTTGATCTTCGTTCGTCCTTCGACCAAGACCTGCTGGCCCTTCGTCAGATATTTTGCCGCGTATTCAGCGCTTTGTCCAAAGCACGTGCAAGTCCACCATTCGGTTTCTTCGCCCTTGCGTTCAGCCTTTACAGCCACACGAAGTTTCGTCACTTGCGTGCCTGTTTGCGTTGTGCGCGGTTCTGGGTCTGCTCCCAGGTTCCCTATGATTATTGTTTTCGAAAACACATTTCCCTCCTATCGGATGTGCCTCCTAAACTTAACCTAAAGAAGAGCCCAAGGGGCAGCTATGCGGAGGGACACACAGCAAAACTCCTGCAGGAAGAAGCCTGCCCCAAGGGCCAGATCAAACGTCTTCTTCTAAAATCTCGGGCTCGGCTTGGCTCGGGTCTTCAGCGGGTTCTTCGGCAGGCGCTTCTTCAGCTTCTGGAATGTTCGCTGCGTCTTCTTCGCCCAATTCGAGCTGGCAAGACCCCCAGCTGCCCGCAATAATCAGGGCGCCTCCTGCGACAGCCACCTTGGTGGATTTCTTCGCTTCTTTGATTTTGTCTTTGATGCTCATGCAATGTCCTCTTCGTCGATCAACGAATAACTGAAGGTTTTCCAGGTCGGGTGGTGCTCTATCTGCAAATGGCACAGGTCCATCAATTCCAGAAAATCCCGTTCTTTTTTGAAGACCTGACAGCCAGCCGAATATGTATATTTTTTCCCAGTGCGAGAATTGATGCCCGATATCTTCCGGCTGTCCTTTCCTGCCTTGTGGATGTTGGTGCCAAAATATCCGGTTTCTTTTGTTTCTTCTTGAAACTCCAGAATCAAATCCCTGTCTGCATCCCGGTAAATTGTGATGGGCTTAGGGCCTCGGGCCACCAGTGCCTCATAGCGATTCGAGTGCAAACCTAAAACATAAGCGCTTTGATATTGGCCTCGGGCGATAATCGCCGTTCCATCAGCGTTGTACATCTCAGGAAAACGCAACGCCATCGCGCCGGGATCAGTTGTGGCAGCCCAAGACTTCGTTATCCACCGGCCGCCTTTTTCTTCCCGATAGGTGCAAGTGATCAGATCATCGAATTGGTCTTCTGACTGATCGCGCGTGCTGCTCCGAATTCCGACAATGTTCAGATTGAACGCGTGGCCACCGTCGTAGACTTTGAAGCCTATTTCTTCCAGTGTCTGAAGCAGCGGCGGCAGCATTTAATCTGCCTTCTTAAATAGCAGATCGTGAACCAAATCCACCAACAGGCCGATAACCACTTCTTCTTGGCGCTCATTTAGCACGGGAATATTTACTTTCGAATTGATCAGATCAATGACGAATTCCCGTTTTGCTTTTCCAGTCTTTGGACCAGGAAAAAGGTCTTCTGCCATTAGAACCGCGTGCTTTATTACGTTTCCGCGATTGATTTTCTTCTTTCGTCTCATTTCTATTCCACAGCCTTTAGGACCCGTTCAAACAGGTCTTCGTATTTCTTCGTCATGGCGCTGAGTTGCGCACCGTATTTCTTGTTCTGAAAGATCAGATAGCCCAGGAACAGCCCTGTCACGCCTAAATCAATCAGCTCGGTGATAATCTCGCCTTCCATGTCAGCCTTCCATAAAGATACCGATGCACTGCATGATCACGACTGTTGCCATAATCAGGCCCTGCGCGGTAGCTATTTTCTGCTTCACAGAATCCATTTCTTCGCGAATTACAGCCACTTCAGATTCCAGCGTGTCTGTTCGTTTTTCGAGCACAGCCACGTCCGTTTCTAATTTTCGAACACGTTGTTCCATGGTCGCCCCTATAGCCTGCCGCGCAAAAACCAGACCTTCCAATCAGCAGGAGCATCTGTAAATGAATCAGGATCTGTCGTAGCGTAAGTGATGCTGTATTTGTTTAGATCTTTCTCGGCATCAAACAGATTTAGATGACGGGTCAAAGTGCACTCAATTAGAGCGCAGTTCGAATAGGAAGTCACTTTTGAGGTGCTGCCCATGTCAACACCCCACAATTCACCGGCTTCGACATCGGTGACGATTTGCTGTGCAGCCGAGGAGCTTGAACATTGGATAAATAAAACTGTCATGTCAAACTCGCACGATTTTCGACAGGCTGAAGGATATAGCGAATGCGCTTAATCCTTATATTTCCCAAGACGTTGTTATTGTTATCGGCGCCAAACCAGACACACAGGTGCAAATAAGGCCGCGTTGTGCTGTCGCTGATTTTAGTCGTGTTGTCATAGCAACTTTGCCCAGCAATCGACAGCGGATAGAAGGGCGTGTCTGAGCTGTAGCTGCCGCCCCAGATATCATTTCTGCCCGCGCTGTTTTCCTTCCTCATTGGCGGCGTGCAAAAGACGATAGAATCGTGTGCCTGAGCTGGCGCACTGGCCTGATTTTTCCACGAATAACCGTGACTGGTGCCAGAGGTCGTGAAGTAGGTTTTATAGCCCGAGTAATAGACGTTCGTGTTTGAGGTGGCTGAAGGCTCATTGCCTGCCGACTTTTTGACCTGTGCTGCAAGCCAAATGTTTGCGCCAGGATCTCCTGGGTTTCCACTTTGATCGCTTCCATAGCAAGCCAAGCCAACCATGCAGGTCATGTGCTGGCCGTATCCGCCGGTGGCCCCTCCGTTAATAGGCCCGCCACCAGCAACGTCGAAGAGCACCTCGATTTTTAGCACCATCGATTCGGGCTGAAACAGATGTGCAGGCGTGCCAGAAGGCACCGCTATTCCGGCATCTGCCCACGGGGAAATGTGCAGTTTGCGAATCATACACTTTCCTTTCGTTGTTGCGCCTTGGATTTGCAGCTTTGTAGAAGCAGCCTGGTTGAAAACTAAAATGTCACCGTCCATACCAAGGCTGGTGTCGGCAGTGACGCCCGAGCCATCGAAGACAGACCAGCCATTAGCGTCAGTTGGATTTAATGGCAGATCAATCCAGGATTTGAATTCGTTACTTGAGCCGCCACCACCGCCAGCTTGATCTTGGCGCCTTCGGGTTCCACGCGTCAGCGTGAATTGAGGTCTTGCAATGCCCATTTTTACCATCCAGCCTGAATGAAATAAATCGTGGTAACCGTATTGTCGCTGCCCGCATCGCAAACAGTGCGGTGGTAAAGTGTGCCATTTGCGATGTGATATCTTGAATCGTCATCGAAAGCATTGCTTTGATCCGAAGCAGCGGTGGCTTGGCAAACAGTCTGGACTGCCGCGCTTGCAGCTGCAGCTGTTACCAAAATGGGCGCTACGGTAGATGCTGTTCCAGAAGCCTTTGTGCAAAGCTGATTCAAGACGCGGCCCTTATTCGGCAAGCCTGTGATGGTTGCTTCAGTAGCGGCACCAGCTTCGGTTTCTTGGACCTGCACTTTATAATCAGGGCCTCCTATGTGGCTGACAGTAATCGTTGCTGAGTAAGCGATAGCGCACCTCCAGATGCAGTGTTTAATTTGGGCCTTGGTTTATCCCGTTGGAATTGTATCCCGTGGAAGATCAGGAATTAAGAGGAAAGTGATCAACAAGCCTGTATCGCCCCATTCGATGCTCTGAACAATCACAATCTGCGTTTCGAAAAACAGATCTTCGTCCGTAAGCGCGACGATATCGCCAGGTTCAATCCAGGCCAGTTTATAAGGCGCTTCATAAGCTACAACCCGATGTTTCGAAGCGTACGCTCGTGACATCCAGTTGATTACTCGACCCGCGGAAGCGCGTGAACCTATTAGCTCAGTTTCTACTTCAAGCGCCTTAGTGCCGAAACGGGAATAACTGAACACCGTATAGTCGGACCTCCAAAGAAAAGCGTGCGTTTCTCGGTTTTGATCGCCGCTGATAGTTACCGTTTTTGTCAGCTTATTGAACCGCGCGTTGTGCCGATATCGAATGCTGATTTCGTTATAGATTTCGTTATCCGAATATTCTACTGGCCCTGTTCGAAAAAGATCCACGTTAGCTGTTAGCGTTGTTTTAGAGTCTTCTTCGGTGGCATCATATCGCCACACGACGGGGTAAATTCCGTCTGCAGTAGCGCGAAGAGAACAAGGCAAAAGAGGCAGAATTTCGTCGCGCAGAAATTCCATCGCATCGACGCGTTCGCTTAGATAAAAATCAAAAGTGATAAAATTCAGAAACTTAGCCGCAGCTGCGCATCGGCCATCATCTACCTTGGCGCCACTTTGGTGAAGAAAATATCGAACCAAATCACCGCCACCAGTCAGATAGTTTTGTTTGTGGCTTTCTGTAAGTGGATCTTCTGGCGGTTTAATTCCAAAGGGCGAAAAAATACCACCGCCGCCTTTCGTCCATTTTGCAAAGTAGCTATCGCCTTCTGCGTAATAGCCAGCCAGATTCACATAAAGATATTGTTGGCCCAAAGAATCTGTTGCAGTCACTAAGGGCTGATTTGAAAGCGCCTGCGTATCGCCGTCTTTCTTTATTCTCAAAACATCGACATTGGTGGCTGTGCATGGATGTCCGGCAACCATCCCTTCGATAGGACTGCCAGTGCTGTCCACCACGTACATCGGTGAACCCTCGTATTCTTGACGCCCAGGCGCCCCAATAATCAGCGGATAGACGGCGCCTTCACAATTGTCATCGCAATCGCCAAACTGAACAGCTGAATCAACAACCGCTGTTGCGGCAGGAATGATCTGCGTATTTCTAAGCCATTCGGGTTCGATGTTAAAAGATACTGGTTCCCCAAGGCCGCCATAAGAAGGTTCTTGAACAGACCCAGAAACGATCGTTTGCCTGTCATCAAAATCATCTTCTGAGTCTTTGCGAAACAGCGCTAATTCTGCTTTTGCGCTTCCGAAGTCAACGCCCTGGGAAATGAGCTTTGCAAGGTTAATTGCGAAGGTCACGGTTACAGACGCACTGGGCAAATCAAAATCTGAAGTGGCAAACGTTGTTTCGGTGCTAAAACTAACGTCAGTCAGCGTGCCGTCATAATCAAGCGCAGATCCATCAGAATCTATCGAAATGCTTTCTGTCGCGAATCGGTAAACCACGCCGCCAAGAGTAAGGGTCAACAGCCAAATCAGGTCTGCGTCTCTTAGGTCGCTTTCTGTGAACCATTTAGCCATCGCTATAGCTCTTCTTCGATAGTCAGCGTGTTGACCCGCATTACTTCGCCCGCCGAGCCTGAATTCTCATCCCCAACAATACAGTCTTCTGAAACCCCGGTGATAACCCGGCCGTATAAAGCTGCCGTCAGGCCCTGCATGGTCTTGGTGTCGTTTCCACTGCTTCCTGATTCGATGTTTGCACAATAAACCACCGGGATGTGTGGCCCAGCGGTGTAAGCGTTGATCTGGCGCATTGTTGACGGAAGGTCGCCTCTGTATCCAATTGGCAAAGCTCCACTGGTGGAAGTTGCCACTAAATAATCTGGAGCAGGCGCAGAACCTTGAATTGAAGTGACATCGATGCCTTCGCCCCATCCGAACACAACGCTTCGGCGGTTTTCAGACCGTTTGAAACTGGATCTGCTGCCGTCGCGATAAGTAACCACCTCTGTATTTGGCTCTGTCGCAAGCGTTCTGCCCCAGGAGTAATCCTGCGACATCAAGTGAAGTGGCCCTAAAATCATCTGGCCAATTCGATAATGACCGTCTGCGGTCCCTTGGCTTGCAGCAATTACAAGGCGCAGGCCCTTATAGCTATTTGCCAGTTTGTGAACCGCGATCAGAATTCTTGGGCTCCAAATGTCGAGCGTGCCCGTTGTCGCAATCACAATAGGCGTGCTCTCCATTTCGACGTTTGCACGCACATAATTGGCTTGCTGTGTCCATTGTCCTGCGCCGTTTGCTGTGATCTTGCGAGAAAAATCACTGCCACTGGATGGGTTCACGCGGACGGTTCCGCCAATTAATTCATTGAATTCATAATATCGGCCTGGGGCAGTGCTTGCGGATGGATTCACAAACATTGAGATATCGCCTTGTTGATAGGCCAAGTTAGTCTGGCCTGCTGCTAAATCAATAGCGGCGATGGTTGCCCAAGAAGAGCCATTCCACGCTTGAAGGTTGGCCGTTCGCCAATTGCACCCATCTAAATAAAGACCCAGCTCGGTGTAGCGATTGACGCCTGAAAAGGTCCACGCAATGGTCTGTTCACTTTCGTCATTTGAGCGCCAGCCTTTAGAAGGCGAAGGCTCGCTAAATGGAATGGTTCGTTCAATTCCATACGCATAGCGCGTGTCAATGTTCCAAGAATCACCAGGCGTTGTTGGCCCGTCAATTGCTCGAATTCGAACCCCATCGTCCACATAGGTAGAATTCATTGTGCTGTAAGGTTTACCGTTAAGATTGGTGGGGTTTGTAAAGCCGCCTGCAAACGGAGTTTCGCCTGCGTATTCATCGCTGGTAAAATTGAACCAATGCCAACGCGAAGAAGCCGTGCTTGAAGCGACATGCCCAAAGCGCACGAAATTGCCTGCGCCACCAGTATTGCCCGCAAGCGTCTGATTAGAACAGACCGTTGACCACGCGTTGTCAGCTGCGAATGTCATCTGTCGAGCGAAGACAGTGACCTTATTGCTTTTGAAAAAGGCCAGCACCTCAACTCCGTTCGTGGCGCAATCGATGCTTAGGGTGCCTTTCGTGCCGCCATCTGCATCATCCACTACAACATCGCCAGCTCGAATGTTGATTTCTGTGGTGTAAACGTCCGATGCGTCATCCAGTCCAATAGTCGCACGAACGTATTTATTGCTGGCGCCTGTCTGGCTGACATGCTGCACCCCGAAGTGGATAATCACGCCCTCTGCAATGGTTCCAGCTACGTTCTTCTGGTATTCAACGCGGCCGTTGGTGGTGGTCAGGCCAAGATAGCCGCTGGTCACAGCCTGCGTAAACGTCGCAGTGGTCGAAGCGGTCCATCCGCTGAAATTCCCAGGCAATTCAAACGGCAGATATTCGTAATCCCAGCAGACTAATCGCGCGATGTCACCGTTCGCTTGATAGCTTCCCAGGGTCACGGTGTTGTAGCCGCCCATGTAAGATACCGCTAAGGATTGATCCCGATTGGAAGTGCTTGCAGACCAGGAATGAAAAAGCGCCAAACGTCCATGACCAGATACCAGTCCAAAATCGCGCGGAAAATCTGCAGTGGTTTCAGCAAAATAAAGCGTGCCACCTGTACCGCTGGCGTTCAAAGACGATTCAGTGCCTTGCCCTAACCATTCGTAGGCGCCTGTTATTTCAGAACCCCCAGAACGATCCATGGCCATTCTAATGTCGCCCACGTTGTTTGTGGACATTGAGCCGCCAGTCGATCTTCCGCGTGCGATCAAATACAGAATGCCATCGTCACCGATGCAGGCAGCTATTTCGGCATCAGTAAAAACGCGCCCGCCGCCCCATTTGCCTGCTTCCCAAGAACCTGTACTGACAACATTAGCGCTTAAAAAAGTGCTGGCGTTAGTCAGTGGAATATACGCAGAAGCGAGTATTTTTCTGCCGACAAAGAGAAAAGTGCCACTTGGATTGTACGAAACATAGAAGACATTAAAACCGTTATTTGCTGGAACAATTTCAGCCTGTACCCCATTCACGGTCCTGTCCCAGATTTCTACAAGATCGAAAGTGTTCCCTAAGTCGCTGCTTGCATATTGGGCGAAGCCGTCCTGAAACGAGCCCGTGCTGGTGTCATTGCTTTGAAAGCCAATAATAAGAAGCACTTGGCCACCGCTATAGGCAGCCCTCATTTTAGCAGAAGGACGATCATCTAAATCATAGTCAGTAGCCGCGCTGCTTACTGGAATCGAATCTGGCAAGCAGGCTTCACTGGCGCTTACCCAATTCGCCCCGTGATCATCAGAATAAAAAGAACCAACTTGGACCGTTTCGCCAGGCACATTCTCGTTGTAATAATAGAGGACAATTCGCCCGCTCGGTAATTTCATCAAGCATGGGTGCAGGCCCTGTGTGATTGAATCTGTTGTCGAGTAGACTGTGACGCCTGCGCTGTGCGTACCGCTGGCGTCTAAGCTGTGAAATCGAATTTGATAATAGACCGTGAAAGAGGAAGTGATCTTTCGCGCATAGCAATATCCAACTTTATCATCGTCCATCAGGACGGCATGCTTTTGATAAACCGCGTTTGTGCCTGCCGCTGTCAGTGGATCGCAGACATCTAAAGGATCCCAGCCGCTATACGTGTGCGCAGGCCAATGGCCACGCCAGCTCGAAGCTGAATCACTTTCATTCTTAAATCTAAAAGTGGCGCCGCCTTTGCCGGGATGTCCTCCGCGATGGGTAGCAATTCGAAGCTGCTTGTTTGCGGATTGGCTGCCTGTCGCTTCTAAATTAACGTCTGTATTGGCTTGAGGAATAGGCACGCCTGGCAAAGGTCCCGCCTGAGAAAAGGAAGAATGCGCAGCGCTAAGGTTTGATTCAGTAAGGCGATCATCTGGAATCAAAAGCCCTCTGAAGTTTGTTTTTGAAAACTGCGCCATTACAGCCTGCCCCCTACACGGCCGCGTTTACCGGCACGCTTCGATTTATTTAGTGCGTTTTTCAAAGGGCCACCTTTTCTCAAAGAGTCTGCAACAACGCGATCAAGAACCTTTTGTTTATAAGTCAGCTCAATAACGACAGGCTGACTGCTGCCCCGGCCGCTGTTCAGCGACTCGACTGCGCTGGCGCCTCCTATCGAATTCACGGCGGATTGGTTCAGAACGGCTTCGCCGCCTTGGGCATTAATAGTTTGATCGCCTTGGCCGCTAATCATTCCGCCTTGGTGAAAGGCAGGCTTTTGAGCGCTGATTGTTGCAATTTGCGCTGCAGCTGTTCCTAAAATTAGTGGAATCAACGCCTGGCCTAAGACGGGACCCAGACCTGTTGGTGGTGGACCTAAAGCCGCCATGCTGGCGCTGGCTGCGGTCATTGCCACGTTAGCTATTTCAACTCCCTGCTGAATCGCAAAAACGCGTGCCATTTCCTGTTGTCGCTTTTGCTCAAATTCGGCTTTTATCTTTTCTTGTTCCTCCATATTGCCAGCCGCCATTTCCAACGCCTGGGCTTCTTCGTTTGCTAAATCCTGAAGCATCATTTCAGCGAAAGAATTCACTGCGGCGCCAATAGTATCCGAAACCATTCCAATGGTCTGAATTGCTTCTTGCGCTGCTGCAATTTGCAATTCTAAGAGTCTTTCATTTTTCTCTTTTTCGATGTCTTCAATTTTCGCGGCATATTGCTCATAACTAACCAGCTGATCGTCAAAGGCGCTTTGGGCCGCGTCAAACTGGGCCGAAAATTCTTCTTTAGCAATTTGAGTTTCGCTTTTTCGAAGACCAATGCTTCCTTCGATCAATGCTGCTTGATCAGCGTAATAATTTGATTCTGCTTCTCTTCGGCTATCTGACGCACCGGCTATCAACTCAGCAGCTTCGGCTTCGGACAGTGCGCCTTTAATTCTTAGGGCGTTGATCTCAATGATTGATCTTGCTTCTTCTCTTTCAATAACTGCGAGATCGCCACGGGCCTGGGCCAGCATATCCAGGGCTACTTTTCGCGAAGCTGCTAAATCGGTTTCTGATTTGCCTGCTTCAGCCCGAGCTGCTGTGTTGCGTTGGGTGCCTCTTAGGTTGTCTTGAAGAATAGAGTTGTAGCGCGTATCAATTAGAATCTGTTCTTTAGTAGCTGATAACTGAGCATCTATTGCAGCCATTGAAGCCGCCAACGCGGGCCCTAATAAGCCGGTTGCTGACAGGGCCGCCTTTGCCATTGCAGCGCCATAATTGAGCATCTGCATTGCAGCCTGCATTGAAAGGTCGCCTTGAATAGCCATTTCCATCGAAACTTCGCGGATAGCATCGATGTCATTATCTGCCTGCGCACGCAGCAGTTTGCTTTGCCTTGCTGATTCTTCCTCTTGTTTGATTCGAATTTCCAGGATCTTGCGGCGCCGTCCTTCTTCTTCTTCGATACCATTGATCAGATCTCTTCTGACCTTTGCTGCTTCGCTATCACCATTCATTGCTGCTTCTTGCGCTTGTGTAGCTTTATGCAACTCACCTCTTGCAACTTGGTACGCTATTTTTAATTGTCTTTGTTGGTGGCTTGCCGCGTTTCCAACTTTTGTGCCGTCTTCCATTGCTTTTTGGTGTTCGTTATATGCCAGCCTTGCTTCTTCAACTTTGTCTTTGGCGTCTTCAAAATCTTCGATAAAATCCGCAAATGGATCATTTGCTTCTTTGACGGAATCAGCAAACTCATCCTTCATCGTGTCGCTCAAATTCTGCAACTCAGCGCGAAGCCTTGTGGTCTGGCCTTGCAAAACAGACAATTCGATTTTGGTGGACATAAAGCGTTTCTGCGCAGCATCAAGCGCTTCAATTGCCCCTTCAAGTTCTTCTGTGTCTATTGTTGCGCCTCTTGCTCGTTTAGACCAGGCAAACAAAGCTGCGCCTGCTCCCAAAACGCCAACGGCTATCAATCCAACCGGCGATGACAGCGCTGAAATAGTGTTCTTAAAAAGACCTGCGCCTTTTGCGGCGCCTTCGATACCGCCAGAAAGAGCAGACGCATTCGAAATCATTGTGCCCAATTCGGGATTCACAACAGAAACAGCGCCAGCAATGCCTGACATCGCAGAAGCAGAATCGCCTGCCGAATCCTTTAATTCATCAAGACCTTGCACTGAATCGTCAGCGCTTTGCTTTATTTCGTTCCCAGTAGTCCGCGCCTGTTTCCCTGTTTTGGCCAGGGCGTCTTGAGTTCTAGATTGGTTGCTTTGAAGTTTATCAGCAGACTTTTTAGTTGTGCGATCCAGCTTTTTGAATTCGTCATCGACTGTTTCGCCAAAGTTCTCAGTATTGTTTGAGAGATCCTTTAAGCCATTCTGCAGCTCGCCTAATCCGCTGATTGCTTCAGTCGAATCAACGCCTACTGCTATCGAAATTCTGCCTTGTTCGCTCATTTTTGGTTTGCCCCTATTTGATCTCTCTTCGCATATTCTGCGAGCTTTTTCTGAATGAGCGCTTTTCTATCGGGCTTCGACCTTTTCGCGATTTCCTTTTTTGGCATGTTCTCGATTCGCCAAAGTGCGATTAATCGGATCTTTTCACTCTTTTCCAGCGAATAAAACCAATCAGGCGCCTGCCCCCAGTCCTTTGCTATTTTCAGTGCTACCAGGTCCAGCGTTCCCTTCTTCAGGAAAGTAGTCGGCCTTCTCAGACACTTCTTCCTCCTTCGGCATCAAATTCCAAATTTCCACAAACAGTGGAAGGGTCTTTGAATACAAATCGGGAAGCACTGTTTTTCTAACGATCAGCCATTCTAAAACTTCGCCACCGTATCGAATGCAATCAGCGCCTGCAGCATCATAAATTGGCGGATGATTTTTGTTCCGGTCGTGATCCCAGCAAACGCCCAGGATAGCCGCACTCAACCGAGCAAGCCGAGCGCGATTCTCCTGATTGGCGCCGTATTCCGAAATCAAATCATTGATCACCACGAAAGACTTAGGGCGCCGCAAATAAACAACGCCTAAGCCTTCAATTTTAATTTCGTCTCGCATGTTCCCTCCTATGCGAATCAACTATTAGGATTGCCCAGTGAACGAAATTGGCCCGTATACCTCACCAGAAATGGACAAGGTATCAGGATCGCCCTCGGCAAACGATGCAGTCAGCAGAACCTTGTCGAAGATCGCAACGGCATCTGCGGAATCGCCATGATCCGTGCCTTCAACGGTCATTCTAACTTCGCACATGAATTGCTCGAATCCCGTGCCAGCCACGCTGGTCAAAGCAGACCCAGCCTGGGTTGCGTTCACAAAATCGAGAATCACGCCTGACGCGCCTGCATTTGTGAATTCCCTGAAATGTACATCAAACGATAGGGAGCCAACCTGATCATCGCCCTTGCGAACACCAACGATAGTGCCGCGATCCCGAATCACAATTCGGTCTGCGTCTTCGCCTAAAAGATCCGCAGTGAAGTTGCCATCTTCGTAATCTACTGTGAGGGTTACTGGCGATCCACCGCCGCTGATTAATGAGACAGTGCCGTCCCGCCTTACCTTAACGCTATTGCTCAATGCCACGATGGCCTCCTAAATGGTTGTAGTCCCGGAAAGAATATCAAAGTTTTGGGCCATTGTCCCTTCCATCGCTCGCAGCGTGACCCGTTTCCGTTTGCGGCCGATGTTTTTTATGATTCTGTTTTTTAGCTCAGTGATTTTGTCTGGCAGAATTTCGTCTTCTATTCTGTCCTGCACCACGGTCCATTCTCGAATTCTTGATCCAGACCTATGAATGTCAGCTGCGTACATTTGGCCTTTTTCTTTTCCAACACGGGCCTTGGCATCATTGAGTATTTCAACGCCGCGCTCATATCCGAATTCCCCAGCTCGCATCATTCGGAATTTCCAGCCAGATCGTGAAGTGCCCTTTTGTTCTTCAGGATAGCTTGGACCGTATCGCCAGCCTTGCCAGTGCTCTTTGGCAAGAATCACTGAGTCTTCGCCCATTTCTTCTAACACTTCCATTTCGCTTTCAAACAGCACGCCATCCAAATCCATAGGAAGATCAAGCGTCACTTTGACGTTTGCAGACATCACAGAATCCTTCGCATAAGAGAGATCACGTTTCGAGCCGCATCCTGTCTTCTTTGAAGCGCAGAAATCGTTGGTATTGTGCCACGCCCAGTGCGCTGCAATGCGACTGCAGGATTCTGTTCTTGCGCCAGCTTTTCACGATACTCGGCTTCAGTCCTATCGATTTGTTCTTTCAGCCTTCGATACAGTCTGGGCTTGTTAGCTTTCCAAACTTCCTGCAGCAGCTTTTGATACCAGGGCCTGCCGCCTTCGCGGACCGGGACCTGTCCTTTTTTGGTGACCCAGGCTGAATAGGGCACGAAGTTTTCAAAGAT
>TARA_R100000655_G_scaffold23914_3_pt1 | contig 13445 bp, 16 predicted proteins | sample TARA_R100000655 | Tara Oceans TARA_R100000655 (sample SAMEA2622497) | marine metagenome | biome: marine biome (ENVO:00000447); feature: deep chlorophyll maximum layer (ENVO:xxxxxxxx); material: "saline water (ENVO:00002010), including plankton (ENVO:xxxxxxxx)" | depth 90 m
TGGAAATGTTTTTCCGCCTTTTGTAATAAATTGTTTTTCTTTATTAATTAAATACATAAATCGTTTTTTATTTGCTAACATAAATTTTATTACATCTTCTTTTTTTAATTTAGAATATCCTCTAACATTTGTTTTAGATATTTCTTTTTTTAAATCTCCTACTTTCATGGATCTTAATTTATCTTCTAATTCTTTTGACATTATATAAATAATAGAGAATTAATTTATAATTAATATTATATATGGAAAAAAAAGATAAAAAAATACCTAAAAAATATATTCCAAAAAGTTTAACACCTGAAGATAAAAAAAAACAAATAAAAAGCATAAAAGAAAAAACCGATAGACCAAAAGTAAAATCTTTTACTTCTAAAAGGTCTTCTTTAGTTGAAAAATTTGAAAAAAAATATGGAACTAAAATAAATGATTTTAAATTTATTAGTAAGAATATTATAAAACAAAAAGGAATAGATGAAATAATGGCAAAAGGTAGAGGTGCTTATTATTCATCAGGTTCTAGACCTAATCAAACTCCTACATCGTGGGCTTTAGCAAGACTTGCAGGAGTTATTATGAATTCACCAGCAAGGAAAGTAGATATGAAAATATGGGAAAAATATAAAATATAAGTTATTATAATGAGTAATAAAACTAAAAAAAAAGAAAATACATTTTTTAAAAATTATGATTTATATTCTGATGCTAATCCAAAAGACACTATCAGAATTAAATATAAAACTATTCAAGATGTAAAAGATACAATTAATAAAATTGAAAAATTATATAAATCAGATAAAATTACACATTCTAGGGCAGTGCAAATAATAAATGTAATGACCCAAAGATTAAGAGTAATTAATACTACTGACCCTAGAACTAATTTATCAAAAAAATATTTTGAATTTTTAAAAACAAGAACAAAACAAAAAAATGATAATAATAGAAAAAACATGAAATTTAATTTCTAGCTTAATTTAATGTATCATAATAATCAATATAAATATGCAAAAATGGTAGAAAGTAATAAAGATAAGCAAGAACGAAAAAAACCGAAAAAAAAATTAAATCAACTTTTTGAAGGTATGCCAAAAAAAAGAAAAGTAAAAAAATCATATTAATAGAAATTATAAATATATAATAATAAAATCTAATTTATATTATATATTTAATGTCAAATAATATTAACAGGATAATTGAATTACAACAGACAGACCAGAATAAAGTAGAAAATGGTTATTATAAACCATCTTTAAACTATGGAAATGAAATAACATTAGAAGAAGGCGATGAACTTTCATTGCACTCCGTATTTGTAGATACAGTAGCAATAGAAAATTCACAAATAGAACTAGATGAAGATGTGAATGTTAGTATGAAATTTTATTTATATAATAGATTTAATAGAATAGATGATATAGTAAAAGTTCCTTCTACTGACCCTATCCCAAATAATAAACCAGATGGTTCATTATTATTTTTCGCCCAGACTAAAGGAGTAGTATTAGATAGACATATTGGAGTTTATTTATCAGTAGATCCTAAATATAAATCAGTATATTTTGGTAATTTTATTTTAAATTTTGAATATCAAGATAGTACAGGAAAAACAGTAAAAGCATCAGTAAAAACTGATACATCATTTCCAAAAACCAAGAATGCCGTAGCAAGAGATAAAGATAGTAATGCAGTTATCGGTGGCTTTGGAATGGGACCGTCTGGTAATACTAGAGATGCTACATTAGCTCCTGATAAAGCAAATGCTGATTTTTACTTTTTTTGCACTTTAGGTTTCCCTATTATTGCTAAACCAAATACTTTAAAAATGACATCTTTATTAAATTTTGATGGAACTCCTACTAGTGGAAAAAATCCTAATGGAAGTCCTGCTACAAATAATACAGGTTTTCTTTTACCATTTAATGGTAATTTATCAACACCACCTCAAGGTGAATTTGACCCTTTTACATTTGTAGCAGGTGGTGGTGAAGTCATCTATGAACCAGTATTAAAAGAAAAAGATTTTACTATTAGTGGGGGAAAATATACAGCATCTGAAATAGCAAGTGTAATTTCTGATGAATGTCAAAAGGTAGCAAATCAACAAATATTTACTCAACTTGTAGAAAGTCCTTTTTTATTAGAAAGTGGAAACCAATCAACAGGGACTGATATCATGGTAAGAGCGACATCATCAACAGATTTTGAAGCATATCAAACAAACTCTAATCAATGGATAGGAGCATCTGCTATATCATTATTATTTAACGACCAAGATAATAAATTTTTCTGGGAATTTTTACATACTCCTTATTATGATACTGGAGGGGCAATAATTGTAGATTTTAATGCCTCACAAGATGGTACAGTGGATTTTTATGGATCTTCTAATGGTGGTATAGTTTTTAATTCATTAGAACCAAAAGAATTTTGGCAAGATAAATTAGGCTTTGGTACAGAGTTATTAGTTCATCCACAGCACACACATTGCACTTTAGACGGACAACCTACACAACTACCAATATTTAATGTAGCTCCTAATAAACAATTTACAACAGCACAAGTAATCGCCGATGTAGGAATAAATAAAACTGGTGATTTCTGGAAAGTACCAACAGTAGGAACAGGAGCAGGACAAGTCTCAAGTGCAACCTCTAATTTAACATCTATTATACCAGCAGAGACCGCAATCTTTGAAACATCAGCAGATACAGGATTTTATTATTTAGAAATTAATGCTAATTATAAAAATGATTTTTTTACAGAAACTCAAAATTTTCAAACTATTTCAGGTATTATATCAAATTATTATAATATCAATTCTTATACAAGTGCTGATGCCTCGGCGGGGATACCTTATATTCATACAGGACCACCAGTTAATTTATCATCATTTGAAGTAAGAATATTAGACCAAGATAAAACATTATCAGATAAATTAGGAGAAAATAATACCGTATTTTTACAATTAACAAAAGCAAACAGGAATTTACCAATGGCTAAAAATTTAGAAGAAAAATCTAATGAAGCCAAATAATATCTTTATCTAAATTCATTTTATAACAATAATAAAAACAGTCAAAATTACAACGATTATTTTTTTCAATACCATCTTTTATAAATTGTATTCTTTTTCTAGGAATTATTATTTGTATTTTATCTTTATTTTCTTCTTTTGAAGAACTAAATAAATCTCTTATATATTTTGTATTTATCATAGAAGAAGGACATATAATTATAAAAGGTTTATCTAATTCTTTTAATTTAGTAAAAACCTCTTTTTTTAATGTAAAAGGAGGATTATCTATTATAATATTATATTTTTTAGGTTCAAAATTAAAAAAATCTTTTTTTTTATGAATAATATTAAATCCTAATTGTTTAAAATATTCTTTTTGTTTTCCATCTCCATAAAATGGAGACCATATTTTTGCATCTTTTGGAATATAATCTTTTATATTTTTCCAAGCATCAAAGGGTGTCATATAATCATCGTGTTTTAAAAATGTTTTTGTATGAAATCCAGCCATATATATATATATATAATATTTTATAAAAAAATTTATATATATAATAATTAACAAAGTTAATATTAAATTTATAAGTATGCTACTCTATATCCATCTCCTTGTCTTACTACTGATTTTAGAACCTCGGCATAAATATTAAGATTTAATGCTTCATTAGATTGAGGACCTCCAGCAACTCCAGTTCTACTATATTTAAATTGTAAATTATTTGATACAAATGAATTAACATCGTAGCATATATAGGAATTTTGACCTACTATATCATCAGCATTTTCAACTATAGCAGTCCCACCATTTGGAGACATACCAGCATATGAAACATCGCAGTCTCCATAGTTCATAGAAAGTAGGGCTAGTCTTCGGTTATCACTTGATACATCTTGAGGGATAATAGTATCACCACCTATAATAAAATTAAATTTTTCTTTATTCATGGCAAGACTACCAGATTGACCGAATTTAGATGAAGATGTACCTCCAGAAACAGGAGATTTAATAACTAAAATTCTTTCAACATTTTTATTATTATAAGAATTTAAAGTAAAAGTTTTATTTTGTTCGGCATTTGCTGCTGCATCAACAAAAACAGTAGATAATTCTACAGGTCTATATTGAACTCCTTTATAATCACTCATTATTTGTTGTTTAAGAGATGGATTTTCAACACATTCAAAAGATAAAAATGGTCTTAAAGTATTAACAGCATCACCTGCTCCAACACTTGCAGGACAAATATCAGTTAAATTAGTATTAAATTCTATTTCTAGTCTTAATCCTTTATAAACATTAGTTGGTACATATTCATTAGCTTCTAAAAATGAAAGAACATCTCTTAAACTTAAATATGCTTTATTGGTAGTATCTACACTATTTGTAATATCTCTAGGATCTTGTGATGCTAATTGAGATACAACTTCTGCTGATGGGTTAGCTTGATTAACTGCTGATACATAACCTAATTTTTTTTTATTTAAGTTATTATGTCTTGATAGATTTTCATCATTTGTATTATTATAACTTCTAAATGAACTCCATAATTTAAAATTATCAACACTATCTAGTAAAACATTATCGTCATAAAGTGCAATTCTTTTAATAACTGATAAAGCACCATTTAAATCATTATATTTAGCAGTTCCTGCTTGTTGTCTAACTGCTCCAACATTAAGTAATCTCATATTAGACATATAAACTTCAGGATCTCCTGATGGATTATTTAATCTAAAGACTGCTCTTAAATTTTCTACATAAGTATTAGCTTCCATTTCCTTGGATTTTATCCCAGCACTAAAATACGGCATATATAATAATAATTAGATTTTATTCTTTTGAATATTATTATTATATATTATTTTAAATTTTTTCGTATAGATTTATTATTAATAATTAATTTAACATTATCAAAATTACAACAATGTAAAATTCTATAAGTTGTCCGATTTTTTAAATTATTTTTTTCATTTCCATGATAATTAATTATATTACACATAGGACACTTATATGATAATTTTTTTTTAGAAAGTTCATTAACTTGAACTACAAACATTATATATATAATACTATATATATTTTTTTAAACCTTTTTATAGTTTAAATTATAATGGCATTAATCCATGGAAATGAACGAAACAAGTCATAGGAGCAGAATTACTAATTTGACTATCTAAATTAAATCCAAATTTATTCATAGCGAGATTGATGGTATCTCCAAATCTTAACCCTTGAAGATAAGAATTATTAGCATATAAATTAGAAAGACTGGCTTGATTATCTCTTACTTCTGCTACTGATGATAAACCCTCCTCTAAAATTGTTTCTTGTTCTTCTAATGGATAAGTCAATAAAACATTACTTTGATCGTTTAATAAATATTGTAATCTTGAAACTTCTAATGGTCTTTCTAGTCTAAAACTATTAGCATTAATATTACTTTCATCCGATGATTTAATAAAAGAAACTGTAGCACTAGTAGCATTAATAGGAGCATTTGCACTAAAATTAAATAATGATGACTGGGCGGTCTGTTTAATACTATATTTTGGTCTTAATAAAAGTTTTCCTTGTTCTCCATCATCTGGGATAGAGTTAAAAGTAATAAATAAATCTGATAGTTGATATTTAGTATTAACATCAGCACCAACACCAAAAAATACTGTATTATTTGGGGCGGTTCTAATACTAACTCTAATATCTCCTGTTGTATCGTGTCTAACTGCTGGGGCTTTTCCATCTAATGAAGAAACTGAATTTAAAATAAATAATGGTTCTAGACTAAATGATGTTGGTTCTTGAGTGTTGGGGTTTGGTTGTGCTACACCTTTAACTTTTTCACCTTCTAGTAAATCTCTCATTACTGATAATGAACCACATCTTAATTCGCAGGCATTTCTACTGTCGTGTTGGTCTGGTGCGGTAGTCATTGCATTTTGGACGATTTTAACATATCGTCCATAATTATCTAGTGCTTCTAAATTTCCTTGATTACTTGTAGATGTTGATATTGTTTGAATAACTGAATGAGAGGCAACATCAGGGTCTAAAAATACATCAGCATCTCCTGTTTTAAGTTGTGCTGATGGATTACCAACTAAAACTTTTAGTCTGCCGTTTAATCTTACGGTATTTGGTAGCATTTTTCGTCCAGCAAAGCCAAGGACAAAATTTAAATTTGTAAATTCTTCATAACTAGATTGATTTTCTAAAGGTCTTACTATATGCTCTAAAACGGTTCTTGACATAATATATATAATAATAATTAGATTTTATTATTATATATTTATTTTTATAATTATATTTTTTTTATTAATTACATTTGTTTTATACAATGTTTATAACAAATAACCTCATTAACACCATTTGCACTATTAACATTCATTTGGAAATTTTTAGTTGAGGCGGTAATAGGACAATGAACCCCTACTACTACTTCTTGTCGTGAAGATGTACTTTCTGCTAATTCAAAATCTTGTTCTGTTGCACTAGTAATGCCTCTATTATTGCTATAATCCATATCCATATTTAAAAGTGTTTGTTGGATAACATCATGATATAATGGACTATCTGGGACTACTTCCCTATCTGTTGTAAATTCACCATCTACTCTACATCTCCAACTAGTAATTGAAGGAATACTATTATCTGAATATAATTGAGTATTATTTAAAAATACTACTAAAGCACTAGAACATTCAGCAGGAAGAGTTATTTGCTGATTATAATCAGTGTTTCCATTACCATTTAAATTTTGAGTTTCAAAGGTCATGTATTCATATCCGTCGGCTTTTCTACCTTCTGATTTTTCAATTAATACAACATCTGCTCTTAAATAATCAATATTAGAAACTGTTGGAGAAACTCCGCCGATAGCATAAGTTGGTAAAAGTGTAGTATTAGTTAGAGTATCACCAGCTACTAAAGTCTTAATTCCACTTGCTAAAGTAATATTAACTTTATCTGTTGTGTTTGAGTATGTTATACCTGTAATTAGTCTTAATACATTAATATTTTCAGTAGCACCGCCACCATTTGGAGTATATAATGATAATGCTCTAACTTTTTGACCGACATAAAATGGAGATGCTCCTCTATCAGAGAATTTTTGTTTAGTATCAAATACTGCTTGATCTACACCTGCTGCTGCTGTTATATCATCCATTTCTACTTTAGAATTTAGGGCTTGAACGGTAAGACCAGCGACAACATCACCACCTCCTGTTTCTAATTGAATATTAGCAACTGTTAATCTTAATTTTGCAGGGACGGTTGTATCTTGAGCGACTGCGACAATAGCCCTTGAGGTATTAGCTGCTACTCCGTTATAAGTCCAGTTAATATCTACATATCGTCCGACGGCGAAATTTGGATTAGCTGCTATTGTAGTATCATCTGTAGATCTTAATTTATCATTTTTTACATTAGTAATAGTAAGAGTAGCATCTGAATTACCAGCACCTGAAAAAGTTAATGTTTCACCTGCTTTAAATCCAACTCCTGTATCAGTAAGAGTAAAAGTTTGAATAGCACCTCCTGCTTCTGTATCAACTCTATAAGTCGCTTCAACACCTGATGCTGAACCTGTTAATGTTCCAGTATTACCAACGGCATAACCAGTACCACCACCTACTAATGCTGTTGCTCCAATTGATGGTTGTGATGTAAAATTAACTACAACATCACTTGCTAAATCTGGTTCTGAAACAAAGCCAACTATATTAGCAATATCTAATTCACATCTAATTGTTAATGCTCCTGAATAATTCATATCAAAATCTTGAATTTTACAAACTCCAAATAAATCTTTTAACATAATAGGAACTCTTGTAATTTTTTGAGATGATGAAACCGTCCCTTCTTTATTTAAATTAGTAAAAATACTATCTTTATTTCCAAATTTATCAAAAGTTTGATAACATGATTTAAATCCTATACTTTCTTTCTCGCTTCTATCCATCGCCATTTGTTTTAAATTAGTAATTAAAACATTAACATCATTAATACTTTCTAGTCTTCCTTGATTATCTGATGTTAAATTACATCTTCTTAATAAACCTGCATTATACATTGGAAGAGTTGAATTTTTATATCTTAAATTTGCTGGATAAACACCCTCACCACTTCCAGCATCTGGGTCAGTTGTTGTTAGTTTTATTGATAATTCTATATAAGATCTATCTAAATCCGCATAACTCATGTTATTTGGGATTGTTATAGAAAAATTTTTATTACTGCTACTAAATGGACCATTTTCATTCGCTTGAATTCTAATTTGTCTTTCTAAATTTCCTGACATAATATATATAATAATAATTAGATTTTTTATTATTATATATTTATTTATTTTTTATAATAAATTTATATTAATTTCCTTCGGTAATTCCAAATCCTTGTGAAACATTACTTATAGTACTATGTGCTAATGCTGGAGGTGGTGCTTTTTTACCTCCAAAAATAGAACCAAACAAACCTGCTAAACCTGCTCCGAGGGCAAGGATATCTGCAACTGGATTGAGCCCGCCTTCTGAAAGTGCTGCAGCATCAAAGCCTTCTTCTAAACTTGGTAATATTAAATTACCATCTTCATCTAATGCTCCTCCACTTTTTAATAAACTTTTTCCTGTATCTTCAATATTACTAGCATTTCCTTCTCCTTGTGTAGATAAATTTTTTGCTTTTTGAACTGCTTTTACATCACTATCCGCACTATCTACTGATAATTTAGTTGCTGTTTTAACTTCGCTTTCTGGTGTTGGTTGTAGTTTTTGTTCTTCTAATGATAAACTTTTTGGTTTTTGTAATGATAAAGGAGAACTATCATCTCTTGCTGTTTCTACTTCTCTTAATCTATCTACTCCTGCTAGTCTTGAAGGTTGAGAACCAAACCGTTCATTTAAAAATTTAGATGCTTTTCCTATTACTGAACGAGGGGCTTTTTTATATGGAACTTCATCAAATAATCTATCTCCTGCTTCTTCTATACCATCTACATCAGTTGTAGGTTCTGCTGGGGTATCTGCTTTTAATGATGTTCCGCTACCTTCTTCTCCATCTGCTGGAGCATCTTCTTTTTGTTCTCTTGCTCTTGCTCTTTTTTGTGCTTTTCTTTCTAATTTTTTTTGTTTTCTTTGTTCTCTTATTCTTCTTTCTCTTTTAATAAATTTATTAAAATCACTATCCGCATATTCTTGAGATTTTGCACTAATTTTTGATGGTGCTTTTAGTCTTGCTGGGTCGTCTGGTTCTAGATTTCTTAATGGTTGTTTTTTTCCATCTGTTAATCTATTTAATCTATCTTGTGCTTGTTTTCTAGCTTCTTTAACTACTGCTCTTACTGGATTTTTTAAAACATCTCCTTCAAAATCTTTAGATGTATTTAAACCTAATTTTTTTAATCCACCTTTTAATAATCCTCCTCCTCCGTGTTTAATTAATTCTTCTTCAAAAGGTAATGACCCTAACTGTTCTGCTTCTTGGGTTTTATCCTCTTCTCTATCTTTTGCTAATTTATCTTGAACTTCCTCATTAAATTTTGCTTCCGCTTCTTCGTGTTGTTCTGATAATCTTTCTAAATATTGTTGAAAATCTGACATATATAATAATTGTTAGATTTTTTAATATTTTAATTTGATTATTATATAATAATATTATTATCTACATTATTATATAATAATGGTAAAAACTTATAAAATGAAAGATAAAAGCGATAATTTCACTATTAAGAAAACTAATGGAGTTTTTTCATTACCTGCTCGGATATTAGGTATAGGAAAAACTGGCTGTGGTAAATCATCTATATGTCTAGGGAATTTTTTATTATTACCTGAATTTTATAGGAATGATTTCTTACCAGAAGATATATATATTTTTTCTGGATCATTACATGGAGATTTAAAATTACAAACAATAATAAAAGAATTAGAGATACCAAATGAAAATTGCTTTGACAATTTTGATGAGGTTATAGGTCATACTATTTATGATAATATAGTAGATAATTTTAATGAGGCTGTTGATAATAATATGAAACCTCAACATTCATTAATTATATTTGATGATTTAGGATTTACAAATAGAATGAATAAAAATAAAAAAGATAGTATTCTTGACCGCTTGTTTTCTAATGGTAGAAAATACTGCTGTTCTACCCTGTGTTTAGGGCAAAGAATAACACAATTTAACTCTAATATGAGAGAACAAGCATCAGGAATTGTATTATTTAAAGCATCTAAAAAACAAAAAGAATTGATAGAGGCAGATTTTAATTATTTACCATCTAAAAAACAATTTATGGATATGCTTACTTGTCATACAACTGGAAAAAATGATTATATGGTAATAGATTTAAATGACCCAGATGAGAATATTTATAAAGATAAAAATTTTAAAAAAATATGTACTTGTCCCGATAAATTAAAAAAATGTGGTGGAGTATAAAAATAAATATAATAATTAAATTATTAATTATATTTATTGTTCCCATGGATATTTTTTAAATCCTCTTCTAATAACTTTTGGTTTAATAGCTTCTGGTGCAACTGTTGTTATTTTAGGTGGTTCTACTATTGATACTTTTTTTTCTTTTCTTCTACCTTCTACGGCTTCTGCTAATAATTTAAATTTTTGATTAACTTTCTCTTCTACTAATTCATTTATACTTTTTTTAGATCTTGCTATCATTCCTCCTAATTTTTTTTGATTTTCTTTTTTCTTTACTTCTTTAGTTGGTTCAATATCTGATTGTGTTTCAGTTGCAGTAGTATCAACTTCAGTATCTGGTTCTATATCATTTATATCTTCTAATTCAACTTCTGGTTCTGGAGTTTTTGGTTTTTCTGGTTCTGGTTTAGGTTTATTTGCTAATTTTGCTTCTCTATTTTTTCTGGCGGTTTCTCTACCTCTGGCTAATTGTTCTTTTAATTTTTGTCGTCTTTCATCACTAATAGGTTTTTTATTTTTTGTATTTTTTATTTTATTTTTTAATTCATCTGGAACTTCAAATAATTCTGAAATATCTACACCATCTAAATCTGACATATATATAATATAACTTATATTATTTTTTTTAATTATTTTAATCAACATATTTTTTAACAAAATTATGTGCTTTATCTCTATTAACTCCTAATTTTTGTAATTCTTTCATGGCTTTTATATGTTTTGGTGTATGATGTTTAGAATGTTCTTTATAATATTCTACATCACTTAATTTTTTCATTTCAGACATTGTCATTTTTTTATTTGAACTTGACCCATAATGAGAAGGCATATATTTAATCATAGATTTTTTTTAATTATTTTAATTTACCTAATACTAAAAAACCTTTATCTAATTTCTTCATTCTAAAAGTATCTTTATCAAATTTTAATGGTGATATTTGTCTAAATCTCCAAAAATTAATTGTTTGTCCTGCTTTATATTCATTTACATCTTTTCCTAGATATTTTACTTTATATCCTAAATCCATTACTTTTTTTTTAGCTTCTGATAAAGTAAATTTATCTTTAGGAAGAACAACGGATTGAACTTTAAATTTATTATCCATATATAATAAAATAGATATTTTTAAAATATTATCTAATTATAATATATAATGGGAAGGAGTGAGGCATTAAAAAAAGCACAAAAAAAATATATGGAAAAGATAAAAGCAGAAAATGCTCCAGCATATCAAAATATTAAAAAAAGATATTCTGAATATAGTTCTAAATATTATCAAAAAAAAAGAAAAGAAAATATAGAATTTTATAGAGAAAGGGAAAGATTATATAGTGCAAAATGGTATAATATACCAGAAAATAGAGAAAAAATATCAGAAAAAAGAAAAATATTTAATTTAAAAAAAAAAGAAGATTATTTATTATCTTTACCAGAAATAGATAAAAATATAATCTATGATTAATTATATAATGAGATTAATTAGATTATCAACAACAGATAATAATTTATATTTTAATAATAATATACAAGCAGATATTAATTTATCTCCTAAATCTAAAATATGTTGTTTGAATGTAAATTTTGAAAAAGCACCAAATGAATTATATATAGATGATAGTACAGGTAATGTAAAAGTCCAAGTACAGGATCAAATATATAATTATGATATTTTAGATAATACATATGATTTATCAAATTATGAAAGTTTATTAATTTGTATGAAACAATTAAGTCAAAGTAAATTAAATATTGGAGAATTTGGAACAGGATATAATAATAAAGCAATCGGTTTATTATGGAATGTAGATAATAATGATACATTAAATACAGTTATTTCAACTACTCAACAAAAACCCATAGACCCTATACAAGATGCGACAGTAGATGATGATTATCAAGCCGTTAATTTTACTCAAATTACTCCAGAAACATTTGGTTATACTAATGATGATGTTGGTTCAGTAGCAGAGGTATTCACAGATAGTTTTAATTTTCCAACATCATTAAATACATCAACAGCAAATATATTTCAAGGAACTAAAAGAAATTGTATTTATACCATGTCAATTAAAGAGATAAATGCTGCAAGTCTTGGCGGTATTTTTGGATTTATGAGAAATCCAACAACACAAGACAGGTCAGATAGTAATAATTATTATTTAGCCATTTCTTTTACTGATGATACTAACCCTTATGTTTTACATTATGAAGGGGTTAATACGACATTAGCAATTGGTAATGCTAGTAATGATGATTTTATAATGTTCCGATTTACAGATAATCAGATACAATGTAGGATATTTAATGCTGGTAATCCTGATGGCTTTGATGCTCACAGTAGAACAGATGTAATAACTGATGCTATATATCCAGTATTACAACTTACTGCCCCATTAGTAGAAGCTAACAGGGTAGTTATAGAAAATTTATCAATTATTCCAAATGTTAGACCAGATGATGTATTTACAGGTGTAGAAACTCCAGCCTTAACATCAGTTTATAATATTCCAGTTCCTAATTTAACAGAAACTACTTTTTCATATGAATTAACAGAAGATGTAGGACGATTTTTAGGATATAAATCATTTTTAAGAAATGAAACCAATAATAATTTTTCATGGATTTCAGAAAATGCAATAATATTATATGATAATTCAGAAAATTATATAGTAGAATTAGTAAATATAGATTTACAAAGTTATGATGGATTAAAAGGTGTAGAACAAAGAAAGAATATTTTAATGAATATTGTAAATAGTAGAGAAAGAAATCAACCAGATGTTGCCTTTGTTTCTACTTTTCCAGTGTGGTTAAATATAGATAATGCATTTGAAAGTTTTATTAGAAATGTAAAAGCAAGAATAGTTCATAGTGATTATAGACAAGTTAAAGCACAAGGTGAGGCAAATATTACTTTATTGATAAAAGATGAGGATGATTAAATTTATTTATTTTATTATTTCATAAAATGATATAATAAATTA
>TARA_R100000655_G_scaffold98353_2_pt1 | contig 13374 bp, 6 predicted proteins | sample TARA_R100000655 | Tara Oceans TARA_R100000655 (sample SAMEA2622497) | marine metagenome | biome: marine biome (ENVO:00000447); feature: deep chlorophyll maximum layer (ENVO:xxxxxxxx); material: "saline water (ENVO:00002010), including plankton (ENVO:xxxxxxxx)" | depth 90 m
CTTGAATATAATAAACGGAGCTCTTCCTTGCTCAAAGAAAAGCTGAGGCATTACAGCGTAAAGACGCATTGCATCAATATATCTAGTGCCCCTGTCAGTTACTTGAACCTGAGTAGATGAAGCAATGCCTAAAATCTGTACAGCGTACTCCGACCAAGCCTCAGAGTTAAGCTTAGGATCTAAAAGCCTAGCGGAAATCTCTGTGTTTTGACCAGCGTTGATAATCTCAGCCTCAGAAAAATCAGATGGGATATAAGTATCGACTGGCATGTCTTGTACAAACCTATCCCCAAAGGCATAAGCAACTTCCTTTTGATCCATTAACACCTGATAGTTAATAGTCATATCGTCAATAGAAGTCTTGACCTCATCATACTCATCATTATAAAACTGTTCTGCCTGAGCCTTAGTAAAGATTGTTTCTTCGTTTAATTCAGGTTCTTCAGATCTAAGAATCTCTATAGCTTCTTCACTAGTCTTGCCTTCAGAAATGAGCTGATTAAATCTAGCCCTGCTCTTTTTCTTGTGCCGCTTTACCTTTTTCATTTGAGCTTCTCTTGTCTTGTTATCGCTAACAAGGCTTGCACGCATCTTAGAATCATAAGGAAGCATGAAGGACAACTCTTCAGAAGTTACAGTATCGGCATCTTCAAGCTCAGCCATTCTAGAATTAAAGTATTCTCTGTTAGCATTTAACTGATCCTTCTTAGCTTGAGAGGCTCTAATAACAGTCTGCCAACTGGTTGCGCTGGTAAAGACAAACTCTCCTCTCTCTCGCTGTTCCCTCATGTAGTTAATTCTAGAGGAGCTAACAGCAGCTTCAAACTTATCCTTTGCTTTATTAGCGTTTACTCTAGCTTCTTCTAATGCAGCGCCTTCGTCTGTTTTTAGAATAGCATCCGCAAGCACAGTCTTTTCTTTTAAGAATTTTCTATAAGCTTGATCAATCACCTTGCCCTTAAACGTCTTTCCTGATTTCATAAGCCGTCTAATCTGCTGACCTAAATTCCTAGACTTAGGATTATCTGACTCAACTAACACAGATGCTAAATCAAGTAGAGCACTCTTTTCACCTTCACTCATGTCCTTTGCATTAACTTCTGATTCATTACCGTATTTGTGAAGAACCTGTACAGCTCTAAGGAATGTACAGTCCTTATTATCAAGATCAAAGTGAGACTTCCAAGTAGAAAATAATTCGCCATTAGTTTCTTCAAAACGAACAGCAGCATCTCTAAGCTTGACCATTTCTTCTCTAGCTTGAACCGCTAACTTTCTGCCGTCATCATTAAGATGACCTTCGTTAAGGTTTTGAAGTATAGTAATGTTTTCGTTTATTTCCCACTTGATTCTATTAAGACTAGATAAGTCTCTTTCTAAATCAATACGAGTATCTCTATCTTCAGGACCAAGCTCAGATATTCTTTCTTCTACCTTGACAATAGTATTATTAAGGTTACTAAGCTCATCAAGAATCTTTCTTTTGGGCTTCGGAGCTTCTTCAACTTCTGCATCTTCAAAGATAGATTCCTCTTCACCCTCAACTTCTGCCTCGGGTTCTACTGCTTCAACTTCCTGAGTGCTGTCTAACTTCTTTCGAATAGCATCAGCTTCATTAATGCCCCTCATAACAGCTTCCTGAGCAGCGTTAGAAGTTTCTATTTGGGTTTCAGTCATATCCTCAGCAAGCTTAGCAGCAGTATCTAACTTCTCAGAATCAGACATCTTATTAAACTGTTCTTCTCCGACGTGCTCTCTTACCTTAGTTTGTTCTGATTCTGGAAGGAATCTAAAGATATCGTCTTCCCTAACTCTTTCATCAAAGTAATCAGCTAAGGTCATTCCCTCAGGCTTACCCTCTTCCTTCCAAGCATCCAACATACTTAAACGCATTTCAGTAGTTGCTCGAATGGCTGCCATCTTAGGTTGAGATGCAACATTAGCCTGTGATTTAAACAAGTCATCTTGAATAGCAAAACTAAGCTCCTCAACCGTCATGGGAGGATCGCCTTCCTTGCGATTAGATGCAATGGTTTTAATTGAATCGCTAACTAATCCTATAAACTCTTCGTCAGATCCATCAAAGTTTTCTTGAAGACTGCTAACAACAACCGCTAATTCAGGAGATTCTTTAAATGAGAATTCGTTTATAGCTCCATCAGTTAACTTTGAAAGTGTTAAGCCATCGTTAAACAACGTTTGTTCTAATGAAATTCTTCTATCAATATTTTCTGGATTGAATGTTGAAAGTGTATTTTTAACACCTGCTAAATAAGATGCTTTTAAATCTCTACCGCCAACAACCCTAGCACCTAAACCAATTGCAGACACCGGAGCTACAAGAGAGAAGTTAAATGCAGAAGAAATTACGGGGTTAATGAAAGGCGAAAGAACAGCTTCTAATCCAGCTTCAGCCCAAATAGAATTCCAATTAACTTCTTCCTGTTCCCTGTACTTAACTAAACTTCGCTGGTTTAATGACTCAGCAAGGAATCCAGACACACCGCCCTCTACCACATCTCCCATGCGGCCTAACATAAACTTTGTCTTACCCCTTTGCTTACTAAGGAATCTACCAAACCTACCTGTATTCGTAAGCGCCGTTGGAATATTTTCAGGAAGTAAAAACTGCCCGCCAGTTCTCACTATCTTTGAAGACTTAGACAAAACCCTTGCAGTTCCAAACATAAACTTTTGAAGGTTATCATGCCTTCTCATTAGTTTACGAACCGTATTAACTCTAGAAGCTATAACAGGAACCATAGCACTTGCTCCTAATCCTGCGCTTAAAGCCGTAACAGCTCCGCCGATAAGGAGTTCTGGAATGAGATCGGGATCGTCAATAATACCATGAGCAACAAAGCTCTTAGCGATAGTCCACCAATAGTCGTTGTCTTCTTTGTCTTCCCAAGCCTGCATAGCTACACCTAAAGCCTGAAGCTGAAGAGTGCTGTTTAGCTTGTACATCATTTCAATACCGTTTCGAGAACCAGCTGCTATGTCTATTAACAAATCGTCACTAGGAATAAATCTTTGAGTTTCATCATCAAAGGTTAGACTTCCAAAGTTATATGCGTAAAGTTCATATAAACCCGGATTAAATTCCTTAAGCTCTCCCAGTGCAGCTTCGACTGTAAACCCTTCCTGCTCTACAGTAAAGGCTTCTTGAAGAGGTGTGCCAAAACCTAAAGATTCTAATTCTAACTCAGGAGTGTTATCAAAATATTTAGTTATATTGTTAGCATCAGTTTGTCTGTAGTATTCAAACAACTGGTCATATTCATCTGGCATATTAAAGTATGATGTTTGCTCTTGCCAACCTTGGGTAGATTCTCCAGTCTCGGGATCTACCACATAGCCGCCCTCTACCATGTCAGCAATAAACTTTTGCTTTTGGATATTTTGACCAAAGATACCTCGGTTAAAATCTACAGCCATTGCTTCGGAAAAGAACTCTGGAATAGCGAAAGCACCCTTAGGGTCTTGGTCATACCTGTCATAGACTAAACGTCCACCTAGCTCACCATTACTACGATCTATCATAACCATAGCTAAGGGGTCTAATGGGTTCTCGGGGGCTCTGGCTTCTCCAGATAAAGTGGGAAGGATGCTATTCATTTCAACAATTCTATTGTTTAAAGTTTCAAAGCTAGCGCCAAACCCACGACCAGCTTGGGTAACATTCGCTTCCCTTGCTTGTGATGCGTCTACAGCGTTTATTTGCGCTTCCCAAATATTAAGATTGTTCACTAAACATCTCCTTAGTTAGTAAAATTAAAAGGGCAATGCCCCAAAACCTTGTACAGGCATAGCAGGATTAATTGGCACGTTTCTTATAACCTTTTCTGTTTCCTTTTCCCACTCAGTATATTCGTCATGCAAGCTTTGTCTATAGCTGTGTCTGCCAAATAAATCTCCCTCATGGAATGACCATGGTAATTTAACATGAGTTCTTGTTTCCGTATCAGTGCCTTCTATAGGTACACCAAGCTCAACAGTTAAATATCCTCTAGGCATAGTATCTTCAACACCTAGATTTTGTTGGTTGTCTCTTCTATTTGCATTTTTATACACATACTCTACAGGTCTAATTGCATCTGTTTGCATGCTAGTTCTAGCATCCCCTCTAGTAGAAGAAGGCACTCTGTATCTTGTAAATCCTTCTACCTGCGTAGATCTTTGCAACGCATTTACTAAAGCTTTAACACTTAGTATATTTGTATTTAAAGCCCGAGCTGTTCCAAAGGTAGCAATAGGATTTCCACTTATATCATCCATACCAGTTCCTTCTATCTTTGACATAATAACATCTCTAAGAACACTAAGATGTATTTCACCTAACGAAGGCATTTGCTGTCTGGTTTCTACATAACTAGTCAAATTGCCATCACGATAGAATGCGTTGGTTTTCGACTCCATTATTCTTCTAGTAATAGGATCATACAATGGATCCATGGTTATTGGTCTAGTTTTTACATTATTAGAAACGTATTCTTGCAGCTCTCTTATATGCCTATCAACGGATGATTCTATTGCAGCATTCCACTCATCAGAGCTTAATCCTAATGCTGTTTGGATATCTCCGTAGAGTTGATAGTACTCCATTCTATTACCCCTATTATGGGGATTGCCAATAGTAGAATCATAAGATAAGTTATCTAATAAGATTGAATTCAGCACGTCAGGATTTTCATTATAGAAATGTACCAACGGCGCGCCCCCAGTTCCTGCGGTAGAAATATCTCCATAGGTGTTAGGGACTTCATTTCCAACCATTGGATTCCAGTTAAAATAAAACTGCGCGTATTCACTAGGCATATTCATTTCAGTTCCAAAACTTGCTATTCCGTCTACCGTAGCATCGCTAGCTCTTAGGATTTCAATAGTTTTTCTAGCACTGTCAATCACTCCAGTTTCTAGTATTTCTACATGATCTATCATAGAAAATGGAGTACGATTATCAAACTCTGCTATATTTCTTCTACCAAAACCTTCTTGTACATTGCCCATAGCCATAGCAGCTACATAGTTTGGATTTAAAGTTATCATGTTTCCGGCTGTAGCAAAAGGACTGATTACACCGCCATTACGTATGGTGTTATGGTATTCTTCGTAACTAGTGTTAAAACCTACCGATGGTCCCAGAGTTGCCGGTTTATTAGTAGTTCCCGGTGCTGGTGGATTTGCCTGTCGCTGTCTTCCCTTAAGAAGATTAGAAAGGGTTATAATTTCTGTCGGTGAGATTTCAATATTAATCATTGGATTGCCGCCGGGAGAACTAAACCTTTCCCCTTCACGTCTTCTTTGTAGTCTATCCCAAACAATAGCTTGATAAGCTGTATCAGGATTTCCTGTGGCTCCTCGTAAAGCAAAATATCTTTGTAAAACTAAAGCAGAAACATGGTTAGTTCGAGTAGCAGGGACTCCCCGAGATTGACCACCCTCCCAATTTCCGTTATCATATACTCTGCCAGTTAGATTCTGATACACCATAGAAGTTTTAGGATTTGGAATACTGTTTTCTCTTTTACCGGCGTTTTGACCTAATACTTTTAAAGTTTCTTCTCTAACTTCCTCATTGGTCATTAGCATAATTTCTGACTCAGTTTTATTGCTATGTTCTTCATATACATACCTTAACCAGTCAGTAGGAACTAACTCTGAATGATCACGTAATAAGGCATAAAGAGTAGCCGTAGCATTCTCATCGTCTAATCGAATTTGAAGTGAGTTTAAGTTATCTCTAAACTGAACATATTGATTTCCTGCAAGATTTAAATTAGAAGGTCTGTAATAAGATAATACTTCCTGTGCATCTGTCCGAGGGCTTTTATCTATTTTAAGTATACCAGTATTCTCATCTTTGTCTGCAGTTACCCCGTTTGATTTCATAAAGTTTTCATAAGTAGTACTTCTATTTAAATCAGACTGCGAAAGAGACTCTATGCTACCAGCCATAATAGAAGCATCAGAACCGGCTGTAAAAACTTCATTTGCCGCGCCGGGAAAAGCACTACCAGCTCTTTGTCTTGCAAACACTTCGTCGGAAAGAGTAGCGGAAAGCACACCAGCTAACCTACCATCCATAGATACAAGAGGAGAGTAAGCTTCTTCTGGAGTAATTTCTCCGCTAAGTATTGCTTCTCTTGCTGCGTCAATTCCTGTATATCCACCCCCCTCAGCAAGGCTTCCTAGCCAGTAATTCGAAAAACCTATAAGGTGTTCATACTCTCTGCCATCAACACCCAAGTTATCCCTCATTACAGCTCCCCATCCTTCGTTGTTGTTTGCTGTATAAAGAATATCTGAGACAACAGCTAAGTTGTTAACCACAGCAAGCATCATTCCTTGTTCTGCTGCTGCTAACTCTTCGCTACCTTCTTCCAGTCCTAGAAGTTCTGATAAAGATTGACCGCTTTCTAAAAGAGCTAGGGCTCTAAAAGTTTCTCTAGTAAACCCTGCTATTGTTTCAAGAACAGGAGACCTGTTGCCTTCTACTGGAGTAACCTGACTTGCTTGCATTGCAGCTCTAAGGAATGCTCTCGTTTCAACAGCCGGGAAAGCCATAGTTATTCTAAGAGGAGCCATGTTTGGATTGTTTTCAGTTCCCGGTATAGCTTGTTCACTGGTAAGATTAACAGTACCATTGGGAACCATCATTACACCATTAGCAGTTTCCATTGGAGTATATCCAAAAAACTGCTTACTTATAGGATTGCCCTCTGCATCCCTTAAACCAATAGCATTTTCCCAGTATTGTTCGGTTACTTGTAGAAAGCGTATAGCTGACGGATCTCCCTTTAAAATACCGTTTATTAATTTAGAGTTCGAAGAATACGCTCCAAATAAAGTTCTTCCTACGGGCTCAGGACCAGTATTAGAAGTAGACGTTATGTTAGCCTCAAGGTTCGTTAAATCTGCTATCATGCCAAGGCTTTCGCTGTTAGATTCTGCAACAAACCTATCAGCACCCTTGAATATTTTTGTTGCTGTAGACAGTAGGAAGGCTTTACTTTGATTAGGCATATCTTCTGGGAGGTTATTTATAAACTGAAAAACATCATCAACAGTTTCAAAATCTTGGCCCATAAACCTAGAAGACATTCTAACAACATAATCATCTCTTAATGCAGGCAAGTCACTTTGTTTTCTTATGTGATTGGCTAATCTTGTAATTTCAGATTCCCTTAAAGGCCCGTCGACTGATATTCTCTCATACTCTTCTTGTACGTAACCCCAAGCATTGTACTGGTCGTACTGATCGTCTTCAGGCTGAATTGGATTTCCTAAGATGTCCATACCTGCTGCTTGTAAGGCAAGCTGAACTTCTGCGTTGTATCTCTCAGAAGCCATTCTAGCAGCCTCTTCTCTTTCTTCAGGAGGAAGTTGATCTAAAAGCTCTACGAATGTTGGATCAACATTATCAGAGGGGGCTAACATTTCCTCTCCCCTTCGTTGAGAATATTCGCTAACAATATTAGATTCTACCTGTTCAAATGTTTGTTTAAATACTAACATTTGTTGCATTAAAATTTCATTGGCTACTGAAGGCTCATAGCCTTGGCTGATTAAAGAGTCATAAAGACGATCTCCACCGCGCATCCAAGCATTAATAAAACTCATTTCGTTCTCTTGATTAAGTAAAACTTGAGTCATAAACTCGTCAGCTATTTCTTTATCTTTTTGTCTTCTAATATTAGCTTCTTCCATTTCTCTAATTGTTGCTATAGTCCAATCATATCCTGAAGATACAAGAGACATTACACCATCAACAGTGCTTGTTATGGGTTGCATAGCTTCATCAAGAAACATTTGATTTGCAACATTTCTAAGTTCTTGTGGGTCTGGAATTGCAGGAGGAAGATCTGGCAACATCTCTATTTCTGTATCAAGACCTACTACTGTTCTTTGCCTTCTAGACAAATCAAGCTCTGCTTCATACTCTTCTCTTCTATTTCTAATGTACTCTGTAAATCTGTGATAAGCTTCGTAGTTTGAAAACTGCTCATACTCCTCAGCAACTCGCCAAGCAGGGATATCTGGAGTTTCTACATCCATCTCGGGAATTGCATCTAAAGCCTCTTGTACAGTTCTAGGCTGTCTTCCTTCATTCCAATCTTCAGGTCTAATGCCTAATAACTCACGACTGTATCCACTAGGCTCGTTTGGCACGTACATTATGCTTCTCCTTTTTTAGATGCAGCACACATCTTATCGAGTAATCGTTTTCTTTCATCGTATCTTTTAACTGTGGTGTAGTTGCTCTCAGGCTTGCCCTCAGCCATTCCCTTTTCTTTGGCTGTAAGGAACTTTTCATAGTCTGTTCTATACCCTCTAGGAGAGCTGCCCTTTAAAACATTTGCAGCAGCCCGACACCAGTCTCGTTCTCTAATAGCTTTTGTTGTGTCGTGACTAGATTTAAAGAATCCTTGATACACACCATCAATTAACATTACTTGAAGATCAGGAGGATAGGTTTCTAACTCAGGAAACATTCCAATAGTTCTGTCTCTATGTTCTCTTAAATCAGCTCTATACAACGCATCAACTTCTTTATCTGTCAAGCTTCTAGCTCCAGAAATAACATCTTCTCGTGAAACATTAGGAAGCGCTTGCTGCCAAATAAAAGGAGATCCTTCAGCATCTAAGTTATGTCCAATTCCTATTGTTCTTTTGCCAGCAGTATCCGTATACACAGAAGCTTCTACACCCTCATACTGTCTAATGTAATTAGCCTGCATGTCTTCAGTCCAAGTTTCCTGAGGCAAGTCTTCCATTGCAGCCATTGAAACTCTTGGTGCTTCCTCTTCCGTTTGTACTTCAAAAGGAGTGTCTACCCCCGGAATATCAGGCCTTTGATTTTGACGAAATCTGTTAAATTCTTTTGATTGAAAATAGTCAGTAGACTGCATTGCAAGTGTTTGTTCTAAAACAGCCTCTTGACCAGCCAACTCGGTTTCAGCCTGCCTTACTTTCATTGCTTGTCTTTTTTCATCTAACTCACCCCAAACAATTAAAGCATCTGCTAATGTTCCTGCAAGATTTGGTAGAACAGGGTTTTCTGCGATAGTCCAATCTAGCTGCCCTCCAGTCATTGTACCTTCTTCGAAGACAAGAGTGTTTTCTGGAATCACGTTACTTTGTGGAGCAACAATACCGTACTGTGGAGAGGTATTTAACAGCTTATCTAACATATCCTGATCTCCTCATTATCAATGCTTCTTCAATCTTCTTTTGTTCATCGACATAAAGCCTAGCAACATCTTTAAAGTTTCCAGCCTTTCCTTGCATAACGCCATCCATTGCTCTTTCTTTAATCGTTTCTAATAAAGATGCTACAGGATTTGATTGCATTAGAGCAAAGTCTATGTCTACATTTCTTTGAACATCTTCTGGTAGAGTACCCTTACCATTTTTTTTAAGCTCTTCAATAATCTGTCTGTTTCTATTCTTAGCATCTTCTCTTGATTTAGTTAAAGGAATTTTAACAAACTCTTTTGCTATGGGTGCTTGATCGTTATCAGCAAAGAACCTAAGCATTTGATCTCCAATATCAGGAAGAACCGATGCAGGCATTCTACCTTCTGACTGAGGGATTGTCAAGTTCCCAGTCTCAGGATCTACTTTAATTTGATCCATAAATCCGTAATGATACGCTTTACACAAATCTCTAACATGAGCATTTTCTGATTTATTGGGATTTAAGTAATCTAAGTTTAGACGTTCTAAATGATTCTTAAACTCCACACACATATTAGCTCGTCCTTTAAACTCTAAATCTCTAGCCGCTGTTTGCAAACCAATACCATCGTGAGCCTCTTGAAGATTCTTAGAAAACTCAGAGGGAAGTCTATAGTAATTATCTTTGATATATGATTCAATATCCTCTTTACTATCAAAACTTTTTATGGTATCATTTGTTTCATTCCACAAAGTTTTTAAACTGCCGTCTCTGCCTTGAGGATGCACTGAATGCAATAGTTCGTAAACCTCATCTCGGTTACTGTAATCAACAGTCCAGTTATCCATCTCTCTGCGAAACTTTGCCCATCTTTGTTCAGGAGGCAGACTCTCTGTGGTTGAAAGAAAGTAAGCAGCATCACTAATACCCTTCTGGCTGGCTGCGGGAATTGTTGATTCAATAGTGTTTTCGTTACTATTACCCTTTACCATGCTTGTTAGTTTATTTAAAGCTTCGTTTTTATTCATTGGCTTGTCCTATCTAAAAATTCTTGTATGCTAGATAGTAAATCAGACTGCTGTTGCAACTCACCCATTTGTGCGTCAAAAAGTTGGCTTTGCTCGTTAGACAACGAGGCTTGATTCCAAGCAGTAGCGGCTTGTATACCAGTTTGAATTAATCCGGATACTAAGACGTTGTTTCTAATAGCATCGGCAGATCCCTTAGGATCAATATGGTCAGTTGGGGTTGACATAAACTTTGAGTACCCACCGTAGTTAAAGTCTCTTCTGGCTAAAGCCCCCTCTTTGGCTCTTTGAATATCCTTCTTAACACTATCATCAGCTAACCCTAAGTTCTTCATTTCATAATATACTTTATTTCTCTGGGTATTTACTATAGCCTGAGCCGTTCCAGTTCCCCGCTCTATTCCTTTGTCTGATAAGGTCGACATAATAGCATCATCAACCTTTTTATTAGCGGTAGAAAACATATTTAACTCGTTATCTATTTTCATGCGCTGGTACATCAAGTCTTCTTGTTCCTTCTGTAAAGCAGCGCCAGTTATATTCATATTCCCTACAAGCCGTGCTCCATCTGCCACAGCTTTCTTCCTATTATCTTCATGCAACTTCATCTTACCTAAGTGATTTTGCCACTCAAGTTGTTGCCGTTGTAAGGAGAGCTGCGACTCCGCTTGATTGGCTGCTGACTCAGACTGTTGGAATGCGGAAAAAATTCCCAGTCCTGTTGTTGCCAAGGGTAATAACCACCATGCCATATAAGTTCTCCTTATCTTTTCCAATACCTAGGCTGCGTCCACTTGCTCACAGACCGTTGAGGTTTTTTATCAATCAATATATTTGCTAGACGTTCGTTAAATAACCCTAATCGCCTATCGTCATCTAACCATTGATTCGTTTGTGCGACACGTTCCTTTGCTTCTCTTTTTGCAATAACTCTGTCTACGTCTAACGATAACGAATCTTCCCAGAAAGCTACAGCTGCTGATAAAGCATCTACTCTATCGTCATGCTTCAAAGCCCCTCGCCTATCATGAAGTCTTGTAATTTGTTTCTGATTTTCTTCTTGACAAATAGCTTTCTTGCTAAAGACTAACCTATGCTGAGCCATTACAGGCTCTAGGCTAGCAAGCATTCTAGCTTCCTTACGTCCAGACACACGATATTCTTCTACACCAATACCATCTGAATACTGTTTAACAACTGGTATTAAGAGCTGGCAATACATAGCATCACCGAAGTTAGACTCAACTCGGATAAGCTTAACGTTGTACTCTACGGCTAGCTTAGCAATCTTCTTAAGAACGTTTGCTTCGTAGCCTCCGGGGTATCCGATTAACTCATGGATGTAAACATAGCCATTGTTTAAAGAAGCCACGCATACAGCAGTTTCATCCTTACCTCTTCCCGAGGGGTCTACTGTCATAATAGTCTGGGTATAGGGCTGGAAGTTATCAGAGATCCACATAGGATCGTATATCATATCCCCACTCAATCCAAAGGATGGGACACCCTTCATTGGACTTGAGCTAGCCCACACAATTTTTTCAGGACACATCTCTGGATGCAAGTCAATGACAATTAAATCTGATAATCTTAACGGGAACTTCTCAAAGTCTGCCAAAGATGTATCTAACTTGTAGTGCAAGGCAAATAACTTAGGACCAATCTTAGCCATGCGTTCTAATAGCACATCCATAGGAAACCTTTCAGGCTGAGTTGGATGGCCCTCATCTATGTTAAGCTGCAAGATCCATTCGTTAACATCCTCTGTTTCAACTAGATTGTTTTTGTCTGGCATTACAGCGGGAAACTTTGTAACTGGATATCCTGAAGCTAGTTGCACATAGATACTATCTTTAATCTGAGGAGTCCCTAGGAATATTACACGGCCACCTACATTCCTAATTTGCTCAAACTCAGATACCTTATTTAATAACTTCTCTCTAGCATTGGCTGTCTCGCAGTTACCTTCAATTTCAATATCATCTCCAATCACGTAGTCAGCGTGAGATCCCGTGATCTGTGAAGAGATGCCTCGTGCAAAACAAGACTTGTCCTGTCCGATTTTAGTTCTACATTCTACATCAAACGCAAAGGCATTATCCGTAGTGTGGTCTCCCGGCCTCATATGCTCGCAGTAAGGGACAAGATCTAAGATACGTCTGGTCATAGAGATAAACTCTGTCGCCTTATTTCCTGTAGCTGACACAACCATAATAGTAGCATTAGGATCCTTTAACAGAAACCAAGATGCAAGGCAGGCGGTGATAACAGACTTACCAAATCCACGTCCTGCCTGTAGCTGCATATCTGCGGGACCATTCTGCAAAGCATCTGCCATAGCATATTGAGCTGGCGTAGGTTCCCCAAGTCCTAAGTATTTAAAACAAGCCCATAGATGGTTTCTAAAGTCTTCTAGCATTTCGGGGGGTATATTCATACTGGTCTCTGTTGTCCGTAATTGGTTCTAATCTGAAGTCCAGAATTTCTTTTAGATTTTCTAGGCTTGCTTGGCCCAACTTCCGTTGCCTTTTTTTCAACCTTACGTCCACCCATGGGATTCTGTGATATCTCGGGTTGAGGAGCAGGAGAAACAGTTTGACCGTCAATTGCGGATCTAGGAAGTCCAGTAGCGGGATCATCAATTAACTCCTGAACCTGTTCTTCTTCTTCCGGGAGAAAGGTAAGCTTTCCTTCTTTGTATAACTTTAGTGATTGATCTCTAAACCCACTCATTATAAGCGCAAAAAGAAGGCTGCCGGGAGCACCCAAAGGGCCCTTTTGAGTTCGCATACTTTGCAATTCAGGCATCTGACTAGTACTTGCAATCCAACTCTCTCTGTCCATATCCGGTTTAAGTTTTTCTAAAAAAGAAGATTCTGTATCTTGAACGTCTCTCTGTAAATTATAGTTGGAAAATCCCATCACTTCTTTCCTTTCTTCTTAGGTTTAAGAATCTTTTTAGCATCCTTACCCGTTTTACTTACAGTCGTTCCGCAAGCGCATTTAAACTTTTTAGTTGCCATTACTTTTTCCCCTTCTTCTTTTTCTTCCAACTAATCCTACCCGGCCCAGTTTTTCTTTTAGCTGCCGAAGTACATTGGGCTTTGGTTGGCCGACAGGCAGGATAGGGCCTCTTGCTCTTTCCCTTTGCAGACTTTCTACCAC
>TARA_R100000655_G_scaffold43489_1_pt1 | contig 13362 bp, 29 predicted proteins | sample TARA_R100000655 | Tara Oceans TARA_R100000655 (sample SAMEA2622497) | marine metagenome | biome: marine biome (ENVO:00000447); feature: deep chlorophyll maximum layer (ENVO:xxxxxxxx); material: "saline water (ENVO:00002010), including plankton (ENVO:xxxxxxxx)" | depth 90 m
TCGGGAAAAAACCGTCTAGCAAAAACCTAGAAAGAACCTATGTTTTATGCGGTTTTTTATATTTTTATGATACCCTTGCTTAATAACTCTTTTGTTTTATCAATATTCTTTTGCAGGTTCTTTTGAAAAAAGAAATTAAAAATTTTTCCTGACTTCTTTTCCATAATTTCGAAAAACGGAAAAGTCTTTTTATATTTTACTGCTCGCTTCTCAAAAATATATAATGCTTTAGCCCTGCCGTCTTTTTGTCTTTGGAATATTCCTGTCGAGTTTATAAAATGGTTTTTCTTATTTCTAAATGATGAAATAATGTTACGGTGGTTACGAACGTTACCAAAAGCATTTAAGCTTACGTTTCTTGTCGGCAACACTCTACCTTTTTTATAAGGACGTGAGCCACCCATAATAGAATACTTTAAGTAGTTTGTAACTAACGGACTAAAATAAACATAACCAACAGGCAAAGCAGTTTTACTACGTTTAGGTGCTTGATACCTAACGTCCTTTAATGTTTTGTTTGTTGGTCTATCAACGTGCTTAGGCATTTCTTTTACAGTTGCGTTACGCAAAGTAAAAGCAGTATTACCAATTGTTTCATTAGTAGTAAAAGGTATTTGACTTTTACCAACTCTGTCTAAACCTTTTGTAAATTGTTTTATGTTAGACTTAACGTCTAACTTCATACCTATCTTAGCCATAATGATTGTTGGTGTTTATTTATTTTATTTTGCTCACTCTCGCGAACTTAGGCTCTAACACCTAAAGAGCCTGATTATTTGCGCAATACTCCAATTCTAATTCGGTAACATATTTAGCGTTAAATACAATTACGGTATATAAATGAGTTAATTATTTACCGTACAATACCCTGATTAAATATATAAAACAAATTGCTTAGGCTTACTTTCATACGTTTAGCAACTGTTTGACGCGTAAGATTAAGCTTCTTACCTATTTCCCCATAAGAAAAATCATCGCAACAATGTAATATAGTTAGCTGATAATCTGCTTTACCTAACTCTTTTGTTATTATTTTTAGCTTATCTAAAGCGTGCAAACGACCGATATTATTATCAACCCAAGTACCGCCATTATCTATTCTATCTGTATTATAACTAACAATAGACTTAGGTTGCGTTCGTTCGTAAATACCTCTTAATTTAACACCTGCAAAATGTAGTTCGTTATTAATGTAGCCCTTATCTAAATTAGTGTCTAACCAACATTCATTAACGTTCTTAGCCACCATACGACCACGACGTATTAGTACCCATTTAAGCTTACGACGATCTAACGGCTTTATAAAACTCATTCCAACCCCCTATGAGAAATTTTATAATTTCTCTTAGGGTTGGCGGAAAATATATTTATATATAAGGCGATCTGATTTCCGCGCCAAAATAAGCTAATAAAATAGCGGGTTATTTTTGATTTCCGCAAAATGTCGGAAATTAAAAAAATGGCATTAAACATAGCTTTTTAACCAACCTTTTTTGTCAATATATTTTACAGTTCCTTTACGTTGATGTTCCATAATACATTTCTCAATAACATCTTTTGTAGTGTCAGGTAACAAACTGTGAATAATATCTAAATATAATTTACCACGTTTCATTAAAGGCGTTTTTTGTTCGTTTAAATATCCAACTGTTTCTAAAACTTTTGGCATAAATGTATGAAGATCAGCACTTTCCATTTGGTCTTTTTCGTAAGCACTAAAGCAACCATTATCAAATTTAAAATATGCGTTTTCTTCGTCGCCTGACTTAGAATAATTAGACTTAAATTTATTTAAGACTAAAGTATTAGAATTGTCGTCGTCTAATTTGTCTAAATACCACATAGACCTAAAACCACCACGCCAAGATGTAGAGCCTGAATATTTGTGTCCCATTTGGCCTGATAAGGACGGGTGCGCAATAACTAATATTGTAATACCTAAATCTTTAACCATTTTACCTAATACAGATTTTAAGAAAAAATTAACGTCTGATCTAACTATCTCATTACCACCAAAAAAGTCTTGTAATACGTCTAAAATTAAAAATTTAACCTGCTCGTTCTTAATTACTTTTTCTAAATAATAATAAAATTTAGTAATTTTTGGGTCAGTTCCCTCGTCAAAACTAGCAAGTCTATTGTCATAACCTACTCTGTCCATATAAAGAAAGTTATCTAAACCTTGCTCGTCAAATATACCTACTGTCGAGTTAATGCTTTTTTGTCTTGATTGAAATATGTTAGTTGTGTCCTCGCAGGCCACATATAAAGTTTTGTATCTTGTTTTTACTTTTAGCTTATTACCGTAGTCATACCCTTGCGATACGCAAGTTCCTAAAGCCTGCGCAATAGCAGACTTACCCGTTCCTGCGGGTGCATACAAACCGCAAATTGTTTTTTCCATAAGCCAACCGTCTATAATCCAATTTATAGGGTCGCATTTCATAGACATTAAATCTGACACTTTTATAAAATTAGATTTTATTTCTTCCTCTTTTTTTATAAATGTTGTTGCTTCAACAATCATATCTTCAATTTTATCTGTAAATTCGCCTGCTTCATACTTTCGCCAAGTATATACTGCTTTATCTGTAAGCCATTTTAGGCCTCGACCCTCTTGCTCTAAACTTAAATTAGGATTTTTTGTATCGCAAACTTCTTTAAACGTGTCCCAACTATCTTTTATTAGCTTATTAAAATCAGGCTCAATTTTGTCAGTATGTTTTAATAAACATTGTTCCATTAGTTCTGCAAAAATTATTTTGCTTGCTTTTTCGTCCCTGTTGTCAATTATTTTACCGTCGTCATTTAGCAAATTCATATTTATAACGTTGCTCTCAACTTTTGGTGTACGTTTAATTGCGTCAAACCAAGACTTAGGTAAATGTGCTATTTTACAGATCTCTGTAAATTGGTAATTTTTAGTAGGTGGTGCAATTACATAACCGTTTTCTGACCTTACATCTACACCAATAAAATTGTTTAGGTTAGTTCTGTTAGACAATTGCATATCGTCTAAAATTCTAAAATATCTATGCTCGCCGTTAGATCTTGTTTTTGCAGTTAAAGTTTTAGGTAAGTTGCCAAGTGTTTTTTCTAATTTTTCGATAGATCTAAAACCCTCTTTACCGTCTGCGCCTTTTGTATCTATATCAATAACAACAATACCGTTACCTGTTCGTATTGCAAGTTCGTCATTGTCATTAAATAACTGATATAACTCGTCAACTGATTGTGCTTCTATATCTTTAAATTTTACTTTAGGTCTTTTATTTTCGCACGGAAATACAACAAGCTTATTATCGTTAAAAAATTCTATATGCTCTTTTAGTTCAGTATTATTTTTTATCATTAGGACACTTGCATAATTTTTTTTTCATATTGTTTAATTCTGCGTCTTTTTTCAACATATCTAGTTGCCATTCGTCCCTAACTATGTCGTGATTTTTTAAAATACTTTCAATCTTATTTTTTTGTGTTTTTACTTCATTATATAAAGCCTGCACTTTTTCTTTTTCTTGTTTAAGATCTCTATTTAATTCTTTAATCTCTGTTTCTAATTGCGTTATATGTTGTTGTTCTATTCCCATTTTAAACTTGCAGGCTCGGAAGCTCTATTTTTGTGATTTTGAAAAAATTTACTAATATGTTCTTTGTTAAAACCTAATCGCATATTGTTGCGAATAGGTTTTGGGTAGATATGTTTTTTTATTCTGCGCTTTAACGTACTGTAAGAGCAGTTAAAAATTTTACAGGCTTCGTGAGAACTAACAACTACCATTTATGCGTAGTTTCTCTCATATTAAACCAATCTTTAATAAAACATACGCCGTCTTTAATCCAAGATAATATATAAATACAAAGATCTAAGATAAATGCTAAAGACTTAAATAAGTAATAAAAAGTTCTATAAATATAAATCATAATACCTCGTTTGTTTAAGAATAGGGCGGTTGTTATAACTAACCTAAAGGGATATGCTAAAAGAATACCGCCCTAATCTGTTACAGTTGTTTAACGCGTTTTAAAGCGTCAACAGAACTGTTAGTCATTTCCTCGACACGCTTCGGTATCTCGGAAATATCCTCAACTACGGTTACTGTCTGATCAAGGACACCATTTGTACCGTTTGTTTTAGGATTTTGTACTACACGTTGCAATTTAAAGATCGGCTCTTGCGTTGTTACTTTGCCCTCTTTATTTTTTATTGCTAGTGTGCCTGTATATAAAAATATAGGCAGATAGTTTTTACTATCTTGCCAAGAAATATTTTTACTTTTGCAATCGTTAAGAAAATCACGAAACGCACTTTGTACGCCACGTTGACCACCCCAATTAGTTACGTCAAAAAAGATTTTTTTTGTTAAATCGTTTGTTGAATACACAACTAATTCGTATAACGTTGACCAACTATCGCCAACAGGTTTAGCAGGCATACTGTCTAAAGCATTATTTAAAAGTTTAGACGGCGATGTACCAACCCATTTGACATAGCCAACGTTCATATTTGACAAGTCCATTGCTAACTCTTTTATTTCAATAGGCTCGGAAATATCGCTATCGCCACGCTTTAAAGAAAAATGCGGATTAGGTTGAACTTTGTAACTTAAACGATCGTGTCTTACGCTTTCGCCACCGCTAGATTGCGGATTTAGAAAGCTTGGCATTTGATCTGTCATACATTTTACCTAGTTTTTGTTAGCGGTGTATTTTTTGTGCAAACGTCCCCTATAAGAAACACCGTTTATCTTACATAAGACTATAAGTAGTGTTTCAACTACTTAATTACTGTTGGGTCTTAACCCACTAAATTTTACCTTGTTCAATCACAAGCTTATTGCCTAAGTCAGCAATCTTATTTTTTTTCTCTACAACTAATCTTTTATATTTATTCATTAGTCGGCTTTCCTGTTGTTGCTGATTTTTTATTTGCAATATCTTTTTGGGATTGAACATTGCTTTTTCCCCGTACAATATTTGCTTCCTTTATTGGTTTTATATTTACACGATCAACCTTATGGTTGAGTATTGTAAATTTTGGTTCTTCGCCCTCTTTTGTTTTATTTAAGGCTTCCTCAGGCGTAGTAAATATTTCTGTAAATTTATACATTACCTCGCCGAGTTCAATTCGTTCAACTTTTTGCTTACGTTCCAAAGCTTCTTGTTTATTTTTGCTATCTCTAAAATCGTGTCCGTCGTCCCTTTGTGTCATAATCCTGCTTCTAGTTCTCTTATACCTTGTCGATCACGCCAATTATTATTAGCGTGTGTATCTTTTAAAATTTTTCTTAATTCTTCTTTTTGCTTAATAGATAGTTTCCAATTTTCCCAATTAGGATAATAACGTAACAGCAATTGCTCTACCGAGTTACACTCGGATAGAGCATTGCACATTGTATTGATTATGTCATTGATTTCCTCTTTTGATTGATTGTAACTATCTTCTAAAACGTAAAGTTCAGCTTTATCTTTTGTTGCAAGTAAAAGTTTTTGTTCTTTATTACTTTGCATACGGTAAAACGCTAGTTGTCGTCTGTACGCTAAAGGTAAAGCACCTGCCATTTTAGAAGTTGTTTTTAAATCTAAGTCAAAATTTTCGTAACCAAAATCTTTATATCCGTCTGCAAATACTTCAAATTGGGGTAGTTTAAACCAAACTCTTTGTTGGTAGGTTTCAGGCTTACCAAAAACTTCTAAACGTTCATAAGCATTTTTAATAAAACCTTTATAAGTTTTTGTTCTACCTTTATAACCAATCAGATCCTTTATTTCTTTTTGCTTATCTTCCTCTGTACCAAGTAAAGTTGTTCGTTGTCTAAAAATAGTTTCTGCTTCTTTATCAATATCTTTAAATTCACTATGTCCTGATAAAACATTATATAAAACTTTTTCTGCGACCGTTCCTCTGTGCATAGCAACGTTAGGCTCTTGATCTACTTTTAAAATATATTTGCTAATCCACGCAGACGGACTTTCCGCCCACATATTAAAACTTGTTGCACTAATTTTTGGTAAGCCTTTTTTATCGCCTCTTGTTTCGACTAATCCCCATTTTAAAAAAGGGTTACGTTGTGATAAATCAGGTTTTATCATTTAGTCCTTTTGTTTTTTTTTGTTCTATTTCAATACACATAGAAGCTAATTTTTTAATTTTACCTAAGTTGTCTAAGATCAAACCTTTTTTACGATAACGAATTGCATACTTAATTATGTCCATTATGTATTTGTCCATTACTGTATCTGCTTCAAAAAAATCTTGATAAACGTCTGTTAGTTCTAAAGTCTTTCCTTGATAATGCGCAGGTTGATTGATAACATCGCCGTCGCCTTTTATTTTTTCTAAAAGTTTTGCTCGCATATCCTTAGTTAATAATTTTTGTCCAATATCGACCCATTGTCCGCTATAAACGTCTAAATTATAATTGTCGTTATTTGTGTCCGTTGGTTTTCCCATTTAATCTCTTTAGTGAAGTGTTTAATTTTTCTAATGTCTTGGTTGTAGGATTGCCGTTTTTTAAAAGCCTGTAATAATGCGATGTATTTATTGTGCTATCTTTACAAAGCTTGTATCTTGAAATACCTGCTTTTAGCCTTTTTTGGTCAATTTCCTTAATACTTAACATTTTACTTTAACATTTGTTGTTAAACCCTTAATTTTACGGAAATATCCGTATTTATGAGTTTTTTTATATATTTAAGAGCCTATACGCTTCTATTTCAGCTTCAATCAAAATTTATGTTGTTTATAGTACCGTTATTTGTTAATAAGCGGGATAACGGGGATAAACCAATTTGAGCATTTATTATGGATAAAAAACTTTTATATAATGCAGTTATGAATAAAAAAGCTGAAGATTTAAAAGTAATTAAAATGCCGAATAAAAAATTAAAAATTACTAAAGAAGAACAACATCTTACAATTACTAAAATTTCAGAAATTACTAGTGTTAGTCGTGATGTCATTAAAAGATTTTTAGACGGTCATAAAATTAACCACATAGATTATATAAAAATAGCAAAACAATTTCCTGAAATACAAGAAGATAATAATAAAACTACTTTAGAAGTTTCGCCATTAACGGTTTTTGGTTCTGTTGAAGCAGGCGGTTATGTTCGTGGTTTATATCTAAATGAACAAAAAGAATTTTTGTTAGACAGACCATTGACTACTATTTTTACCGAAGAATTAATTGTTTTACACGATAGCTTTTCAAATAATAAATTTGTTTGTATTCATAGACCAAATAAAACTACATTTACTAGACACGACCACAACTATATGTATTTAGTAAAAACTAAAACTGATTGTTGGTTCGGTCTTATTAAAGAACATAATAGTCATTTTTGCTTGCACGATCGACTTAAATTAGAACCAATAACTGTTAAAGAACTTGAAATTATAGAAGTTTTTGAAATGCTTGGTTTTTTTAATGGTCGTTGGAACGAATTAAAAAATAAAAATTTAAACTCAGTTATAATACGATGAACATAAAAATTAAAAGGCTTAGATTTAACAATCAATATTATTGGAATTTAAACGGCGACGATTGTAAGCTTTTTATTAATGGCACTACATTTACGCCAAGATCAAAACAATTAGGTCTAAACTTAGATGAAGCAGTAAAAGAAGCTGAACGTTTAAATAAAGAATTTGACAGATTTAGACAAGGTTTAGTACCTGCAACAGAATATACTTTTAAATGGTGCATACAGGAATTTAAAGCGTCAAAAAAATGGCGTGAGTTTAAAGATCAAACTAAAAAAGATTATAACGATACTTTTACTTGGTTAGCAAAAATTAAAAAAAATAACATATATTTTATAGATTTAGATAGTCGTAAATTTAGTAAAAAGAACGTTGACGATCTTATGTCAGAGTTAATTAAAGGTCGTACAGGTACAAGAACAGACGCTTATACGTCTGCAAGAAACGTAATTATTCATATAAAAGCAGTTATGTATTTTATTTGTGCAGACCCAATACAATATCCTAATGCGATAAACCCATTTATAGATACTGAACTAAAATACTCAGGCAAAGATACTTATTTTGCAACAGTAAAAGATTTAGAATTAGTCGTAAATAAAGCAGACCAACTACACTTACGTTCCGTTGGTACTGCTCTTATGTTAGCTTATTGGACGTTAATTAGAGTTGGTTACATTAAAGATCTAACTTGGTCGCAACACTACAAAAAAAACCATTTAGATATAATACAAGAAAAGAATAATAGTTGGGTTCAGTTTCCGTTATATGACGATACAGAGTGTTTATACCCAAGTTTAGTTGCACGTTTAGAAAAAGATTTTGCAGAGAAAAAAGGTTTATATATGGTTATGCGTAAGCAACAAAAAAACTCTCACGGTTTTATTTCAGGTCAGTATTACCCATTTACTAAAAGATACTTACAAGAAAAAGTAAGATTTGTATTAGACCAATGCAAAGAACAATTAAGCAATCCTAATTTAGAATTTAGTAGTTTTCGTAAAGGTGGTATTTCTGATATTGCTACTGAAACATCTACATCTAACGTTATGGCGTTGTCAGGTCATAAGTCAGACAAAACTCTAAAGAGTTATATTAACTATAAAGACAATCGTAAATTAGTAGAAGCAAGTAAGCAACGTAAAGGACGATGAGTAACGAGAAGCCAAAATTTATTTTACGCGACCCAACCAAAAGCGAAGAATATAAGTGTATTGTTTTAGAAGATGTACTAGACGATTTATCTAAATTGTCAGGTCGTAGTATGTTTATTGTATTTCCTGAGGATATACAGGAACGTAAAGAATATGTAAAAAAAGAAATAATTAAAACGTTAAAAGATGTTTAATATTTTAAAAGAATTTATCGAAAGTATATTTGACGTAAAGCCTAACGTAGAAACTGTAACTGTTAAATGTAGTTATTATTTTGACAACGATACAGGCGTTGAGTGTTTTAAGTGTAAAAAAAACGTCTTTAGTTGGACGCAGACTTTAGACGATAAGTATTATTGTGATAAATGCGACCTGCCCTACAATGCTAAGATTAAAGCAGTAGAAACATCATCAAGAACAGATTTAGGTTATAAGAATTAACGTTGGGATTTATGGTCGGGGATGCAGGATTTGAACCTGCGACCCTCGGTTCCCAAAACCGATGCGCTACCAGACTGCGCTAATCCCCGCCAAATTTTTACAAAGTTATATCAAATTGTTCCGCGTAAAAAATAATTTTGTTTCGCGTAAAATTTTCAAAAACCTTTTATTTATCGGGTGTAATTGCAACTGCGCGCATAGTCCCAAACCATAGGGTCTAAATCACGCCGAATTATTATGTACCAACGTTTTTAGCATTTTTAAAGATAATTATTCCGCGTAAAAAGTGTTCAACAGTATTCAATAAATATCAGCACTATTCAGCTTTCCGCGTAAAAAAAACCGCATAAAACGACGTATTTATTGGCTATTTTAATGTGTAAAGATACTTTACTGTAAAGGTATTTTACACTATAAATATCGGTATGGATAAGAAATTGATTTGGAAAAAAACGCAGAAAGCATTTAGAGGTGGTTATGCTAGTTGGTACGCATTATCGCCTGTTAATGATTTTGTGTTTATTGCTAAAGATCAGGGCGGTCAATGGTCTAACCATATTATCTACAAAAAACATTTACATTTAATTAATGATATTGATTGGCTTAATGTTGACGATTTATCAGTAGCGTTAATAGATTGTGCTTGTCATACTCTTAGAGGTTCTAAGCAAGAATTTCAAAGATATGTAGATAATAATACTAACCATAAAAAACATAGCTTTAGTTTCTATACACTTAAAGATTATGTTTTAACTACAAAAAGGTAAATATGAGTAAAGTACTATCAGTTAGTAACAACGATTATATTTTACAAAAAGGCGATTTAGTTAAAATCGTTAAAGAAGTAAATTATGTCGGTAGTTCTACAATTAAAGTTAATGCTCTTTATCTCGTAAAAGAAACTTGGGATACAACAAACGGAAATATTGTTTTGCAGAAAAAAACTGAGCAATACGATTTTTCTATGCCCCCAAGTTATGTTAACAAAGTTTTAAACTTTGATAGCATTGATAAAGAAAACGAAAAATCTTACTACGGGGCGTCAATATGAAAAAAATAATATTGTTAGCTTTAGTAGTAAGCTTATCAGCGTGTAGTTCTTATAATCCTGTCTATGACCCTAAGTCGTCTATTGACGGTGGTAAGAACTATTACGCTGATATGCAAGAGTGTGAGCATATAATCGACAGAAATTTTGGTTTTTGGTCTAGCGAACATAAGCCAAAACTCTTAGATCAATGCTTGAAACATCGTAACTACTCTGTATTATCAATTAAATAATTATGTCTAAAACAGAAATTAAAAAATTGATTTTACAGAAATTTAAGAACCAAACCGAAGCAAGTAAGTCGTTAGGTGTTAGTCGTATGACAATTAATAATTGGTTGTCAGGTCGTACTAAGCCTGCGCCTTACTTGGTTCAATTACTTAAAAAGGTAAAATAATGATTAGTGTTACTTTTTATTTAAAAGGTCGTCAAAAAACTTTTACTGCTTCTAGTCATAGCACTTGTTATAATCAATTTAAAAAAGATTATGGCGAAGTAGAAAATGAAGTTTCGCAAGTAGAAATTGTTTATCACGACGGACAATCAACTCTTTGTGAGTTAAGCCATTATAAAAAAAATTATTGCTAAAATACAAAAAACCCGCCGTAGCTTTTTGCTACGACGGGTTTCGTTTAACTACTAGGTAAAATAGTTTTTTTATTAAAAATCTGTCATTAATAATTTAATCTTTAATTTCTTTTGTAATTTTGTTGGTACACGGCTTATCGCACTACCTGTTGTATTTCTTTTATAGCCGTCTGTTTTAGATACATAGTCTTTTTTACGATATGTCTTAGTCTTAATGTCATAAGCTTGTAATTCGCCCTCAGGACTTAGTACAACCATATCTGCGGGACTTTGAGGGTCTATGGCCATAAATACGTAATAACCTTTTTTAGTAAAATGCAACGCAACAGAATACTCGCCTACTACACCTTTTGCACTAGACGTATGTTTTCTTTTGCTCATTGATAAGTATGTATTTTCATATTTATATTATCTATCATTGAGTTAGATACTTCTCTTACTGCGCATTTCTTACAAATTTTAGGATAAGTCTTTTTTGCAGTTGGTTTTCTTTTACAAAACTTGCAATAAATAACTCTAAATTCCTCAACAACGTAAATCACTTTTTCTTAATTGCTGATACACCACGAATACCTAATATCGTACTAAATGCACCAATAACTAACCCTTGATACCAAAAAGGTAAATTTTCAAACTTTAAAAAAAAATAATCAACGCGATCTTGTAAAGCTTGATCGCCAAAAAAAACAGAATATGCTAAAATCAGTAAAGGCAAACTTAGTAAAATTAAACAAAATTCGTCCTTAAAATCGTTATTTTGTTTCTTTTGTACCAATTTTTCCATTTGGATTTCGCCGTCAATAACACGTTGCATTTGTCTTTTTTCTGCAACACTTTCAAGTACCTTAGTTTCCTGTCGGTTCTTATGTATTTCTTTAGCAGTAGAAACACCAAATTTAATTAAAGATAACCACATTATTTGTTACCTAGTCCCTCTAAAATATTCATAAGTTCCTCTGCTCTATGTGGCGTTTGTCTAGCCCATAAACTATCAAGACCGTGTATCTTAGCTTCTGCGAATTGATGACCTTGTACGCAGGCTAAGAAGTTCTTAAATTTTTTGATTTTTACTGAACCTAATTGATAAACCATAGATACAATAACGTTAAACGCAGGTTCAGGTAAGTCCCAACCTTTTACCATTAAGTTTGCGTAGAACTTTGCGTTTGCTAAGTCAGTTCTAAATACTTCCATTAATTTCTCTTTAGGATATTCGACGTTTTCGTTCCAATTTTCCTCAGGTAAGCATAAATGACCTACGCCTATTGTTTTAAATCCAAGTGTATCTCGATAAACTTTGTTACGATAACCCTCGTGTCTTAAAACCATTTCCTCTAGTGTTTCGTTGCTCATATATCGTTTAGTTCCTCTTTAGTTTTATCTATTTTTTCTTTTATTTTTTCGATGTCCTGATCTTTTTGTTCTAATAGAATAAGTTGACGTTTAATCTTAGTGTCTTTATCTTCAAGTTCCTTAGTTAGTTCTTTTACCTTGTCGGTAAGCGATTTAACTTGGTCTTTGTATTCGTTTATGAGTTCTGTATTTGACAAAATTATATAAAATCTTTGAATTTAAAATAACTAAAGAAACCTATAACTGCTGACCCAATAACAATTAATACTTTAATTGCGCCGTGTCCTTTATTAGAAATACCGAACAATTTATCAATTGCTTCGCTATTTTTTTTTATAGTTTTCTCTATACGATCTAAAGTTTCTTTTTGGTTTTTATATCGTTCCGAACAGGTTGCGTTATGAGTAGCAAACTCTAATTCTATTGCACTAACTCTTGACGCTATGTTCTTTTGTGTTGTCTTTTTTTTCAAATTCTTTTTCATCTACTTTAATTCCTTTACAATCAAATTTTATTACTATTTTGTTGTTTTCCATATATTCTCGTTCAAATTCTTCCATTTTTTCTAAATTTTTAAATGTTTGTTGTGCAACACCGTAACCTGCAACAACGCAATCATAATGACTATTAAATTGGTAGCCTGCATAATGACTAGACGGACATTGACCCGTTGTCAAACTACACATATATAAAACCAATAAGTATTTCATTTTTTCTTTTTATTTTTTGGCTTAGGAAATTTAAAAGTTAATGTTTCGTCAACTTTAGCAAGTAGCTTATCTAACCAACCAAAAATAAAATAACAAATTTTATCAATCATCTAAACTCGCAATACTTGTTATTTTTTTATTGCCTGAGTATTCATCTATAATTATTGTCGCTTTTACTTTTGCGCATTGATAAACTACACGACCACCATTTGTTGACTTTCTTGCCTGTCTTTGCATTTTTAAACAAGTTGACATTTTTTGATCTTGTATAAATAAATGTTCTTTGAGTGTTTGTGTTTCGCCACCCATAAACATTAAAAGAGCAATAACAACTTCCATTAATGACCGTTGCCGTTTCTAATTAATTTTTCCATATCCTCAGTAAGTTTCTCAGTTCTACTTTTTAAAAAATCTATATTTACTGCATTGTTTCTCATACCTTTAACTTCTTCCTCTAATTGCTCTACTAATCCGCTTAAATGTTCAACGATTAAAAATAATTCTGCTTCGCCACTTGATTGACCTAATTCGCCTCTTGGATATTTAATTCTAAATTCTGAGTTTAATTCTAAATCTTTTTGT
>TARA_R100000655_G_scaffold18810_1_pt1 | contig 13341 bp, 29 predicted proteins | sample TARA_R100000655 | Tara Oceans TARA_R100000655 (sample SAMEA2622497) | marine metagenome | biome: marine biome (ENVO:00000447); feature: deep chlorophyll maximum layer (ENVO:xxxxxxxx); material: "saline water (ENVO:00002010), including plankton (ENVO:xxxxxxxx)" | depth 90 m
AGATAAGACTTTTGAGGGTCTGTAAAAGGGTAGTAAGCGATAACTCACGCTGATATGACCCAATAAAATAAACACTTATTTAATGGGATTTATGGCAACTTTTTTTATTCAATTTCTAGTTTTAATAAGGTATATCAATACTTCTGGGAGGTTTGGTCTATAGTTTCAAATCCTGCCGCCCCGACCAATTTAACCCAGTAATACCAATGCTTATTTTTTTTAGGGGTAGTAAAAGGGGTAGTGAAATATTTTTTTTATTTTAGGTGGGATTTAAAGTTTTACTTTAAGAGATGAATTGGCGGGGATTATTTCCCCGCCTTTTTTTTTGCTCCTTTCTATACCCTGGAGATATTTATTATATTCTTTCCTAACTTCATCATCCTTTTCAAAGGTATTCTGATAATTCATTTCCATATTTAACTTAAACAAAAGATAGCTCATTGGCTGCTCATCCATTTATAATATATTTCTTAGCATCTTTTTCATTTACAAAGAATTTTTTAGTAAATAATTCAAGATTAAGAGTATTAATTAATTTTTTTAATTTAATTTTTTTGGGTCTTTTAGAACCATTTTTTACTACCCAAACATAAAGATCTTTTTTAATTGTCATTTAATTAAGCAGTTTATTAATAGCTGATTTAGTTTTTTCTGGGTTGCTATCCAAGTTCTTATGGTAGTATCTTTGAGGAGTTTTACTTTCCATAGTCCAACCTTGCTGTTGTCTAGCTTGAATATCTGTAAGCTCTCCTTGCTCTTTAACTAATGAGTATCTGAATTTTCTAAGTGGTTTTAATCCACCTTTCCATTCCAAACCTAAAGCCTTGGCAGCTCTTTTAACTCTACCTCTAGCAGACTTTTTACTTAATGAACCAAATAGCAATTTGTATTTACCTCCATCTGTAATGATATTTCCTTCATCATCTTTAGTTTTTTTTGCTCTTTTTGGGTTTTTCTGCTGCTGCATCCAGTTCTTTAACAAAATAACTAGCTCCTTGCTAATTGGAGTTTCTCTTCTTGAGCTGGCAGTTTTTAATTTATGCTCTCTAAAGTTATTCCATTTATCAACCGAGTGTCTGAATTTAAGCTGCGGTGGATCCGATAATAAATCCACATTACAATAAGTTAATGCCAGGATTTCATTTAATCTTGGACCACATATAGCAGCCGTTAAAAATAATGTTTTATTTTGCAGATCCTTTTCACTATCAAGTATTTTATTAACAGTTGATTTTTTAGGAACCCACTCGGATTTAGGAATATAATCCTGGAAGAAGTTATGGGTAAATTCATATTCTAGGATCTCCTTTGGCATATACCACTTCCTATCTCTGCAATAGTGAACAAACATTTTAAATTCTCCAACCACATCCTTAATGGTTTTCTTTCCAATTGGATCCTTGGTTCTTTCAGTAGTAAATCCACCACCTTTTTTATTCTTAACTTGAGTTTTTTTAGATTCTATTAATTGAGGAATATAAGAGTGCTTAAAATCATAGTAAGTATAGTCTCCTAATTTCTCTACTTTTTCATGCCTTACCTCTCCATTAAATTTTACCTTTTTGTTAATATACGGAGCTATATGGCTGTTTATGAACCCACATTTAAGCAATCTAGTCTCTTCAACTAATTGTTTATTAGATAAGATAGAATGTTTATATTCCTTGAAAGCCTGGTCAAAAGTAATATCAGCTGGTATTAGATTTTCCATATCCTCTTTTTCTTTTTCTTCTTTAAAGGCTATAGCTTGAGTTTTTTTATTCTTAGGAAAAGTCTCAAGATTTTTAGTTTTACCGCTTAATTTATCGTATGCTTTAACTACCCATACAAATCCTTTTTTCCTAGGTTTTTTAACTATCCATACTTTCATTAATTATATACCTCCCTCAGTAAAGAAAATTCCAAACTTTTCTGGATCTCCATCATTTGCAGTTTTAGGATTTGCAAAAAAATCTCTGTAAGTTGGATAACTTACTACCATTAAAAATAATGGATCTTCTTGCTTTTCTATTTTTACTTTTTTTACTTCGCCAGCAGCCTCGGCATAATCTTTCATAAAAAGTTTATGAGCAGCTGGAATAGTGGGAGCGACAAAAGTTTTCTCTCTCCCAGGTAGTTTATAAGTGCATTGATACATTATGCAGCCTCCTTTTGATTTGTTTTAAAAAATAAAGCATTCTCATAACCATTGTCATTTTCTGTAAAATTATAAAATTGCTTTCCCGTCATGCCATAATATTTTTTATCATTAGCATTTAAGTAATTGGCATAAGTTTTACCAACTACTGTTTTTTTAATACCATCTGCTTTTTTGTATCTATGTAAGATATATCCAGTACCTTCTAAACCAGCCTGGACATTCGCTTTAAAGTATTTATGCCAGTTGGTAGCTTGGTTATTTTTTTTGATCTTAAAACCACCACTCCAAGCATATCCCTCGTATTTATAACCCGCTGAACTTTCTTGGCAGAAACTCCAACTTGGAAGATCATAAGATTTAAACAGTTGAGCTTTTGTTAAAGTCATTAAGCAGCCTCCTTTATTGATATTATTTTAATCGGATGATTTTCTTTTTTAATTGATGCCTCAAGATCTTTTTTTAAAGTATCTTTATCTTTAGCAACTAAAGATCTAAAATACTGATTGTTATTAAAACCCCAAGTCATTTGAAATAAAACATTAAACTTTTTATTCATTAAGCAGCCTCCTTTTTTATAGAAACTGGTATTTCTATTTTTTTCCAAACTAAAAGAACCTTACCAATAACTTTTGAATGTATGTTTTTTTGAGGAAGGATCTTGTTTACAAAAAACTTTTCAAGATCCTGGAAGGTTTTGAACTCATATCTTTTATAAGTTTTTTCCATATATTATTAATATAGTTATTATTGCCAGATTGTCAATATAATAAATTAATGAGGTATTGCATTGCCAATTATGCAACTTTTAGTAGGCATAGGGATGGCTATCTGCTTAAAGCAGTTTCTTAGAATGATTATAAAATACCAGACTAGCCTGGTAATTTGCTTTGCTCATCTTTTAAAGTGATTATGTCAATCAACTTATTATGAGCTTCTTTAGAGAGAGCTGATATGCTTGGATTAACAGTTTCATTATTTAACTGCTTTGTTATCTTTGCGTTCAACTTTTTCCTCTCCTTTTTTACCACCTGGATTTTTTTCTCCAGATGTTGATAGTGTGTATGCATTGGCATCTACCTCCTTTATGCGTTGAAAGTCATAAGATAAAGTTTTTTCACTTATAACTATCTTAGCAGCTGAACTTGGTACACCAGCCTTAGCAGCTGCATTCAAGTCTTTAAAAGTTTCTGTTGCCGTAAATGAAACTGATCCAGACCAGAATTTTTCAAACTTTTTAGGGATGCTCATAAAGCATCCTATTATGTTCTTTTAATTCTTTAATTTGTTTTTTTAATTTTTTATTTTCTTCTGCTAAATTTTGATAGGATAAAATTGCTTCTATTAAATATCTGGAGTGATCTATACTTTCTTCTAATGCGTCATTTAACCAAATTTTACAATCGTTAGGATTTTTTAACATAACTTGCCGCATTGTCAAACCAAACTTATCCATACCTTCTTTGTCTCTATCTAAGATTTTACTAATTAAAGTATTAGTATTTGGATCTGGAGATAAATCTATCGGTTTATTTGGATACTGCGATGTTTTCCCGTCAGTTTTGTTATCCATTTTCTATCCTCTAATTGTTTTAATATTGCTCCAATTCCAGACTTGGATTTTAAACCCACCGCAACCTTCATTTCATCGTAAGAAGGTGCGATAGGTTTTTTTTTCATATATGATTTAATATAATTAAATAATTTTAATTGTTTTTCAGTTAAACCATATTTCATATTTCCCCTTTAAAATTGATCCATAAAATCAGTACCACCTTGAGCTGGTTGAGCAGCACCAGTAGTACCCGTTTTCTTAATCGTTATTTTAAGAGATTTATCTTCCTGGATATATCCAGATCCCTCACACCAAGAGCCATTGATAGTAAAGTTCTTTTTAAAAGGTTCTCCCTTCTTATTTAACTTTTCGCTATCAACCAAAACAAAGTCTGGTCTTTTTTCCAAACTTTTTATTTCCTCTGGAGACATTCCAGGTTTTGGTGCTTTATTTGCATTTTTCTTTAACGAAAAAGTACAAACCCAATTTGGATCCTTTGGTTTGTTATTGTATTCAGCCATATTATTTTCCTCCTTTTAATTGCTGATTTTTATTCTCAAAAGCCTCCATAATTTCTTTGGCTTTTATAGAATTTTTTTTAGCAAGCTCTAAAAGATAATCTTTATTCTCTCTTTGGAGCTGCTCTAAATTTGCTTGATGACTTGCGTGTTTAATTCTTTCTAAAATAAATTCTGAGTGTTCTAACTTAATCCCCTGGTTTTCATTTCTTTGCTTTGGTGGTAGTTCAGATTGTGAATATAAATCTCCATGAATATTAAGAGCTTTAAGAATAGCTCTATCCGCAGCTCTCTTTTCAGCTACTGCAACTGGATAAGCAAATAGGTTATTAGCTGGAGATACTTCTCCTAAAGTTATAAACTTTTTACCTTGATATTTTGCTATACTTTTAACAACTGCACAACCTTTAGTAAGATCACAATAATTTAATTCTACATCAGTTTCTATTCCATATTCATTTGCTAAGCGTTCAACTTCTTTATGTTTAATTGCAAACTTACCTGGTTCAAATTCATAGATTCCACCATTAGTTTTTAATTTTGTTAAATGTTTTTCCAATGTTTGTGGAAAGTTTACTACAGTACCCATTTATCTCCTTTCAATAACCAAGGCTCAGACAAAGCTGCCGCAGAACTGAAACCTTGGCTATCTTTATTTAGAAAGAAGAGGGAGAAAAAGACTATTAACAAAAGTATTTTTACAATTTTTAGCACCATACTTTCATTATTTTTTTTTTCTTGCATCTTTCCAAATTTCTTTTGCAGCTCTATTTGCTGCCAATTCAACATATTTATTTTATCCATAATTCAATAATCTCCACAATTAAAACACCAGCTAATAACAAAGCTAAGATCGTATGGTAGATGTGCCAAACTAAATTTCTATCTGTTTTCTTTTTCATACATGACCCCACAATCTCATAGCAGCTGTTAAATGATCTCCCATTCCTCTCCAAAAGAAATGGTCAAAATCTGGAAATATATCTTCTACCCAGGTAGTTTTTCCAGAGTGTCGTTCCATTATTTCTTCTCTACGCTTACAAACTACTCTCATTTTATTAATTAATTTTTTTAAATTTTCTGGTTTTAAATCTTCGCAATTATCTGGAGTAAAAATATTATAACTTTCTGGATTTATAACTAACAAATGAGGTTTTTTTCTTGTTGCTAAATAATAAAAAGCAACTTGCAAAATATGTTCATTCCAACCCATATAACCTTCGTCAATTTTAGGAACTGAATATGAGCTAGTGCCATCTTTTCTAGGTCTATTCTTTTTGTACCACTTTGTTTTTAATTCAACAAAATTGTTTTCATCTTCAAAATCCACTCTTCCTATAACTGGAAGTTGACAGCCAGGCAGCTCCAGGCTAACAGATCTTTCGCATTCAATAGGAGATGTTAATTTAATATCTTTTAAACCCCATTTTAATTGATGATATGTTTTTGCTAATCCTTTTTTATTTTCTTGGTGGGATAATTTATCTTCTTCTGAAGCGGGTTGATAAGCATCAAATTTATCTAAAACTTTTTCAAATATTTTTTTAGTTTTTGGAATTTCTGTTTTAACTAAACCTTTTCCTTTAACAAATTTCCAAATATAATTTCCAAATTCATATTGACCCATATCTCCAATACAAACGCCAGAGTGCATCTTAGAATTGATAGGTAAATTTCTTCTTTCTTCCTGGGTAAGATATAAATATTTATATCCCCACATATCATCTGCGGCATTTATTTGAGAAGGGGAGTGATGATTTAATTTATAAAGTTTAACCCACTCTGGAAGTGGTTTGATCCCTTGGATCCATTCAAATAATTCTTTATCTACAATATTTTCTTTTAATTCCATAAATCAAATCAAGAGAACAATTGATAAACATTTTGGAATTTATTGCAAACGAAATAAGCACTTTGTCAACATAGTTGCCAACAGCACATATTATAGGTTGTATATATAATTATTTAATAACTAAATTAATTAACTCTGGATCGTATTTTGCCTTAACGGGTGTGGCTACTTCTAAAAAATTTGGCGGCACATTATTGCACGCTTGATTAAGAATTTTTCCAGTTGAGCTGTTTAAAATTGCTAAGGTTCCATCCCCATTTGGTTTTAACAAACCAATACAAGGAGTACATTTATGTTTAAATTGTTTTAAAGCAAGTTTAGCTGCTTCTTTTGAGGGAGCTAAATAACAAATTCTACCAATTGCCGACTTATGAAATTTTTTATTTTTAGGCATATCAAATAACCAAATTTCTCCATCGGTTGGTGTTCCTGGACACTCCATTTGAATAGCCATTATATTTTTATGGTTGTATTCATACGGAATAGGTATTCTGTGCTGTTCTTCTTTGGTTAAATCTTTAACTACACCATCCCAAAAACATTTTTGTCGTAATACAATCTCTGATTTACCACCTTCAATAATATCTACTGGATGGCATTTTAAAACTTTTGAAATTTCAACTGCATTATCCCAAGCTACTTCTCTTGAATTTTTTACCCATCTATTAACAGTTGTTTTATCTCTTCCAAGTTGTTTTGCTAATTCTACCTGGCTCATATCATTATCTTTTAAAAGTTTAGATAAATTTGCCATAGTTTTTTCTGAATGTGCGTTTTCTACTAATTTTAATTTTTTATTATTTATTGACATACTGGCAATATATTCAATAGGATTTATTTGTAAAGGTATTTGTGTAAAGTTATATTTAAAGTTGTATAATAAGTAACTTTATCCCTTGTTATCCCCAATATATTATGAATGTTCTTTTGACAAGTTGGCATTATTGCATACAAGAGTTGCCAATGACACTAAAGGAATTTCAAAAAAAAGAAGGTTATTCGCATCAAAGATTAGCAGAGTTTCTAGGAATTAAAGCAGCAAGCACAGTTTTTAGGTGGACCAATGGCACAAGGATGCCAGGCAAATCCAACATGGAATTAATTAAAAAGAAAACTAGAGGAAAAGTCAAACCCGCTGATTTTTATGGCTAAGAAAAAAAAACTAACAGGAACTATAGATGATTATCCGTTTGTTGAAGTTAAGTGGTTTGATTGTATTGCTAACAATGAATGGATGCCAATCTCCAAAGCAATACGACTTAAACCCGCTATCTGTTATTCTAAAGGTTATCAATTACTCAGAACAAGAAAAAAAATTACAATCTTTGCCGACTATTCCGTTGATGAAGATGGAACGCTTGAAGTAGGAAATCTAAATACAATTCCTGGAGCTTGGGTTCAAGAGGTTACGGAGATAGTGATTAAATGAAATATTTATTTTTATTTATTGTTGCAGCTGTAATTTTATTTCCAAAAAAAACACAAAATCAAACAATAGATATTTATAAAGTTGAGTGGGATAAATTTTGTAAAACTTATATGAAGTGGGTTAATAAATATCCAAATTCGATGTCTGCTGGATGTTGTGATTTTAACCATCCATCTAATGACAGACATAAAATAGAATATTTAGGCGATAAGTTTGAAAAAGAGCAATGTGTATGAATGATGAAGATAGAAAAGATTTAGAAATTAAAAAACTTAATGAAGCTAATAAAAGGTTGGTTGAAGAAAACTCTAACTTTCAAATAATTAGCAAGGGACATAAGGAATTAAATGGGGAGCTGCGTAAGGAATTAGACGAAGTTAAGGAAGATAATAAAAAGCTAGCAAAACAAGTTTCAGATTACCAACAAAATTACATAAGGATAGATGGAAAAAAATAAAGTTATCCCCGTGAAGTGTCAGATTGATATTTTTTATATTAAAAATCGTGAGGTATATAATATCGATGGCTCGTAATAATTATTTTGATAAAGGAGATCCTTATTCTGAATGGCACAGGAACCTAGATAATAAACTTGGTTACATTGATATAGATAGCGTGGGTATCTGTTTAAAATGTAAGGCTCCCTTGTATCTTGCAGAGACTACTTTCGATGTTAATCAAAAATGGAAAGCAACTACTACAACGGAGGCTTTAGCAAGATTAGCTGGTTTACCTAGTTTTTTAATTTTTTATAAGGTTAATGATAAAAGGGAAGTAATTAGCTTTAGAGTTAAGCAGCTCACTCCCACTAAAGATCAAAAAGAAGTTTATTTAACTCCCGATGCTTGGGTTCAAGCAATGGAGCTGCTCCAGGATCGGCACAATTTAATTTGTAGAAAAAAGGATGTAGCTTGAGTTTATATTTTGTAGGAGATCTAAATGTTTTGGCGGATAAGCGGCTGAGTGCTATTGACAAGTTAGTTTATTTTGCTTTGGTTTCTTATATGGATAGAAAGGATGGTAAATGTTATCCAAGATACGCCACAATTAAAAAGCGAACTGGAATATCAATAGCAGCTATACAACGGAGTATTCAACACCTTGCCAAGCTACAGTTTATAAGTAAAAAACGGCTAAGCTCCACAAACCTTTACTTATTATCGCAACAAAAAATACTTGAGGATACTATTAAAAAGAGAGTGATAACTCTCACAGAGGGGAGAGATATATCACACAGAGGTATATTAATAAAACCATCTTATAAAACTAACTATAGGTATAAGAATAATGTTAATAACTATAATAGGATATTCTCAAGACAGGGGGTTGAAAAACTTACTATAGAATATAAAGGAAAAACATATAAGGAATGTGGAAAAGAGGGATTTTGGAAGGAATTTAGGAATGATAATGGGGATATAATCCGTAAGCATTCTTTTAAAAATATAATTGAGGAGGTAAACCCCTCCAAAAAAAAGTTTGATGCTGCCGCAGAAAAGGCAGCAATGTGCGGATAATAGCTCATAAAATAATTGAAGTCTTTGAAGTTGCTGGCAGAACCGAAAGAATGATGCCAGGTTTAAATGCTTTAAAACCTAAAACTCCCAAAATGTATGATGTTTTAAAGATGAGCTATGATCCAAAGGATATAGGATTTTGGCAGAAAAAAGGCTTAAAACTTAGAGCTAATAGTCATCAAATCACTTGCTGGGAACTGGCTATAGAATTATTAATAAAAATTGAAAAGCTAGAGGATCGTAGATTAATTTGGGCAAGAGCCATGCGATATTCCTGGGTAGCTTTAGCAAGACAGTTTGGCTGCCATCGTGTAACAATTAAAAAAAAATATACAGCTGCTATTCTTAACCTTGAATTTAGTCTTGATAAATCTCTTATAGACAAGATTGACAAATTAATCTAATAGGAAAGATAGGCTTAGTATTTTTATGCCTGGGAGACCCTTACATAAGATCCAATGCGACAGTTATACAAGAGGAAGTAATTATACAAAAAGGTGTTTGTGCAAAGGATATTATCAAAAGACTTCAAAAAAATACCGATGCAAATTTCATGCTGGAGAATCTACTGGACCAAGATCTATTGAAGGCAGAATAAAAGCAATAAGAAATTTAAAACAATATAGAAATAAAAGTTATCAAGAATTATACGAATGGATCAAATTGAAAAAATATGTGAAAGATTAGAATTGGGAGAGCCACTCTCAACTATTTGTAAAGATAAATCAATGCCAGATGTTTCAACAGTTTATAAGAAATGTAGAGCTGATAAAGAATTACAAGCTAAGATTATGAGAGCAAGACAAACGGGTGTTTGGACTTTGTTAGATAAAATAGCTGAAGATATGCAAGTACCAAAGACACCACAAGAGACACATTTCTTGAGGGAAAAGTGGAGCCACATTAGATGGTTGGCTACAAAATTAGCAGCATCAACATTTGGAGACAAAAGCCAGGTTGAACAGAAGATTGATAATCATTTAATCATAAGTTGGGGAGAGCCAAAGGATGATAAAGAAATTAAAACAGTATTGGATCAAGTATCAAGTGTGGATGTTAAGGAGTTACCTGGAGCTATCGGGAGTAATTCAAAAGAGAGATAAGAAGAAATGAATAAGGAGTGAGGAAAGTTCTATTTCAGTAGCGCAATCCATGCTCCTCGCACACGCATTATGGAGTTCGTTTAAGGTACACAGTTATAAATCCTGACGACAATTGGCTTGGATCAATACTTATTAGAGCAAATGGTCAGTAAATGGGTAGTAAGAGCTTATTTCTGCATACAAAAGTGTAGATTTCAAAAGAACAAAGAGGGGGTATACCCGAAAAACCACCCGCATTTTTTAAGAATATATATATCGGGACTTCAAGACACAAACACACACAAACACACACAGACTTTAAGATGAATGAAAAAGATAAATACACAGATAAATTAATAACAGCAATGGTATTTCACGCAGAAGATACAGGGGGGTTGATAATTCACTTAAACGGATTTGAGAATGAAAATCATGCTAATAATTTTTGTAAAAAACTTATGAAGAATAGCGGCATTGAATATCAATCGGTTAAAGAGTTATTTGATTTACCAACAATTCACTAAAAGGGGGATAGATGGATATAAATTTAATTATTCATGAAGCTAAACATTATTGGAGAGATCATAAAAAAGTTGTGATCGGTGTTGCGGCTTTGATAGTAATTTTGGCAGTTTTATAAAATGAAAGTACAAATACCCTATACACCGAGACCACTCCAGGCGGAGCTACATCAGAACCTGGATAAGTATAGGTTTGCTGTACTTTCTTGTCATAGAAGGTTCGGGAAAAGCGTGGCTATAATAAACCACCTTATCCGTGCAGCTCTGACACATAAGTTGAAAAACCCGAGGTTTGCCTATATTGCACCAACTTATAAACAAGCAAAGAGTATTGCTTGGGATTATATGAAAATGTTTGCGGGAGGAATACCTGGGGTTAAGTTTAACGAAACAGAATTAAGATGTGATTTACCAAATGGCAGCAGAATAACCTTGTTATCTTCTGAACAGCCAGATTCACTACGTGGCTTATTTTTAGACGGAGTTTGCATAGATGAGGTTGCTCAAATAGATCCGAGGTTGTGGAATGAAATAATTAGACCAGCTCTAAGTGATCGTAAGGGTTTCTGTTACTTCATAGGTACTCCAGCTGGGATGACAAATATATTTTATGATTTATACCAGCACGCTTTATCAGATGATAAGTGGTTTGCTTACACGGCTAAAGCAAGCGAGACAAAAATTATCGACCAGGAAGAGCTAGATGCGGCAAAAGCTCAAATGGGAGATGCAAAGTATAAACAAGAATTTGAGTGCGATTGGATTGCAAATATTGAAGGAGCAATCTATGGAGATATTATAAGATCACTTGAAGAAAAAAAACAATTAACAAGACTTGCATATGATCCAGCTTTATTGGTTCATACAGCCTGGGATTTAGGAGTTGATGATAGTACATCAATAATATTTTTCCAGCAGTTAGGAAACCAGATTTTGGTTATTGATTATTATGAAAATAACCGAGAAGGGTTGCCGCATTATATCCAGTTGGTAAAGGATAAAGATTATTATTACGGAGATCATTTTGCACCTCACGACTTGGAAGTTACAGAATTTTCAAGTGGTAAGAGCAGAAGAGAGGTAGCTTACCAATTGGGAATAAGGTTTAAGGTTTTACCTAAAATAAACCTAGAGGATGGGATCCATAATTTAAAAATGGTTTTACCTAAGTGTTGGTTTGATATAGAAAACACAAAACCATTGATAGATGCGTTAAGACACCATCATAGAAAGTACAATGAAAAAATGAAAATGTTTAGTAATAAACCTCAAAAAGATTGGAGTTCTCATGCTTGCGATGCTATGAGATATTTAGCTTTAGGAATTACTGAATTACCAAAAAACAAAATTGCGGCTCAGAAATTAGCTGTCAATGATTATACAATACACGGAGAATAAGTATGGGATTTTTAAAACCAACGATACCAGCAATGCCACCAATACCGCCAGTTCAGCCTTTACCAGAACCACCTAGTTATGAGGATACGGATAGAGCTGAAGCTGCTAAAGCAAAAAGAGATAAGATAAGAGCTGGTAGAGTAGGTAGATCTGCAACTATTCTAACCTCAGCAAAAGGTTTAGAAGATGACGAATATTCAACAAAGAAAACTTTATTAGGAGGATAGTATGGGAGGAGTTATATCAAGACCAAAACCACCAGCACCACCAGCAGCAGTTTATACGCCAGCTCCAACAAAAGCTGAAGTATCACAAGCAACAACAACTGATGCTACGGGTATTATGCGAGGTAAAGGTAGATCATCTACAATATTAACTGGAGCAAAAGGTTTAGGCGATAACGCATTAACAACAAGCAAGAAATCATTACTCGGAGGGTAAATGGCACAAGATCCAAAAGCAAAAATGATTATTGAAAGGTATAAAACTCTTAAAGCAAAAAGAGTTACCTGGGAAGATCATTGGCAAGATATTGCAGATTATTTCTTACCAAGAAAAGCAAATATTACCATAAAACATACTAAGGGAGATAAAAGGCATGACCAGGTTTATGATGGTACAGCTACTCACGCATTAGAATTATTATCCGCTAGTTTAAATGGTATGTTGACTAATACTATTTCTCCGTGGTTTATTTTAAAGTTTAGAAACGATGCAACGAATGAAGATGATACAGCAAGAGAATGGTTAGAGAGCTGTGCAAAAATTATGCAGCAAGCATTTTCAAGATCTAATTTTCAGCAAGAAATTTTTGAACTTTACCATGAGCTTTTAGCGTTTGGTACTTCTGCAATGTTTATTACAGATGATGTTAAGGATGATTTAAGATTTAAAACAATTCATATTTCAGAAATATTTATAACTGAAAATGAAAAAGGATTAGTAGATAGCTTAACAAGAAGATTTAATTTACAGAATAAAAATATTCCTTCAATGTATCCAGATGCGGAATTGCCAAGAGCAATAGTGGCGGATATAGAAAAAGCTCCCCACGAAGATGCTGTAATTTTACATTCAGTTTATCCTAACGAAGTTAAGATGGGATATGATAATAGTAAAAATATGGATTGGGTATCTTGCCATGTCCACGAAAAGACAGGAACTTTATTAAAAGAAAGTGGTTTTAAAGAATTTCCTTATGTAGTTCCAAGATATTTAAAAACTTCATCCAATGAAATTTACGGCAGATCGCCAGCGATGAATGCTTTACCAGATACTAAGATGTTGAATACAATGTCTAAAGTTTCAATCAAAGCAGCTCAAAAACAAATT
>TARA_R100000655_G_scaffold108343_1_pt1 | contig 13305 bp, 5 predicted proteins | sample TARA_R100000655 | Tara Oceans TARA_R100000655 (sample SAMEA2622497) | marine metagenome | biome: marine biome (ENVO:00000447); feature: deep chlorophyll maximum layer (ENVO:xxxxxxxx); material: "saline water (ENVO:00002010), including plankton (ENVO:xxxxxxxx)" | depth 90 m
TTCCACGTTGTCAACTTCAGCTAAAGTTAATTCTGGATTTTCTTTTTGATATTCATCGAAAAGAAGAATAGCCTTACCATTATAAGCAACGTTGAATATTTCCATAAATTCATCTTTACTAAGATCATCTATGTTTGTTTTTCCTAGTCCTTCTAATCCAGTTTTAAAACGCTGTTTAAGATTTTCTATATCTTTTAATTGATCTTCATCATAAACTCCTTCCTCAGGCGTCCAATTTAAATCTTCTTTAAGATTTGGTAGTATTTCTATAGTTAACTCTTCAAATGACAATAATTTATCGCTTCCACCAATACTCATAAAGTGATCTACTGAAACACCACTTTTCTTAAATACCTCTAAGTCAGTGGTTTCCATTTCGTCAGAGTGTTTAAAGTCGTAATACTTATATTGGTCTTGGTCACCACCGTACCTTGCTCGTATTTGAGCTTTAGTTATAGTATTTGTAACATCAAGAGGAAAAGCTTTGTATACTTCATAAATACCCTTGGTGGTTTCTAAACTTCCTGGTTTTTCTACTAAAGCACCATTTTCTATATCTACTTCATTATATAAAAGAAGTCCCTCGTCTATAACAAACCTAGACATAACGTTGTTTTTGGAATTACTAGCGCCTATAGATTTTAAAAATGCTATACCGTGATCATTCCAAGCTTTGTCCCACTCGTCATTCCAGTCGTCTGTATCTTTTAATTCAGTTCCAGTTTTTTCATTAAAATAATTTTGAAAATTAATTCTATCTTCACTATCTTTAAATGGATTTAAACTATTAACTACAGTTACATTATCTCCAACGTTAGCGTCTACATAATCCTCAGGATCAATTAATTCATTATCTACTATATAATTCGCATCGTCTTTATTTAAACCGTTGTATGATTTTACTAAAGTCTCTTTAGCGGTTGTGGTTGAAGGTTTTACAACTTCAGTCATATCAAGAACCCCAGCGTCCGAAAAGTCTTCAGTTAAATACTCTTCGTGTGTTAGTATTTTACCAACATTAGGAGTGGCTTTATTATCACCAAAACTAGTAGTGTGATGAATAAGTTGTATTTTCCCGTAAGGATAAGTATCTTCTTCTTGATCAGTTGTAGCAACGTCTGTAGAGCCTATTGGTTTGAAATTGGCTAAAAATTGCCCTTGATTTTTTCTATTTGATCGAGCCCATGGATATGGATTAGCTTTAGATAAAGCTTCTTGCTCTTTATGGTTTTGAATTATTTTTTTCTTAATAATTTCAAGATTTTCCCCTGTATAACCATCATCTATATAAGGTTGCAGAAGCTGTTGCAATATATTTTCATCTATAGTGTAATTTGCGTATGCCATAATTATATATTAAACGATTTTATTTGGAAACAATCTATTTTTATTGTTTGTTTTTCTCATTAAGTTATCTGCAAGATTAGATTCTGCTGCGGTTAAATAGTTCGGATCATTAGCTGTTTTTAGTATTCTTGCGTAATAATCATGCAATCTAGTATCTTTATCTGGATTAAAAGACTGTTTATCAAGTCTGTCTCCTAAATTAACTAGTTGATTCATAACATTACCAGATTGATCTACGTTTTCTGCTAACCAATTTTGTAAGAAATAACCTCCACCTGGCATTTCATCTGTCAACATACTTCTCCAGTTTTCTTTTAATAGATTATGTACAAAAAAGTCCGCATCAAAACTAGGTGGTTTTAAAGAATTAGAAGATGTAGAAAGCTCTCTTTTTGCATCATGAAACTTCATCATCCAATCACCTATAACTTCCCAGTCTTCTGTTATATCTTCTATTTTTTTATAAGGATAAGATAGCCCTGGCACATCACATATAATATCAAAATTTTCATCAACATCTATAACACCTTTCTCTGTAAAAAAGAAATCATCCCAGGTAGTATCTGTCCAATTAGAAAAAAGTTTCTTTCCTCTAGCTCCCCCACCCATATTTAAAGCATATTCTTCTTTTATACTTTTTAAGTTTTGCAATTGTTTAGATAGATGTTTTATAGTGTTTTCAGCGTCAGTAGCTTTTCCTTTTTCACCTATAGACATGTTGTAATCATACATCTCCACCAACTCTTTTACTATGTTATTTATAGTTTCTTGATTACGTGGGCCATGAACCTCAGAGGCTAGGGAGTTCTCCCCATAAGGCATGTTTTCAAAATACTTTTTTAATTTTATCTCAGACATATTGTTTAATTTTTAGCTATCATATCAACGTCTATAGTGCTATAATCAACACTATAGTATCCATTTGGATTCATTACAACAGCATTATCCATACCTAAGTCTAATAAATCTTGAGCCATAGTTCCAGACCATAATTTATTATCACCTATATAACTAAATGTGTATGTAGGTATACCAGATTTAGAGAACCCAGTAGGCGTTATATTATGTTTTAATCTTATATCAGATAGTATACTACCAGCAACACTTCCAATCATACTGTCTATTCCTGCACGTGCCTGGTCTCTCGCAGAATCAGCAGCACCTTTTCTTTGCATAGACCATTCTAATTGTTGATCTAGTTTTTTCTGTTCGAAAGCGTCTACCATTCTTTGACCTTCTCTTTCCATTAAATCTCTTTTTTGTTCTCCCTCTACATCTAATTGATCTAATCTAGCTTGTTCCCCTAATTGCATTCTTTGGTTTTGCGCAGCCATTTCTCTAGATAATTTTTGATTTTGAGCTTCTTGAGCACCTATATCAGCAGCTGACTCTTGTGCGGCTTTAACTCCTTGATTAGCTAAAACTTGAGCTAAACCAGCAATACCACTAGCGCCGGCAGCTCCTTGCATACCAGCCATTATATTAGCCATAGATTGTTGGGTTTGTTCTTTTTGAAACTCTGCTTGTTTTAAATTAACAGTTAGATCTTCCATAGTGTTCTCCATATTTTCATACCTATTTTGTAGGTTTTCATAAGGATTTTTAACACCAGCATAGGGATTTTCCATTTTTTGGTTATCCCATTTATCCATCCAATATTCAAAATCTTCATTAGCGGCTCTTTGCTCTCTTCTTCTTCTTGCCCCACCAAATAATAAATTTATAAATTTAGCTGGTGATTCACTATTTTTCTTGTTATTATATGCCATAATTCTATTGTTTTATCTATAATTACACTTTTTACACATTATTTACTACTTATTGATATCCCTGTAGATATATTAAATAGTTCAGCTCTATCAAGAGAATTATTAACTAATTTAGCTTGAGCAAAATAACCAGTTAAACCAGATATGTTTACAACGCTATTTTTTGCAAACATTATAAAGTCTCCTGGTGCGGGATCTTGCAAATCCTCGTTTTCATCTTCAACTATAATCCATCCACCTTCTCTATCTAAATCAACTATAACTCCAAAAAGTAATGGTTCACCACCTGTGTTTAAAAAACCCCCAACTGTTGCTGGTGTTCTAAAGTAAGCTAAATCACCTATTTGAACAGAGCTATTTATTGTGTTACTATCAAAATTTATTGTTATTCTTTCCATAATTTTAAGATGTTGTTCCTAATACAAACCCTCTATCAATGTCTAAATATATAACTGTATCAGTAGAAGGATACCTATTTATACGCATTTCTCCAGTTACTTTTATAGCGTCTACACTACCGTGAACTTCTACCAATTGACCATCAGACACTGTAACTGAAGTGTCTACAACTATAGGTGTTCCAGTGGCATGTACTGACGATATAGCTGGAAATCCAGAAGCATGAGCTCCTGACAATCCTTGTCCTACCAATATAGAGCCCGCTGATATTCCACTAATGCCTTCAACGGCTAGAGAAGTTCCGGTTTGATCACCGTTTATTGCAACAGTAGACACACCGCCTTCATCTCCATCTTTATTAACAGGTGTGTATTTAAAGTTTTCGAAACTTACTTGTATACCTGTTGATTCGTTTATTAATTCAGATCCGTAAGCTCTAAAAGAAACAGCCTTATCATCTCCCCAATCAGGAGCGGCTGAAAGAGTTAATGTTTTCCCGTCTACATCTATAGACGTAATAGTAGGGTATGTTAAAACACCTAACGTCCCGCTTTGTTCTAAATCACTACTATCAGCTATGCTAACTAAACTCATACCTTCAACTAATCCATCTACGCTATCTACGATCATACTCGTTGAATCAGTTCCACTACCATTTGTTTGTGTAGTTACAACGGTATAGAAATCACCATCTGATGGTTGCTGTGCTGATGCAATATAAGAAAGTCCAGGGCCTTGTGTTGTTTCCACAAATACTAAGTCTTCTCTATCAACAAGGGGTGTAGATGTTTTATAACCAAAGCTAGGTGAACTAGGATCAGATATAGTTTCTTCAAAACTAATAACATCATTATAAGTTAAAGAATTAGAACCACTAGATGTTGAATATGTTGAGGCTGTACTAGCATCGTATAAACCACTAAACTTACCACTGCTTTGATCGCTAGCGCAACCAAGTCTTATGTATTTAACACTACCCTGTTGTATATTAACAGTTTTTAATACACAATTTTTTCTATTAAAACCTATCCAATGTTCAGTATTAAAATGTGGTTCTGCCCAAATATATATTGTATAAGTATCTCCAGCTGCTTTTGATGGAAAAACTATAGTGGTATTGTAAGTACCTTGTAATGTAACATTTGCCAATCTTGATGAAGATGTTATAGTCGAACTAAAAGCAGTGTCTACAAAGTTGTAAAATTGATCTGTAGAATTTTTCACTTGTATACTAAAAACAGCATCTTGATCACCCCTTATTGTGATTTCTTTATTTCCTCCAAAAGTAGATATCGTAGAGGTATCCACACTCATACCTTTTATAAGTTTTGCCCCAATTTTATTTTGCTCTTTATATCCCATAGTTTTATTCTTCGTCTGGTAAAGTTATTACTTCTATATCAACAGCGTTACACACACCTATACCTTGAAAATTAAAGGCCGAGGTATCTAAAACTAATTCATCACCTCTTATATAGTTAAACCATTTTCCTTCCTTTTCTATAAATTCTATTAAAGAACCTGATTGTTGGTCTGTAAAAATATCTTCTACAAACCAACCTGTATTAGCTTCTAAGTTAAAAAACTCTCCATCAGTAAAGTTTTGTTCGTCTATAACTCTCGTTAATGAAACACTTGTCAATTCAATATATTTATCCTCATCTCCAGTGTTATATTGATTAAACATTTCTATCTTTATAGAACCATCTGAATTTAACCATGTAGCAAACGATGCTGGAGTATTAAACGTTAACTCAAAAACCGTTTGGCCATTATCAAAATCAGTTTTGTTGATTATAATTTCTTCTTCAAACTCCGTTCCTTGAGGATATGTAAACGCTAAACTATCGTCGTGATCATTCAGTACAACTGTAAATTGATCCACCGTCATGTCCTCAACTACGACTTGTAATGTATAAGTAGAGTCTAATTGTAACGCGCCACCCATAAACTGCCATATATTATTGAAAGTAGCACCAACCATATTTACATTTGTAATTCTCAAACCGTCTTGATCAAAAGACAATGGGTCAAATTTAAACTCACCAGGATTTGCTAATTCCACACGTCTTTTCCAGTCGGTTATTATAGGTGCTTTTTTAAGAGAAACATTATCAACTTTCATATTAGTCCCTACTAACCCAGTGATTGCTGATGTTTCATCTCCGTTCTGTAGTTGCAAACTAGTAGTTTGGTCGTTATTTGTCGTAAATAAACCACTAGCAATACCCGAGCTTGGCGTTGGAGCGATATCTATACCACTCGCACCATCATCTAAAACCATATGTACTGGCGCCGCAGAAAACACGCTTAGATATTCAGCGTCCATAGTAAAATGATATAATGTATTTAACTCAAGAGTAACATCTTGTGATATGTTTATGTCGTTTTTCACGCCATCCGCAAAACCAGGTATAATTGCCCCAGCTTGAAATAGTAAATCACTATCTGTGATTTCTTGAAGCGATTGTTGATCAAGTTGATTACCCACCCAATTTACATCACCACCAGTATCAAAATAATTTGCAGATATAGGTAAATTACCTCCAACTTGCCAATAATTAGGTGTTGAAAAGGATAAATTAACACTTTGAATATACGCCCAAGTAATAGGACTCCAATTATCAGGATTATCTGTAAGAAGACCACCTTGTATCCACTCATCAAAACTACCATTAACAAGTATTTCTGGGTATGTAGTTATATTACTAAAATCATTATTACTTATTAACTCAGGTCCAGACATAGGAACTGGTAATTCTACTGTTTCTGTTGTAAATTGATCTATTCTAGACTGTGTACCTTCGTAATTTAAAGTGTTAAAATTCTTAATTACACCTGGTGATTGGTTGAATATAGTTGTCACGCTAGACTCATATTGATCTCCATAAAAATTATTACGATCAACATCAATAGAGTGGTGTTTCCACAACTCACCGTTATCAAAAGTATAATAATTGTTGGACATACTAACACCGTTTTCTTTAATAAATGACTTAAAGCTAGTCCAACCTCTAACATCTTCACTAAACGTTACAGTTCTATTCCTTTCATCTACATTTTCTTTTAATGAAACATCACTAAATTCAATATTAGTATGTGTAGTATCTCCAACTCTTATATAAAGTTCTGCGCCAGCGCTTGCGTTCGTTTTAAGCGTACCAGAATGTCTACCCACTGTATCAATTGTTTCTACTATAGTACCATTCGCCTCGGTTAAAATATTACCATTTTCATCTTTTACCTCACCATTAGAAAATATTTCTAAACTACCAGCATATACCGCTTTTACATCTATACTCCAATCATATAGCTTTCCAGCCTCAATTACTTTATCAACCGTTTTAATTGCTGTTATAGGGTTGGAAGAGTTAGAATCTTTATGAAACAATTTAATAGAAGGTCCCCAATAACTTATTCTTTTTCCAAAATTACCCGAAGGTAAATTATGATCAAACTCCCATCCAGACGGACGGGCTAATAATTGTAACTTTATATTGTCTATTATACCAGTCCCAGTACCGTTAGAGTTTTGTATACCTATAATATCTATGTTTGGTTCATCTTGCTCCCACATAATTATACCCTTATTATTAGAAACGTGTATATCTAAATCTGCTTGATTACCCTCTGAATAATTAAGTTTTAAATCTCCATCGTCATAAGGAACATCCATCGTAAGCTCGTACTCATACGTGTTTGTTAAAATACTTGGTAATGTTTGTTGTAAATAACCAGTTCCACTTATGTGCTCTGCTTTTCCCTCGTATGTTTTCCATGTACCAACAACGTCTTCATCCCAATCTTTAGCTTTTATTCTTTTAACACTAAACTTATCTATATAGGCTTCTACTCCGGGTGAGGCCCCTACAGGTCCCCAAAATCTAAAAATTTCAGCAGCATGTGTAGCGACAAAGGTTTCTTTAAAAACTCCAGTTCCAGTAATACCACCAACTGTTCCAGTATTAAATAGAGGATCACTAGATAAAGGTGTAGTACCACCAACGTTAAATACTAAACCTTCATTTAAAACTTCGTATACGAAAGACACTTCATAAGTTTCACCAATAACTAAATCATCTACCGTATTATTTTCTATGTAACCAGTAGTATCTGGTCTTTCTAGATTTTTAATATGTAAAAAAGCTCCATTCCAAGGTTCTGATGATGAAAATGCCATCTCAAAATTAGTTGGAGAAGAAGGAGGTGTACCTCCGGTACTGTGTTTAGCTTCCCAAGAAGCGTTAGGAATTACAGTATCAAACTCTCCACCATCTAAACGTTCAGTACCTAATTCTGTTTCAGAAAAATCAGTGTTGTTTAAAAGTTGTTCTCCACTAGTAGAATTTCTAAACAATGGATTAGGTAAAATTTCTGGATTAGCGGCTAATATAGTTATATTATAATCTCTTTTATAATCGTCATAGCTACCAATTATAGCACCAGAATCTCTTAATATATTTTTAAAATACGTGTGCATTCCAGCGTCTGATATAGGTGTTATCCCGTCCATAGATAACCTTAAAACAGCGCCTCTTTGTCTATCTGTAAAATACGCTCTATAAGATTCTTTTGCAAAAGAAGATGGGTCTGTAGATATACCATAATCTCCAACAAAAGGATTCGCATCACCTAAGACTCTGTTGGTCGCTACTAACTGCGTGTTACCATCAGCGTTGTACAAAGTGTCTTTTCCAGCCACTATATCAACAACCCTATCCTCGCAAAATGCAACTAATGATATTCTTCTTTGAAACAACTTTTGTATACTACCGTAAGTAGGATTCAAGTCTTTCGTTATAGCTTCTGCTTGTATAAATTGATTTAAATTATTCACCCCACTCGTAGAATTATATATACCAGAGTATATTAAACCATTTTTTCTTCTTTCTTCTTTAAGGACGTCAGTTGGTATAGGAGCCGATGCTCTTACACCATTTGCTATAAATTTTTGGTTAAAATCATCTCTAATTCTATTAGATTCAACTCCATTTCCAAAAGAAATACAATTATAATAAGGCAAAGAAGTCCATTTAGGAGTTATAGTTATCCTAAATTTTGTTATCTTATCTGAGGTGCCTACTAAAGCAGTGTTCTTAATCTCTGTTACGCTGTAAATATTAACACTGGTATAACTAAGATCCTCTCTTATAAAAAATAAAGTTTTATTTCTATATTGTTGTGATTGGTCGCTTAAACTTGTAGCTGAAGCTGTTGAGCCGTCATTTAATAGAGTGACAACATCTGGCCATAATCCAGGCCATATTTCTATTTCGTTATCATTCCAACTTAAAATTCTTTGAACTTGTTCATCTCCATAAGTCCAACCAGGACTTGAGAAATCCCAATTAAAATCAATAATCTCAAGAGGCATAGAATTAGTTTTATTACAACGAACTTTAGTTCCTATTGGGGCTAATAGATGTGTTAATTCTTGTGAAAAAGTTGGAGAACTAGCGTTTACGACAAAAGGTTGAGAACCACTAGCTTCATAAAATATATCTAAATCTACACCTTCTTTTGGTTCAGTTTCAAAAACAGCAGGATTACTACTAGCTAACACAGCGTCATCATCATAAATAGCCTCTATAAATTGCATACCTGTAGAAGTTTCGTTATCTAGATTAGTACTATCATCTGGTCTCCATGATTGAGCTTGGGGATCTTTGTCTAGTTCTATAATGTACATCATTCTTCTATTATGAGCTCTACCAAAGTTTTTAATTTTATTTTTTAAAGCTGTGAAATTAGCTGTAGTTTGATTATCCTCCCACGTATCCCAAGCTTCCTCTACACTGTAACCTGTAAGCTTATATGTACCACTATCACCATCCCAGTATTTTTGCTTACGCCAAGGTGTATGATTGTAAACTCTTCTTGGTGTTACTTTTAATATGGTGTAAATTGTATTACTAGAATCACCTTCGAATTTAAATTTACTACCTATTGTAGTTATTTTATCTATAAAATTTTGGTTTGCCGCGTTATTAGATGTAGGGTTCCATTGTTTTTCAACTACTGTAGGGTCTTCGTTTGAAGTTGCTGTATCAGGAGCAATACTACTACCGTGATTAATTATATTTTGCAAATCCCAAGTATCTATATCGCTTTCATCTGTGGTACCAACAAATGTTTCTGAGAAGTTTCCATCATGAAGATCTTCACCTACAGGACCATAAGAAAGATGCATAAAGTGTCCACCAGATCCTCCACCATCAGATTTTTCGTAAGTATCATCATTTACTCCACCTTGACTAACTAACCCGCTTCTTAATTGAAAACTACCACCCGTATACGAACCGCTTACTGTAACAATACCCTCAAAACTATCTACTACAGCCTTACCACTACTATTAGCACCAGAAGTAACTGCTCTCCACAAATGCCCAGATTGATTTACATCAAATTCAGACGTGTTATTAATATCTGTAACAGGTTGCATTGAAGCAGCATACATCGCGTCAATAAACCAATTAGAAGTTATAGCATGTGGATCACTACTAAAAATAAAGTTACCAGGAGTTGAGTCGGTATCAGTCCACTTATTTAATAATATACTACCATACCCACTATTACCCCAAGCTGTTGTCTTGTCTAATACTTGTGTGGCTGGCGACGTTCCAGCTAAAACAACACCATTATATCTTGCCCAAGATTGACCTATCTTAGCTTGGTTATTTGGATAATCTGAAAGGAAAAACAATGGCGCATATTCTGCAACTTGTAGCGATGTGGTACCTATCAAACTAGGTTCTAAATATTTTTGAGTTACTAAATTTTCTGTTATTTTAACAAAAAATCTACCTTGAAACTCCTCCCATTCTTGTAATTTTTCTTTATAAGCCTTAACAACTAAACTTGAATCTAAAACCCCAAGACTACTTTGAATCCAGGAGTCTCTTGCAGAAATATCCTCACCTAAAGTTATAACATATAATCCTGTATCATCAATAACGCTTTCAACACTATATTTTTTAGAAACAATATTAGTGTCTCCATTAGTTATTTGAAAAGATAAAAATAATTGAGTCTCGTTATCAGTAGGATTATATAATAACTCTAAATCAGGATTAGTTTCGTTGCTCATCCAAAATGTCTTGCTAAACCCTAATGTATTAGATCCAGCAACAGGATATAAGGTGTTATCAGTAAATAAATTAGTAATACTCCCGTTTCCATTACCAGCACCTATTTCAGAATATTTTCTTTTTATAAAATCAGGTGCTTCATTTTTTATATCGATTACCCTGAACTTGTTTTCCTCTTGTACTTGTTCGTCTTTATCTACCTGTTTTTTTAGTATTAAGTAATCATCTTCACTTACTTTGTTTCTTTCAGAAGAAGGAAATGATAACCATAAATTACCATCTTCTCTAGATTTATATACCCTATCTAATACTAAATTATAATATTCTCCAGATGTTTCTTTTACATAATACTTAAGATATTTAATGTGTTCTGGATAATTAGCAGGTGGAACGCTGTCTCCATTGTTGTATCTCAATGAATATGTTGCTATTATAGATTTAGATAACTCACCATTAGGATTTGTAGATGTTGCGTTTGGATTTTCATTATAAGGGATTGTTACAATAGCGCTAGTATCTGTTATTATTGGCGTTTCTCTACCGTATTTGTCGCCTAAAACAACTCCAACTTGGTAAATTCTTTGTGATTTTATAGATTTCTTTCCTTGGGTAAAATCAAGTTCATCACCAGGTTTAAAAACTCTTTTAGTGTGTTGAGCTGAAATATTTAATTTTACATCTTTACCGTGTTTATCTTTTAAAGGTACGTTTTGAACGTAGTTTCCATATACTATTCTATTACTCGTTATCTCTTGAGCCATCGCTTTAGTAGGTACATTATCCCACGCTCGTAACATTTGATTCTCTGGAACAGCAGCGAATATAGACTCGTTAGTAAGTTGATAAACACCTTTGTTGCTGTTAGCTATGTCATATACTGTACTAAAGCCAGCATATATATTATATTCTTTAAACTCATCGTATTCTTTACTCCATCTTTCGTCTTCATTTCCTATTTTTTCTATACTATAAACAACCGGTGAACCATCTTCTTTATAAAGTAATTCTACTTCTACAACACCGTTTGGTATATCATACGGAACAAACCCTCTTATATTTATAGATTTTATATAGTTTTGCATACCAGTATTAAAAGGAGACTTGGTAGCATGCATACTAAAAACACCTGGGTTAAAAATAGGTTGTGAAAAGGGACCGAAAGCAGAAAACTCTCCGTCTTGATATTTATATCTATAAGAAAATCTTGGTAGTTTTTTATGGAATATATTTTCGTCCATTAAAAACTCTATTATATTATATTCAGTTAAATCAAGAGGTGTTGAAGCCATTATTTCAACTACCTCAAGAGTATAAACATGATATCCTGGATTTCCTATTTCAGTTGCTGGCCAACTAGTAACTTGAAGTTTTACTTGATAATTAGCGGGGAGTGTGTAGGGACTATTTACCGCGTTAACTAAAAAAGTTGTTCCGGTTGTCCAAGAATATTGATACCTAAAAACTATGCTACCAGGGATTGGATCTTTACGTTCTACTCTTATTTCAACAGTATCCCCAATCTCTAGTTGAGTATTATTGTTATCACTGAATTTAAAATCAAAAGTAAGAATATCAAATTCTGAAGTTTTTATAACTTCAATATCAGGTGGAGAAGTGGGTTTTTGTTTAATGACTGTTATATGCTCTTCTAAAACTTGTCCTATGTTTTTTTCTTTTACATAAAAATCACTATGAGTACTTAAATCTGAATGATTATTTAATTTAAAATTATCAATATTTATTTTTTTAGGTTCTGTTTTATTGTCCGTCCAAAACAATAGATTATCAATAATATTGATACCTGTTATTATGTCTTCTGTAAAATGTAAAACATCTTTATTTCTATCTACTATAATAGGTGTTATAACATGTTGTTCTTCACCAGACAAAATTTCTCTTTTATACTCTATAATCGCATCTGCCTCGTCTTCAGAATGAACAAACCAATATAAAACATCTTTCTTTTCGTCAGAAATAACACCCACACATTTATATATTCCTGTTATAATGGTATCTAATCTATCGTTACCCAATATATTTTGCACCGTCCCAACGCCCATTTCTTCAGAGGTTGAAACTTGTATATTTTTAGCGTCTCTATATTCACCACTAGGTACTATTCTCTCATCAAGGTCTTTATTCATTTTACCTTGAGAAAAGTTATTATTAATCTCTGGCATATATTAGTGTTTAATCCATTTAGACTTACCTCTCATTATTTGAGCGATCTCTTCAATCTTGTAATTTGATAATCTTAATTTAGCTTGTCTTACAGCTGCAAATTTCTCTTTTTTGTATCTAGCAATAGCATATTCAGGAACATTCATTCTTGTTGACATAACAGCACATAGTATCCATTTATACATAGCTTCTTCCGCTAGTTTATGTACCATGCCTTCTCCTCCAGTCCCCAAACTATCACTTATATATTCTAATATTATATCGTTACCTGACATATTAGAACTAAAGTTTATTCTACCTCTTAACTCGTCTATATAAAAAGAACCGTTAACTTGTGCTAATTCTGGTTCTATACCATATCTTTGTCCGATATTTAAATCATATATATCAGTATCGTAATTATACGCTTCAGCGTCATCAGTTGTTGATGTACTAAGATCGCTATAGTTAGACCACATATTTGAACCCTCAAACAGAAGATCTTCTGTAGATTCTGAAGTAACTGATATATTATCTATATA
>TARA_R100000655_G_scaffold1668_3_pt1 | contig 13286 bp, 14 predicted proteins | sample TARA_R100000655 | Tara Oceans TARA_R100000655 (sample SAMEA2622497) | marine metagenome | biome: marine biome (ENVO:00000447); feature: deep chlorophyll maximum layer (ENVO:xxxxxxxx); material: "saline water (ENVO:00002010), including plankton (ENVO:xxxxxxxx)" | depth 90 m
CAGATTTAAATCCTTCAGTAAATTCCACAGGATTAATTTTTGCAGTTTTTTCTGCATAATTTGAAGCTACCTCAGGTATACCTGCAGTAGTATTAATATCTGACATGTTAGTTACTAATTCACCTGTAGGTAATGGCTGATTTAATCCTTGTTCATAGTAATCCATTAAACTTGGTATGTTATCTGATTTAGGAACAGGGGATCCTACAGCGCCAATACCATCAGGCGTTGGACCTACATTTGCTACAGACGATATCTCAGGATCGTTTATAAAGCTTTCAACTTTATTATCTACACCTTTCCAGTTAACATCAGAAGACGTAGAATCAACTTTAGTGCCTATAGGTAAAGCATCTTCTGATAATAATTCTGTTTCCATATTTTGATAAAATGGATCATTGTCAGCTGTATAATCAAATGTACCTTCTGTCTTGGTTGTCTCTTCAAGAAACCTTTTATTACCTTCAACTATTTCTGGATTTCTTTCGGCCCAAGTTTCATCAAGGTAATTATCATATTCAGGAGTATTTTTAACCATATCATCAGCAGACATTGTAAACCTGTCCAACTCATACCCAATCCTATCCTTTACTGATTTAAAAGGATTTTTCAGAGAAAAATCTGGTGCATCGGGTACATTAGACTCATATTTTTGTATATTGTTTGGACCCTTTTCTTGAAGTTTACTCAAATAATCTATTTGCCTACGATCACCTCGTATTTTAATAGCCTCTTTTATATTGGAAACAGCTTGCTCTTTTCTTTTTGCAGCTCTTTGTTCACGCTCTAATTTTTCTTTTTGTATCTGTTGAGCAAGAGCTCTTACCTTCCACACATTATCGCTATAATCAAATGTACTCATAATTTTTTCCCTTAAGTAACTGCAGTATACTGCACCTTGTAAACATTACCTTTAATTTTAATATACTCAAATACTCCACTCTCTGTAACTGATATTACTGGAACACCTTCCTTTAAATCACTCTTGTTTGGAATGCTAGTTTGAACAAGCTTACTTCTAGCTTGTTGATGATACTTATTCTTATCTCTGTCTAATATAGGCATTATCTAGGAGTCTTTAATCTATATGTGATTGTAATATCATTAACTTCAAAATCTGTTGCTGTTCCATCTATTATAAGCTTAAAAGAGTAAATGTTCTTCCATTCCGATTTATCATTAGCAATAAGAACAACTCTAGTCCATTCGCTTGCAGCTGTAGTAATTGCTGTAGCAAAGTTTAAATCTGTATCAACTCCATTTACTTGAAAGTTAGGAGTTAGGTTTGGTGCTGTAGCAGACCTGTATGTTATTGCAACGCTGTAAATAGTCTTCCTTACACCAGGGAATCCAAAATCAATATCTTTAGAATGCCATGAAAAAGAAGCTGAAGCTGTAGTAGTTCCATCCCAAGAAGCAATATTCTTTGAATTTTTTATCATATACAAGAGCTCACCCTCATCATTCTCTACAAAATTTGAATGGTTACTAGCGCTTCCCTTTGTTCCTAAGGACCATCCTTTAGTATCAAAACTGTAATGCATTGACTTCTGATTTGTATTGGCTCTAAATACAAGTAAAGAATTGGTCTTCCTTGCATATCCTAAAATAGTATCATCTATAACACCTGTAATTGATGCCTGTAAGTAATCATATGAAATTCTATTCTGACCTTCTGCATTCTCCATAAGATTAACAACAGACCTGCCGTCATACATAAAGCATCCTCTTTTTGTAATCCACACTATTCCATAGCTAGTTTTACACACATGGTTAGGTGAAATAACTCCATCTCCTTTAATAGTATGCTCAACAAATTCAATATCTTGCGCTATGTTTAGAATATCTACAGTATTTGTCTTAAATTGCAATATTCTATCAGCAAACTCTTCAATTTTAATAATCTCATCTCCATCATTAACAGTAATATCTATTATACCTGACTCTTTAAAAGACTCGAATTGATTTACATTCGATTTAATAATCCTATCACCATGCCTAACTGAATTTCCATCAAGATCTGTATAAGATACATTGGCAATATATAATCGTCTATTAGCCATGCATGCTGTCTTATATTTAATATCAGTAAATTCAAAGCCACCAGGTGCAATATCTTCATAGGTTAATAAATCATGCTTAAATGCAAAGCCTCCTAAAACGTCCCACCATATTATATGGCCAGTAGATAGTCCGCTTTGATCTCCTGTATCTGTATAAGTATATTGGGATGCAGGGCTCTCAAAATTAGTCCAAGTATCTTCAGATGTAATTCTTCCTTGACCTTTTTGTAAATCAAATTGAGCGACTTGCCTCCACTCTGAAGCATCTGTTTTAAACGGTGTATCCCATGTATAAAATAACCTAAACCCTATTACATTATCAGGAAAAGGCCCATGAGCAGTACAGTTAGTTACAAGCAAATCTTGTCCATTACCTGTGTTTGATATTTCATATGGAAAAGTATCTATATGGTCAGAGTTTCCACCTGTTATTGTAATATTTTTAGAAGAGCTATTTAATTGCCTTTTAACCTCAACCAAATTCCCTAAGGATTTATCTGAATACTCATAACAATACCTAAAATAGATCTTTCTATTTATAATATCGGATGTATTTATACCGCCACCACTCGGAGCATATAGAGTTGGCATTTTAGTAATAGCAAAACTAACACCACCAACAGGAGGTATAAAGCGTATTTCATCACCTGAAGCATTTCCCCAATTACCTGTATCAGTATTAGTTCCTACAACAATAGTACCTGGGGTTGTCACATATGCAGAGTAAATCCCTCCAAGTCTATAAGCAGCATTACTATTGTATTCTAAAACAAACCAAGGTTTACCAGCAGTCCTTGCGTCAGTTATAGCAGCTCCTCCTCCAGTTCTAGTTACCGTTCCAGATGAACCTATGCGATACATACCAGCATCTAAATGATCATTTCCATCGCCTATATCGTGTTGCAATACTGTAGTAATAGTACCAGTTGTTAATGTATCAGGCCTAGAATTAGAGCCTGCTTCTTCAAGCTTATACCAATAACCCCAATTAACAGACTGAGGAGGTAATTCTTTTCCACCTTGAACCGCAGAAAGCTTTTCATAGGTTTTTGGCCATGATAGATACCCAGATACAGTTCCATCAAATGCAAAAAGAGAGTAGTTTAGTTTTCTTAATACACTATAGGTTGTTCCAAAACCAGTATCAGCACAAAAAATAGAACCATCAACATTAGTAAATATTATCTTCCGAGCACTTCCAGCGCCTCCCACATATACAATATTATCATAGTAATAAGGAGTTGAAGGAGTGTTTTGAAGCAGTTGTCCACCATTCTGGTAAAAATATAAAAAATACTCTACACCTCCACTTACTACTGTTGGCGTTGTGAGAAGTGTATTATTAGCACTTAAATACTTATAATCACTTTTAAATCTAAAAAAACCATACCCATCAACTGACAGAAAGTTAAGAGTAGCCCCTGAAGTATATGCAGTAACATCTGCACCTGTAAGAGTTTTTAATCTTCCAATTTGAGAAACATCAGCATTATTTATGCTAGATGCCTCATTATCCTTTATATCCCTTGGATCAAATTGATTGTTTACTCCACCATCAAACCTTTTAATACTATAAGGTTCTTTAGGCATTATTTAAGAATAGCCTTCTTTGCTTGTGCCCATAGTTTATCATCAAGCTTGTTCTTTGAGCTTGCAACAAGATAATCTCCTAAAGCTACCATTACTGACTTCATGATTTTTTCTGTTAAAAATGTTTTTGTTATAAACGCTATTAATGCTGGCATGTTTTTCTCCTTATTTCTTCTTTTTAGATGTTTTCTTTTTAGGCCTTCCTGGCTTCTTATATGTTCCTGGTCCTTTTGGCATATTTTTCTCCTTACTTAGGGCCGCCATGGCCAGGTGTTGATGTTTTAGTATTGTGACTTACTGTATTAGTGTTATGCGCATCTACAGACTGCTTTCTTCTCTTCTTTTTCAATTTAGGATTTGACTCTTTAGCTTGAGAATCATGCCCAAATAAATCTACTCTACTCATTTTTGCTCCTTTTTAAATAATTTAATTACTATATCTTTTATAGTATTGACACCTGTTAGTGTTTTCTTTGTTTCATCTTTAGATTCTCTGTTACTGTCGATCAGTTTCACTGTTATATTGTATAAGTTTTTAATATCAGATGTAACATCTTTAGTTATAAACTTTATTAAATACATCAGAGCATAACCTAAGCCAACAGCAACAGCTACTGGAATACCCAGGGTTTCTATAATTCCAACTATATCCATTATATGTTTCCATCAATTATATTTCCCCATAAAGTAGTCTTACCATCCACTATTTCTACAACATCGACCTTAAAGTTTCCATTCTCAAACCAGTCAACTATTGCAAATGCATGGTTCCAATTGGTTAGATTTCCTCTAAGCCAATCTTCATCTGTTTTTATATCTTTTAAACAGCCAAGGCTCCATGCACTGATAGTCCCTCCAAGTGCTGTATGAGTATATCTCTGAAGATCATGTGTATGACCATACATAACAGATTCTCCATACATCATTAAATGAGCTTTTGCATGATGCATTCCAGTTCTATGGCCGTGAGCAAAGTTTAACTTACCTATCTTTAAGAGCTTCTTTCTGAAATAAGGATGAAATTCATACCCTCTCTCTTTAAGCTTTAAAGCATTCTCGGTATAAAACCTAGGTCTAGTTTCTTGCTTTGCAAAATTATCCAACCACACCTCATGGTTTCCTTGGACAAAATGCCTTTCCTTACAACCAACCTCATTTAATGCTCTATCTATCTGATCCATTCCTTCATTGACTTCTTCAACAGAACTATCTAGCATTGGAATAAGTATATGATCAGGTGGTTTATCTATTCCTCGCCAATGATGGGTACTAAAAAGTTCCCATTCACCAGTATCTCCTAAATCAATATAAACATCTGGTTGCACTATTTGTATTGCATCACAAACAGCATTTATAGCAGGTTGATCATGCAATGGAAAGTGTTTATCAGGAGTAACTAAGGCACGTCTTACGATTCCATCAGCCCTTGTTTTTGAGGTATAGTCTGCTTCTTCAAACTGCTTATTACAATCTTGACAAAGATACCTTTGGACATCAGGCTTGTACTTATTAATCCTGCGTCCATATTTATAGACTTGGTCACTATTGCATTCTGGGCAAGTTGTTCTCATTTAATACCTTTACGCCATTTAAAGAATTTATAGGTCATGCTGATTATTGTTGCAATTCCTATTATTACACCAAATAACGCTGACAGGAATTGAAGAACTGGTGTCGTAGAGATTATTGAACCCATCAAACCTCCCATCGTACCTCCAATTCCAATTGCGGGGTTGTTCGCTAAAGTATCCATTCTCATTTACCTTTATTTGCTTCAATGAAATGCTCATGTGTTCCTTTCCCAAGCGCACTATTGTAATGATCTTTCCAATAAATTGCTTGAGCTTTAATGTCACCCTTCTTAGGTAACTGTGATGGAATCCGTCTATAATGCAATCTACAAAATGCTACTTGTAGAGCAATATTAGATACCAGACTAAATTCCAGATTATTTTCATCAAGACCTAAGCTTTCTAGCATGGTTTTATACTTAGGTCTAAATGAGACGTAATTTTCCAAGGTATCTTTTGCGCTGTTTGGTTCGCATTGGAAAAATCCGAGAGCAGGTCCACCTCCTTTCTGAATAAGACATCTGTAACCAGATTCAGCCATACCTGTACGATATATCATATCAACAGCATCATCTGTTTTCATTCCCATTATTTCAAGAGTTTCTTCTATGATTTTCTTAACGTCTTCTTTCATTACTTATTCTTAGCATTATATTTGGTAACATAATTATTATATGCAACCTGCTCTGCTTTCTTATTTGCAAATTTCATACCTTCATTCATTTGCTGTTGTCTCCAAGCTGGTAGAGTAAGCATTTGATTCTTGCTGTTATTGTTATTATTATCGTCGCCTGTCTTCTTGCCTGGAGCATTTCCATCATCTCCCTTTTGAGACTTTTCGCCACCTTTGCTTTTAAATGCTTTTGTCTTACCAGCTTTAGTAGCTTTAGATTTAACATGCTTAATATGAGCAGAGGTAGTATCTGCATGCATTTCGCTTGACATATTCTGCAATTCATCTAAGTTTGCAGTCAAAGCATTGATTGCTGGGCCACTATTGCTTTCTACAGAACCAGGAGTTGCTGTTTTTGCTAATTGCTCTTTAGGTATTTCTCCAGATTCACCTACAGGGCCTGACCCTTGTTTATTTTCACCACTAACTGGAGCTACTCCAGAATGATGCTCTGTATGTGTCTTTACTTTTCTCTCTTCAGAAAAAAGATCTATATTTGTTCCTGCCATTTTTTTCTCCTAACCTTTAATTAATAATATTTGTCCAGTTCCAGCTGTCTTTTTTACGGATGTAAATGGTCCATAAATAATATCGCCTGGAACTAGGTCTATTGCTGTTACATCTTCATTACCATCGGTATTTACTTCTTTACTACTTAAATTTATAGAAGTCCCTGCAGACACTCCTGGCCCTTTTAATGTAAGGGTCATATTTGCTGTATGGTCTGCATTTTTAACTGCTACAAATTGGTTTATATCTGGGTAGTAATTTGTATTTGCTGCAGGATCAACTGCTCCTGTTGCGTCTAATGGGCAAGGTCCACATACATGTTCGTTTGAATTTGTAACTTTTACCCATCCTAATTGGCTTAGAGATACATTAGAAGCTTCTTCTCCCGTATACTCTCTAATCCCTTTGTTTTTATTATTGCTCATTGTATCTCCTTTTATTTAATTGCGTGCTTAGGAGGGAATACCTGTCTAGCACCATGAACTTTACCGTCTTCATATCTCGAAACCATTGCTCGAAATTCTTTCATCCAATATTCTTTTAATTCTATTTCACCTCGATCTTCTGCAAATTTTGCCTTACAGAAATTAACTAATGCTCTTTCAATGTATGGATGTGTTTGAACATAATGGAAGTCTCCTATTAAATCTGTATTAGGAACTCCTGTACCAGCTGTAGTTGCAGGAGTAGTTCCATCTGTTATAATAGGTGTTACCTTTGAAGATATCCTTATACCATTAGTAATGTCAGAGGACGGACTCTCAAAGAGTCCTGTGTCCTCATCCTTTTCTACTAAATATATCTTTCCACCTGTAACATAGTATGCATATTCTTTTGCCATAACTTCTCCTTATGTCATATCAGCATCATCATTTAGAGGTCTACTTGCAAGCCTTGGTATACTCCTATATTTACCATCATCATTCTGATGTCCTTTAACTCTAACATCAGTTATAAATGTTTGATCGTAAGTAAGGTCGTATGCTCTTTGATCCTTTACTATACTAACTTCTGCAGTAGATTCTTTTAATGTTGCTATTGTATTTACTTCCAATAATGCATCTGTTAAGTAGGCATAAAACCTTCCACTTTCATTCGTACCCACTCTTTCCATCATTTCTTTAATTAGCATCTTTTCCTTTCTCAGGGTTCTTTAATTCTTCAATTTGAAGGCTTACAGCTTGTATAGCTCCCTGAAGCATTAATGTCTTTTGAGTAGAATCAGTAATCTGAGTTTGAAGATGTGATAACTGCTCTTCAAGTTTTTCTACTGTTAATCCTACCATTTCTTTTTCTTTTGTTGCCATGTTCTCTCCTTTATAGACTGTTTAATGAGACGTCTGAACCGCCTCTTCCTAGTGAGATTCCGCTAGGCCATAGTCCAGGGCCTGCAAAATCAGTTATTGAATTTGTACCATGATTCCCATTATCTAAATCAAGCCTAACAGAAATATACCTAATATCAGGATGGTTAAATATTCCAGATATATGAATAGATCTCCATTGGTCTTGTAAAACATTTGAAGGATTTTCATCCATTCTAAATGATTGAGTTAAATTTGCTTGATTAGTTGGAAGATCATAAGGGTTTGATTCTCCCCCAGATAAAGATGTACTTTTTCCTTGAGGATAATTATTGGTAATGTTTATAGTAGATAATGTTTTAGTTGCATTGATAAAACCTCTATTAACATCCAAGCCAAATATCCATAAAGACACTGTGGGTCTATTTGAATTTCCTCCTCCAAACATACCACTTCTAAATTTTACCCATACTCTAAATGTCCATTGAGTACCAGCTACATGTTTTGCTACAGATGCATCTGAAGTACCATACCATTCTTTAGTATAACTTTCAAGACTACCATATCTCATTATCAATGAAAAAATATCCCGCCCGTAACTATCCGTTCCTGCAGGATAATCTCCTGTATATGCAAACTTCCAAGGCATATCTGGATATCCCTGATGCATGCTTGTACTCCATTGGGCCTCAGAAGGATATGTGTCCGCAAAAGGAGGATATATACCATCATGTTCATCGAATGTAGTATTTCTGAGAAAAGGAAGGTATCCTGGGTTAGTACTACTTTGATTCGTAGTTGCATCAGCATCAGGGCGTCTGGATATAAATAGACTCATATTTAGATTAGGATATCTATCTAGCATACTAGCAGTAGTCTCACCGTAAGGCCCAGAAGATGCCCCTGAACCTGCAGTATCATTGTACCAATACTCACTCCTAAGTGCTAATGAATTGCTCATAGACTGTTGTTCTAAAGACTTAGCCATTCTTTATCATACCTTTTAATTCTTTTATTTCTTCCTTTAATGAATCAATTTCAGATTGATAATCAACCTTGGGATGAGATGTTTTCTTTAATTCTTTTATACCCTCAATTAATAATGGAATTATTTTATCATATTGAACTGCTTTCATTCCATCTTTTCTAGTAGTAACAACCTCAGGTAGCACAGCTTCAACATCTTGCGCAATAACTCCTGCTTCTCTAGTATCTAAAGGCTTATCGCTATTACTATTCCAATTAAATGTTACACCACTTAATGCATCTATCTTTTTAAGAGGGTCTTTAATAATTTCAATATCAGTCTTCAATCTTCTATCTGAAGAGTAGTAAGCAATTACATCTCCGTAACAGAGTACGTTTCCTGATACAATTGCGTTATCTAAGGCATGTAATTCCTGATAAACTTCTAGCTTTGTTGTGTGATATTCTAGAAGCTTAGTACCCTCGCACACCATTTCCAGTTTAGCTCCACCAGCACTATAACCAAAGTATGACGCTTGATTAGCAGCGGTGCCTCTAAATCCATACCTAGCTAAACCACTGACAGTATCATTAGGATGTCTTCCAATAAATAAATGATCAACTTCAATATAGCCTGTATACTCACCCATACCAATAGCAGGAAATCCACCTGCACTTGTTCCGCCAATAACAATTTCCCCTTTAACAGATACGTCACTAGGGGTAGCACCTGAACCAATATATATAGACTGTGTACTGCCTACAAGATCTTCTCCCCAAGTAGTACCTGAGCTATCTTCGTTTTGTTTACCAGCATTTCTTCCTATTGCAATATTACCTTGAGAAGTCTGACTGCCAAGTCCAGCATCATACCCTATAAATACATTTTTATTTCCACCTACAGAGCCATTGTTAGTAATACTAACATTAGCATTAGATTCAGTTAATGTAATAACTCCATTAAGATTAATATCATCAACCGAAACATCACCAGTGCTAGAAATGCTCCATTTAGGACCTGCCATATATCCACTGTCTACTTTCATATATATTCCAGAAGTAGTTTGACCTCCATCTCCTGGATCGGCTACACCTGTTTTTCTAAGTGTACCTGCAGTGATATCTCCTAAATCAGCAAATATAGCACTAAGCTCATTCCCGTCAATTTTAGCACCAGTAATCGTATCACTAACAATTAAACTTCCATCAATAACTTGCTGAACAGCAGACATAGTGGCAGTGTTTGAACCAACCATAAATGTTGCAGAAAATCCAACACTTGAATTAGAGATAGTTACAACATCTCTCCATCTCGCTACTCCATCAGATGCTGTTGCTGCCAATGCAGCTAATGATTCTGCAACTGTAGTCATATTCCACTGTGTTTGACTTGTTGTAATATAAATATGTAAAGAACCTCTAATTCCATCAGATCCTGCTGAACCTTCTAGAGAAGCAAGCCAATCAGCCTGGCTCAAGGTCCCACCTCCGTCTAAATATAATTGATATGCAGATGATCCATTTGTCCCATCTACAGGCTGTTCTAAAAATTTAATTGGAGCTGACCAAGCTAAAGTATTATCTGTTCCACTTGAAGTAGGAGCAGAGGCAACTGCTTTAGATATCCATAATGCATCTGTACCGCTTGGAGCAGGAGGCAATGCACTCCAATAAGTAGGTAATGTAGTCATTGAATTACTTGAAAAATCATATACACCACCAGATGGAGAAGCTGTAAGATTTCCAGCAGATCTTCTATATATTGTTACTTCTGCAAATACTGGAGGAGTATCTCCATCTACACCTTCTTGACCTTCTATTTTAATAGGAGTATTCCAAACATAATTAGATGCATTTGCTGGTCTTTGACCTACAGAGCTATACATAGGATTAGATCCTGCAGGAACACTTGCTACATCTGAATACCATCCACTTGGAGTCGATGTAGTTTGACTAGGAGCAGTAGGTTGGCTAGATGCTCTTTTAAATATAATATCTACGGAGGCTCCGCCTCCTCCACTTGGGCCAGTAAGATCTGCAGAGGTGAAAAAAGTTCCATCCGTATAGTTAATTGTAAATGTACCATTACCATTATCAACAGTGCTTGATATCCCGACTCCATTAGCACCTGTTGTTCCAGGTATTGACTGACCTGTTGGTCCATAGCTAATAACTTCAAAAGCTGGGTCGTATGATAAAGTATATGCTGCTGAATCTAGATATAAGGTTTGATTTTCAACATCAGCACTCTCGGTATGTTTTTCAACTCCATTTAAGTACCATTTTATAGTAAGTCCATCATAAACTATTTCAAATATATCATTAGCACTAACACCTGATACAGAATGTAAAGATGTTGGACCAGTCTTTGCAACGGCAGATGTCCCGCTAGTAAAGTGCCAATAATAATCTAAATCAGTATAAGTAGATGTGTTACCTGGAGCAGCCTCAAGACCAATAGCATAATTTCCTGATGTGGTTCCATCTAAATGTTTAAATATTAAATGCGCAGATTTATATCCTTCAGAAGAATGTACTGAACTTGTCCATTGACTACCTCCTCCTGTTTTTATAAATTGACCTGGCTTTGAGTAGATTGAAACTTGTCTCATTCCATATGTATTTGGAGTCCAAGTTAATGGTTGCTCAATAGGAGATTTATAGAAAACAAAGGAAACAGGTGTATCAGATGCACTAAAATCATGCTCTCCTGCAGTTATCTCTTCTTGTACCAGTTCAATTTCTAAATTTTTACAACTATAATTATACCAATTACCTTGAGTGGAAACAGACTTAATTTTAAAATAATACCATTGACTATTTGATACCACCATAGTAAAGTGATCGCCTGCCTCTAAATAATTTAAATAAGAATAGTCGTCTGTTGAAGAGTCTGAGTCTGGATCATTTCCAAGACGCATGCCAGATGCAGTGCTAAAATCTTGATATATAATGTTATTATCAGAATAGCTTGCACCTGATGAAGTAAAATTAGTAAATAAGCTCCATTTTGAAGTAAGGGTTGTGTCAGCATCTGTACTCATAGAGCTATATGTAAGTGTTCTTTGTCCTGGAGGATATGAACCGCTAGCGTCAAGGAGTATACTCCAAGGATCTGATGAAGATCCGTTAGTTGGAGTATTTCCAGTATTATTATCTTGATTAGAAATAAATGTCTTTGCTATACCATTAATAGTATGGGTTACAGCATCATTCTTTTTATATGTAGTGCCACTTACCCAAACTCCAGCATAGCTAATACCTTCACCATACTCTACTCCTGATGTATTTAATACTGTACCTCTTATAGTAAGAGTTCCACTATTCCATGAAAGTCCAGTTCCTGAAGTTCCAGCTCCTGAACCGCCTAAATAAAAACTACCATCATTACCCATGAATGTCTTCCAATCATTACCATCATGAAATCCTAAATGGCTGTTTCCTAAATACAATCCTGCAACTGTAGGAGTTGGTATTGAACCTAATGTTAATCCATTAGCTCCAAAATTATAAGTTTGAGGATTGTTCCAATTTGCATTTGTACTTGTGTTATTAGATAGATCAATATCTGTTGTACCATCTATAATATCATCAACATTAGAATTAGTAGTTCCAAGTTCTGTCTCGGATGCATAATTATCATCAAGACCATCTACATTTGTATGATCAATAGTTCCCTGAACCTCTATAGATCCAGATATTTGCAAACTACTACCGTTCCATTTTATATATTGAGATCCATCTGCATTAACACAAGAAAACTTTGGAACACCTGCAACATTACCAAGGAATATATCTCCCTGATCTGCATAGTTAACTAAAGTTTGATCAGGCGCTATTGTAAGCCTTGCATTACTTGAACTGGTTCCATCATCAGCTATATAAATTCCACCACCATCAATGGTAACACCTGCTTCTAAAATTGTCTCTGTATTATCATATGTAGTGCCAATAGCAGTAGTTAGATCTGCAAGATTACTATATGTTTCTGAAGATGCTCCTGTTGCTACCTCATATCCAGTACCTCCAGAATTTAAAACCTGCAAAGTCCCTTTTACAGTTAATGAGTCTAATTTTGAATCGTACTCTATACTCTTTCCACCTTTAGTTCCTATAAATAAACTCATTTCATAAGAACTACCTCCGCCTCCACCCATATCTTTATAACTATCTATAAAAAATCCTTGATCTCCTGCAGATAAACTTCCTCCAACTACATCTTTACCAAGAGCTATGCTGGGACCTTGTATATCATTGTTTTGTAATACCAATCCACCAGGATCAATTCTAGCAACCTCATTATTGGTAACAAACATTCTTAAAGGAATATTATTAAATCTTGCACCTAGATTACTGAATTTGAAATAAGGGTCATTGTCAGTAAATGCTGTTCCTCCCATAATGCCCCATTCATCAGAATTGGATGTAATTCCTGTAAGCTTACCCATTCTAACATTTGTTTTAAGGGCTCCTGTTTCACCAGGACCATTACTTCCAGACCAATGCTTTACTTGTGCATAAGGTGCATTAGCACCATCATAACCATCTACTGCAGATACATTGTAATACCCATCTCCTGATGTTCCATAATCTAAAACTAAAGTTCCCT
>TARA_R100000655_G_scaffold30670_1_pt1 | contig 13264 bp, 11 predicted proteins | sample TARA_R100000655 | Tara Oceans TARA_R100000655 (sample SAMEA2622497) | marine metagenome | biome: marine biome (ENVO:00000447); feature: deep chlorophyll maximum layer (ENVO:xxxxxxxx); material: "saline water (ENVO:00002010), including plankton (ENVO:xxxxxxxx)" | depth 90 m
TCGCTGAACAACAACGGTTGCGACAAATAGATATAGATAAAATAAAAGAAAGCGACACCTTCAAAAGAATACCTAAAGACGAGAAATTTGAAGGCCAATTTCGTATGGGTAGTTTCAGAGTAGAATTTTTAAAAGGCCCAGATGAATCAACAATTATCAGTATTCCAAAAAATATGCTTGGTGGATCGACATCTCCCAGACCACACACTGGCAAACCACAATACGGGCAAATGTTTGAAGGTGGTGTGCCAACTCCTGTTCGCATAGGTTTGCAAAGGATCATAGATTATGCGATTGCAAACAACAACAAAATAGCCATCCCAGTGATTATGGATAACCGTATTGTGTCTGATACCATAATGAATGAGTTGGCCTCCAGGTTTGGCAAAAGAAACATAACTGAAACACTTGTAAAACGAGGGGATGAACATCTACGCTTAATTGATATAAATGACTCCTTCCAAAACAAATCTAAACGTGTGCCTGATCTTTCAGAGGCCAAAGAGTTTGATGAAGCAACGGGTGTTACGGCTGAACAGCCCAAAAATGTGACTGGTGAATCATTTGAGTTGGCTGAAAAAGCATTTAGAGACGGTGAAATATCAGAGCCATTAAACAAGTGGCTTGGCTTGGATGATTTAGATGAGGCTGAACAAAACCAAACAATACAAAATCATCGTGTACGTGTCAGAGAAATAGAACCACTAACTCATTCGAACATACAAAGTTTAAAAACTCAGTTGCAAACAAAGTTAGAAAGTTTGAAAGAGGCAGAAAGACTTGACATCGATTTCAGTGATGAAATCAAAACGATTGAAGCCGCACTAACAGACATAAACAAAGCCATAGATGTCCCTTTTGGGAAACGCTCTCAGTTTGCTGAACTGGGTAACAGTCAAAAGGTTTCTGTTCAAGTAGGTGAGAAAATTTATGAAATACCTGTAAACATGACCAGAGACGAACAAAATTTACAAAGAATGTCGGTTGATCTTACAGACGTTATCAATGCGGATATGGATGTGATACAAGTCGTTGTAAACACAATGGTCCGTAAAGGTGCTGAGTACAGAGACATAGACGCCATAGATTTTACAGTTCAAGATGCTAGCACTGTGAGAACTATGCCAGGTAAAGATTTAGATCCTAACGATGCGGACTCACCAAGACATAAAAAATTAATTGAAGCAACAAATTACTCTGACAAAATATTTGAACGCTTTGGAGCAGATCGTAAGTATAATCCAGAAATGCGTGACTCTGTGCCACAAAGAGGATTTGCCTTTGACAGAATAGATGATTTCAACATTCCAGCAAACACCGATCAAACTTTATCAACGGCGCAGTTTTATGAAAAAAATGCTCATTTGCTTGAAACGCTTATGGGTGACTATCATTATCAAAAAATTGCAAGACATTTTGACCATGGTGTTCGTTTTGATGGCAAACTTGTTCTGACTAAGCAAGGACAAAAGGAGTTTGCTAAAGCTTTGGAGCTTTACGTAATAAATGGTTCACCAGACACTAATCGTGCCATCCGAGCCGCCAGGCCATTCTTGGCTAGGCAAACCTCTAAAATTAGTCCAAAGCACGGGCAATTACTAGGCGCCAATCAAGATGCTGGATACATTGCGTCTCAACTTGTAAAACCACCTGGTGGTAATGTCATTGTTGAACTTGTACAAGATTTGTTCGAAACAAGATTTTCTGATAAATTAACAGTGGGTCGACCAATAAGTGAACAAGCATCAATAGATATAGGTGTCAGGCAACCCAGTAAAAAGCCCATATCGGAATCTGCACTTAGCGAAGCTGATTTTGTTCTGTTCACTGCTGCTGAAGATATAATACTACGTGCAGAAAGAAAAGTAGCTCAAGCAGAATTACAACCTTTATCAAAACCTGAGAACAGAATTATTCCAAGACGCAAATTAGGTGAAAATTTAAAATTTATAGGCGGAAGCCTTAAGAAACGTTTTGGTCAGGTAAAACGAGGTGTAGTAAAAGGCTTTGAAAAAATAACAGGTGTTAGAAGACTTAAAGTGGCTCAAGAAGTCAAAAAGATAATGGATGATGTAGGTTTTAACAATCCACGGCAAAAAGAAATTATGTCTTACGTTGCTGAACAAAAAAACTTAGACCCTGCAGAAATAAAATTTGGTGCAGATGACGTAGGATTAGAGCGGTCGAACATCAAATTTGAAGATTTCCAAAATATAAGAGACCCTAAAAAATCCATATCAAAAGCAGGTATTAAAGAATTTACACAAAGCAAAGGTCGATCACAAGAAATGATTTTGAGAGATCTATTGCCATCTCGATGGTTGGCTTTTGAAAATCCTCAGGCCGCTAGACAAGCAGACCAAAAGTTTTTATCAGACATAAGAGACTCTGGCAAAATCGACATAGTGGACACGATGGCTAAATTAGAGGCCATGCGATATGCAGAAAAGGCCAGTGAAATACCTTTTGGTGATGACCTTGTAGCATTGACAGGAATGACTGTGGTTCCAAGAACCGTGGCTGAAAGCACTTTAGCTAGAACTAGAAAGGTCATGTATGAAGATATGCTAGGAACAACACCTGAAGCATTTGCAGCAGCAATCACGACTGATGACACAAGCAAAAAATACTTCATGAATTTCACCAACAATCTAACAAAGGAAAATACTCCTTATGTTGTGTTGAGTGAGGCAGGCGTTGATGTAAATAAATTTATTGACGGCATAGAAAAGTTAGAAAATGGTCCGCTCAAATCGAATATATCTAACAGATTAAAAACCGACATTGCAGAAAACGGAGCGTCTGCAAAGTTCTATTTGACTGAACAAAAAGCCATCCGGGATGCCATAATTGACAATGCTGTTCCTACTGGGCAAAGAAGAAGCAAAAGATTAGAAAATATTCCACAAACTTTATTTGAGACTATTGATTACTCTTTCAGAAATTTATCAAAAGACCGAGCCATCCCCAACGCTTTTAGAAACGCATACACAAAATTTCAGAGAACTTTGGCAGATTTCGTCATTAATAAAGACGTATTAGAAGATTTGATACAACCTCAATTTTTAGAGGCATTCAACAATCTCAAGTCAAGAACAAAAGACATTGAGGCTGTTCTGCAAAAGATGTTAGAGTCTGCCCGTAAAACTTTACGACCAAGTGATAAAACCGTTACTGGACTTATGCAAGAAGCAGCAAGCATGCTTACTCCGCCAATACCAGTTACAGAAGCATTTATTATTGGTGGACTAAGTAAAAAAGTTGACACCATACGTTCTAGAATCTCAAACGATGCACAGTTGAACACACTTTACACAAATTCACTTGACGAAAAAGGTGTGCGTCAAATAAGAAAATACTTAAAAGATAAATTAAAGCCTGAACAACTTAAGGCATTAGAAGGCGACTTAAAAAATCTTGATGATTTTGTTGCGTTGCCACCGGAAACTAAATCATTAAGTGGTAGATTTGATTTGATCGCTGAAGAATCACTTGGCAGAATTTACAATCAAATTAACAAAGTAGACCCAAACAACTCCGGTAGTTTGTTAGTCAAAGATTATGTTGGTAAAAATAGTTCATTGCTTAATCAAATGCAGGCAATGTTGACATCTCAACGTGCTACTTTGACAACAGCGAGAGAACTAGAGGTCATTCAAGTATTACAAAATACAACAATGCAAGATCTGTTGGATGTCAATGTAAGGAAACAAACAGAACTTTTAATAGATGAACTTTTTGATATGATTGATCGGCGTCGCAACATAGTACAGCAGCGTGGTCGGTTGATCGCTAAATCTTTAAGAGTACCAACAGAAAATCTGCCATCACAAGCTGCATTTACACTTTACAATCTGTTCTATACCGGTAAGTTTGATGTTAGAGCCACTGATATAGACAGAGTGATGAGGGCGGAAGCAAGATTTAATCTTGAATCACCACCCGATGGTATAGCCTGGAAAGCATCTGACATAGAAGACTTGGCTATTAATCAAGGCTATTACAGTAAAATTGACAAGGCAAAAGGTGATATACAGATTGAAGATTTAGATTTTGTTTTGGAAACTATTGGTGTATTGTCGAGTAAAGGTGATATTGTAAAAAAAGCCGACTTAGAAACTTTTACACAAGAAGAATTAGTATCTGTTGCCAATCAAATTTTTATTGGTGTGCCTGATGTGCGTGGTTTGCGAGCAGATAAGGTAAAAGTTCAATCGGACACTTTATTTGATTACGCACAAACTTTAGGTTCCGACGTAACCGTAGACATTGTCAGAAGAACAGGCGTTCAAGCGGGAGAGCAAAGCGACTCCGCATCAGTATTCCTTGAAATGATGGCTAGAATGTTAGCAGAGGATGTTCATTTAGGTTTCTCAGAAGAATTGTATTCTCTGTACAGTATCGGAGACTACAAGGGCTATTTGCGTGACCGCATGCAAAGTTTAGATATAAATCCATTTACAGAGGGTCAAGCATTCAGTGATGAAGTAATAGCACAAATTAGTCAACTTATGTCTGATGGTGATACGACTATAACTGTGCATGGCAAACCTGTGAATCTTTCAACCAGAGAGCAGGTCATACGGGACACTGCAAAATACATAATCGACGCTGCTGGCTTACCAATTAAACAGTCAGAGGGTGTACTACAAGAATTAATTTTACCTGATGGTCGAAAGTTTCTTGTTCATAATGATGTGAAAAACATCTATGAAGAATTCATTAGTACTTACACCCCGGTCGGGACTGCTTTATCTGATCGACGTGCATCCAACCTTTGGGACTTGACACGTCGTCAGTTTCAAGAGTCTGATAAACTTGATAGAAAAGCTGCAGCCGAGCAATCTATATTAATAAATTTGAACGCACCAAGTAAGAAACCTGGAGACACTTACGCTCGCAATTTATACCCAGATCTTAATGCTATAATAAATAAAACCTTAGATAAATTTCAAGGTAAAAGATTAAACTTTACCGATATATACAATGATCTTGGTGGACCTCTTTTTAATGACATTGTATTTGACGAGTTGTATGAGAACAATCTTTTCGTCCGTGAAGCAGTGGATTTTGATTTGAACCGTAAAATGCAAACAGGTGAAATTACTGCATCAAAAATAGAAATTACAAATAACATAGCGCGTACAGCGTATACTGATGCAGAAAAAATAAATTTGCTAGACCGAATTTACGGAGATGTATATTTTGCCAAATACAGCGTGTCAATGAGTGAATATGATGAATTTATAAAAACTAGTCCCGGATACGTTGAAAGAGCAAAACAATTGTCGATGGCTGCAGTTGGTATGTTTATCGAAAATATTTTTGCTTTGGCTGAAGGATTGGTTTCAGCAGAAAACAAAGCCGTTAGGTTGTGGAAACAACAAGTCACTTCTGGTGTATTGGTACCAAACCCAGGTTATTACTTTGCTAACTTTATTGGTGGTCTTTCACAGTTGCAACTCGGTCAGGGTTTAGGTGGTGTTCTCAGTGTGTTTTCCGCAGTTGCAAGAAGTCCAAGAATATATTCAGCAGTTATGTACAACACTACTTTTGGGGCAAGAACAAAAAGATTAGAGAATACTGTCTTGATTTCAAAAGACGGTATGATGTACACACCCAACATGATTTCTAACATGATGACGGAGTACAGTGTTGGCTCTGCATTCGTAACCGCAGAACTTGGACGACAGATTCAAGACGATATACTAGGGTCTGAAATGTGGCGTAATGCCACCGGGCTTGGTAAAGGCGTTAGAGCATCCACGAGAGCGTTTACGAATCTACATTCCAAAGTTTACATGGGATTTGCTGAATCCTTAGACAATGTATACCGAACTGGTATGTTTATTGAACAGTTAGAACAAGGTGTGCAACCAAGTATTGCGGCTAAAGAAGTGCGTCGTGTCATGTTTGACTATACCGACCTGACTGATTTTGAAAGAAATGGGTTGCGAACAGTGTTTGGATTTTACTCTTTCATGAGAAAAAACACTGGTCTAATAATGTACGAGCTTGGCAAAAATCCTCAAAGAGTCCGTGGGCAGTTGAGATTTATACAACAAAGTATAAACGCTAATGTTGAAGAAGGTTACGAAGAATACGCTGTTAGTGAGTATTATCATGAGCGATTGGCTTTATTGCCAGGTAGTGTAATTTCAAACATTGTTAGCAACGATTATGGTGCTTACACAGTAACAATTAACAACATGTGTAATCATGTACAAATATACGAAAATGCCACAGCTAAAGTATATGATCAGTACAAACGCCAGACATATGACGAGGTCTTGTTGGGATATTTGAATGAACAATATCCCAACCAAGACATTGTCGATCCGAGACTACGACAACGTGCACAATATGAAGATTTCTTGGTGGATTTAGCCAACAAAAATAACATTACTGATTTAGATATGGCTTATGCACTGGGGTACACAAAGCTTCTAGATAATGGTGCACGTGCAATAGACGTAAGAAAATTCGTAGATGAATATAATTTGATAAGATATGAACAAGACAACAACATTGGTACCTATGAATTATATTCAGATGTGTATCAAAGTAAAATGTACATATTCCCACTATTGAACGCACCAGATGGATTTAACTTCGCCATCAATATACTTGGTACAGTATTCGGTGGTAGATTGGCCACCCCGGAAATGGCGGAAGGGACGATTTCTTTGATAAACCCAATTTATACGGCGCCTTTTGAAGTTATGTCTGGTAAGGCTGTATTTGGTAATCGCGAATTGCAAAAAAGTAGATTGATACCAGCAGAGTTGGTTGATGATCCTATAATGAGCCACTTCTTTCAAATAAACACTCCATCTACAAATTCTATGTTTGTGGCCGATAACGGTTTCTCCTTCTTTCCAAAAGTTCGACTTAAGGCACCCAGTAAGACAAGGGCATCCTCTGCTAGTAGAATGTATTCTTACTCAGGTCAAATGTATGAGTATGAAAGTGAGCGTGATGCTCTACTTCATCTGCACTACATGAATTTGGCAGGATTCATACCTGGATTTGGGCGAAGTGAGAGACAATATTTACTAGGCATGGAAGCATTCACAAAGGGTGAATTTACAATCCCGGCTGGAATGACACACTCAGAGTACTTTCTAGAAATCATGGGTTTACGTAACGTCCCTATAAAAAGCTTAGATGAACAGATCGCACAAGGTATTTATGAATACTACGACAGACTCAAGGAATTCGATCAAGGCTATGTCGAAGATTCTAAATTATTTATCTTGGATTCAGGCGAACGTGAAAGAGACAGACAGTTCAAAATAAACCAATAAATATATTGAACTACAAAATTAATCACCCCCAAAATGTGACTCAACCTAACCAACAACCTTTTTTTTTTGATACACTATATCTGAACCTTTATGGAGTAATAACCATGGCTTATATACCAGCCGCAATGAACGGCAACAAAATTCAACATGACATTAAATTTTCTAACGACAGTTCTATTTCTGGGATTGTCAGTGGCATTCAAAGCATAGAGTTAGGTAACACCTCGACTCTGCTATTGGGCGGAACTGCTGGCTCTAACGAGTTTGTAATGGGTTGTGACTTTCTTGCGGTTGATCCGGGCGGCGCAGATCGCATTTTAAAACTTCCTAATGTACTTGGCGATCTTACACTTGTTGGTCGAACAATCAAGATTTTCAACAGTGCCGATGCGGTTGGAGAGTTGATTACAGTGCAAGATTTTGCAGGTAATGCCATATGTCTTGTGGGGTTTGCTGATATTGTTGAAATCTTTATAAGCACTCATAGTTCCGCAGATGGCTCTGTCGAGGCTGTCCTGATGACAAAAACATTTGCTCATACCGTTTCTGGTCAAGAGGGTAGTGCGATAACAATTTTACCTGCTTTCACTGGCAAAAGCTACGCAGTTAAATATGTTCAGTTCACTTTAGGCAGTGCTAGCGCCGTTACATTAGCTAACGATGTATTAATTACTATAGACGGTGTTACTATTATTACAACTGGTGCAACAGTTGCTTTATCTCAAACGGTTCCAGAAGGCTTTTATCCGGCAGAGGCTGACAAAATAAGCTCAGGAACAACTGTTCTGTATGCTCAAGGTAGTACTACAGGCACTGATCTAATTAATATAAAAATTGTTTATACTTTGGTGTAAGTCATAAATTTTATCTAACTTATTAACTTTGGATATAAACCATGGCCTCAGGATTCCTAGAATACTCCATCGCATATGCGTCTAGTAGTGCTAATCTAAATGATTCAAGCGGTGCTTATGTTGGGCATACATTGACTACACCCTCAAGCTCTACTACGAGCAAGGGTTTCCCTTCAATGCCTACCAGTGGCTGTAGATGGTCACATCTTGAAATCAAGATTGATACAGCAGGAACTTTTAGTGGTGGTATCTATATTGGCGCCAATGCACCTTTGATAACCTGGGACTCCGATGGCACTTTAATTGCTGCTGGGCCTGCACAGGGTTCAACTGACATCGCCTTGGCTAAATGTCCAGGTGATGCCAGTGCAGGGTTTGTTTCGTTGGATCTTGATATAGAACCTGTATTCCCTTTGGGAGACTCAAATGTTGAGCCGGTCAAAGTTTATTTGTGGTTGAAGACCAGCGCAAGTAGCACGCCAAGAGTAGTATTGGCTAGATTACATTGGCAACAAACGCATAAAGGATAAGTCATGGGTTTTAGTGCATCGATATTTGGTGGTGGCGGTCTTGCTGGTGCTGCTGCATCAAGTGATCCCGTCTACACTAATGTGGATTTTGCTGATACAGTAAAGGTTGATAATGATTATACTCTAACGCATACGGCCAGTAGTGTTTCTGGATTTAAACACAACTTAAGTATGGCTTCATCTACTAGTAATAATCATTCTTATTTAAACTGGGCTAACAGCGGCGCTGTTTATTTTGACAGCGGCGTTGCTCTATCCACTTTGGCCGGTGAAAAAGGATTTGAAGCTAGTTTGCTTATTGAATTTAATGAATCTGCAATGAATAATGCTTTTGCTGGATTTTCTGATACTGGCGTTGATTTTTCCATAGGTCTTTTTATAAGCAATGGTAAACCTGGATCTGGTGGTGGTGCTGGAGTTGGTGATGTCGGATTCTACAATGGTGTGTTGTTTAATTTAGGTAGCGCAAATAGACTGTTTGAATCAGTTTCTGGCAGGATTAGTGTAGATGCTAGTATAAGTTCCGCTGGTGCTCAAGTTTCATCGGATTTTGCTAATGACCATTTATCTTCTTTACGCATGCATATAACTGGTGGCCCTAGCGGGACTGCTAGCAGTCCAACAGCACATTTTGCAGAAATGACTTTTATCAGACAATTATTAGATCACAGCGACAGTGATCATTTGGAAACTAAAACTGGTGGTGGTAACAATCGTGATGTTGACATCGATGGCACTGTTTCAGGATCTAGTGCAACCGGAAACTTAACATTTGGTATTATGGTCGCACAAAAATATCGATCAGGAACACCATCCGTAAAAGCGATAGACTTTAACATGCATGTGCAATTACTTAGATTTGGACAATCGTGATGAAACCAACCCCACCGGTATCAAACAAAACAAAACTTTCCTACCTTGCGGATGCCCCCACTTAGGGGGTTTCTTTTAGAGAATAACCATGGCGACAAAAAATAAACCAACAAAGCCTGCCCTTTACTCAAGAGTTAAATCTGAGGCAAAAAAGAAATTCAAAGTATACCCAAGCGCGTATGCAAATGCTTGGCTCGTGAGAGAATACAAAAAACGCGGTGGTGGTTACAGAACGGTGAAAAAGAAATCAACTTCACGTAGGAAGAAAAAGTAATGGCTAAAAAACCTCGGGGAGGATTAGGGCGATGGTTTGCTGAAGAGTGGGTCGATGTAAAAACCGGCAAGCCTTGTGGCAGACGAAAAGGGGAGAAACGAAAAGGTTACCCCGCATGTCGACCTAAAAAAAGAGTCTCATCAAAGACACCCAAGACAGTAGGTGAGATGAGTTCCAAAGAGAGGACCAGATTCAAAAGAGCCAAAACCGGACCCAAGAAGATCAGTTACCAACACAAACGCAAAAAAAAGAAATGATTGAAGAAGTACTAGAATACAACAGAAGAACGTCACGCAAGTATGGTTGGAAGCCGTCTTGGTTTGACTGTGTTGGCTTCGACATAGAGTTGGTGACTGCCGTACGCGCATATCAACGCTTCAATAAACTTAAAGACGACGGCATGGTAGGTCCAGGTACTTTCCGGCGCATATTTGCAGACCGGGAAAAAAACATTGATGATCACCTACCGTTGTCCGACATGTCGACTGGCAACAAATACATTGTGCATGGTAGTGAGTTTGTACCCATTGAGTGGGAAAAGGTTGTGTTGTGGTCTGAAGACAACGGTCTAGAGGCTCAGTCAGGTGCGTACAAAAGAGCACCTGGTCGAAGAAACGTAGCCATGTTTGTCAACCACTGGGACGTATGTCTAAGTTCTAGAGCATGCCAGCGTGTATTGAACAATCGTGGCATATCCGTTCACTTCTTGATCGACAACGACGGTACCATATATCAGACGATGGACACTCAACACATTGCGTACCATGCCGGAAGCAAAGGTTTGAATGCATGCACCGTGGGTGTAGAAATCACCAATGCATATTATCTGCGTCACAACAAGTGGTACAGTAAAAACGGTTTTGGTCGTCGACCAATCATTTCTGATGGGAAGGTAAACGGTGCTGAACTTGAACCCTTCCTTGATTTTTACGACATACAAAAGCAAGCTTTGAAGGCGCTCTGGAAAGCATGCAATAAAGCGATGAATATACCCCTACAAACGGTTTTGGATGACCAAGGGAATATGAGTACAAATACAGAGCATATCTCGTCCTCAGGCAGTTTTAGAGGCATTGTGCATCACTACCACCTTACCAACAAAAAAATAGATTGCGCTGGACTGGACATAAAAAAACTTCTTGAGGAAATGGACAATGGATGAGTCAAATATTTGGACAGCAGCGGCCACCTTGGTCATAGCCCTCACAAGCACAAAAGCATGGGATTTCTGGAAGCACAGAGAAAGCATCGCGGCTCAAGCTCAAGAAGCGGAAAGAGACGACCAAAATTTATATCGTGATGATCTCAGGATTAAACTGGATGATTATCGCGAAGAGCTAAGAAAGTTATACATCAAGCGTGAAAAAGAACTGTTTGACATGAACGACAAAATTCGAGTGTTAACAGAATCACTTGCCGAGATGCGAGTCAAAGTAGAGTTTTTAGAACGCGAAAACACACAACTTAGAATACAACTGGAGGATCGCGATGGCGGTATCAACTAAAACAAATGACCAAACCACAAGTTTTCCGTCATACATCACCATGTCTGATTTAGAAAATGAACCACAGAACGACATTTTGACCGGGACAACCGGTTCTGTGTTTAATGTAATTATTGAAAATGAAGATGGTACTGCTGGTGATCAAGCTTATATTCAATTTTACGACAACAACAATCCTACAGTTGGCACAACCGCTCAAGAAATGAAATTTAGAAATAGAAACAGTGGAGCAGCTGCAAGAATAATGCATGTATTTGTAAGGTTTGGTCACGCATTTTCAAACGCTTGTTCTGTTGCTGCGACCAGTGCTGCTGATAACAACACCGCACCTACAAACACACATAACGTAATTATTTTCGGAGATTAAAATGGCTATTGTCAATTTAAAGACTTTTGAACAGTTTGCTGAAAACGAAGCCATAGATATAGATTTAGAGCACACACCACAAACGGTGAGAAATGGTGATACTTTCTTGTTTCAAGTGCGAATAGACAACACTGCTAATTCTGCAAAAACATATGTTAGACTTTTTGATGTTGCTTCTGGTAGTGTCACAAATGGAACGACAGACCCAGATTTTATATTGCCGTGTGCAGCATCATCCGTTGCTGAATACAATTTTTTTCCTGGTGCTTTCTTCGACACTGAATTGTCTGCCACTGCATCAACCTCAGCAGGCACATCTGGTACTGGTGCCCCATCAAGCTCTTGTATAGTAAGATTCTTGTACGGCAGCTCGGACAACGATGTATAATGCCAGGTCGTGGGATCGTATGGGAACGAGTCTGCACAAACTCTCGTGATAGATTGCATCAGGATGGTAGGCTGAGTTGGCTTCCCATGCACCCACCTGTACTAAAGATTGGAGCCGGGATGAAGTCACGTCGTGGCTCATTTCTGGCCGTGCGCACAGGTAAAGGTCCACCCGATTGGGTTGCACTTGCTGGTTCACTTTCCATACTGGGTGATGACAAAAGTTCTAAATCCATGCGTTGGCAACTGAGCAACGTTCACAAACATCAGGCTACTGCTTTTGACAAGTGGGAGTCCCAAGGTGGAGTTGCATGTATTTTACTTCGACACCATGATCAAAGCCGATGGGTCATACCTTGGCAAAACATGAAAGAAGAATGGGAAGTCAGAACATCCTACAAGCTTGAGGATATGGAAAGAGTTGGGTTTCCTTGGGCCAAGCCGTTTGACAATGAACCTAACTATGACTGGCTAACGCCATTATTAAAATGGAGGAACAATGAGTCGTGCCAAGAAGAAGCCTCATCAGCCGCGCAGGATTAAACGTGGCGAACCGGGGTATGGTAAAAAGAAGTTTGTAGTTCGTGTTCGTAAACCTGGTGGTGGTGTAAAGACCGTCAGGTTTGGTGATGCCAATATGGAGATCAGAAGAGACAATCCCAAGGCACGAAAAAACTTTAGGTCCAGACACAACTGTAGCAGTCCAGGTCCACGCACAAAGGCTAGGTTCTGGAGTTGCAAGATGTGGGAAAAGGGCAAGTCTGTCAGTGAAGTAACTGGTAAAAAGAAGAAACGTAAAAAATAATTATGGAGAAATCATGAAAGGTAAAAAACTTATTATCAAGAAGAAAAAAGGTGGAGTCAGAGGCAAAGCCGGGATGAAGAAAAAGACAGGAATGAAGCGTAAGCCTGCGAAGAGAGGCGGTCGTCGAGGTTGAGTGGGCTGAGTACTTCGCATCTATTGTTTCAGTGTGTCCTTGGTCCAAGGCATATTGGAAAAAACAAAAGATAGATGTAAGCAGTTGGAAAGACAATATCCTTCCACTAAATCAGTTTGTGGCAAGAGTGTACATTTGCAATGACCTTACAGAGGCAGACTTAATCGACAAAATGAACAAGTTTAACGATGAAAGGGATCATGAAGAATGGCTATACTCTCACCCCAAA
>TARA_R100000655_G_scaffold33022_1_pt1 | contig 13254 bp, 23 predicted proteins | sample TARA_R100000655 | Tara Oceans TARA_R100000655 (sample SAMEA2622497) | marine metagenome | biome: marine biome (ENVO:00000447); feature: deep chlorophyll maximum layer (ENVO:xxxxxxxx); material: "saline water (ENVO:00002010), including plankton (ENVO:xxxxxxxx)" | depth 90 m
TTCATAAAGGTCCATGGTCCTCGGCCATCTGTTGCCCTTACCGTCACTACATAGGTATTGGTCGGTGTGCCTCGGTTGGCGTTACTTGCAATCACAACTCGTCTTTGTGGTTGGCTTAGTCCGCACCAGTTGGGCGTTTCCCATCGCACTATTTCGCTACCTTGCGTGTCAGGGTAAAACCCAGTGCTATGTATCGGGGCAGGGGCATCGTTGTGCCAAAATATGTCACCCTTGGTTTTTTTAGCCAAGGCAACAAGATCTCTAAACAACCCTGCATATATATAGTTTTCGTAGGTAGTATCACCTCCTGCAAGTGGGCTGTCTGCAAACATGTCCCACTCTTCGGGGTCCATGCTATTGTTTTCCGTTAACAACACATCAGCTTCTTCCTGCTTCAGTGCGTAGGGGCAGTATTTAGGTTGAACAAATTTTGGGTACTGTGTCATGTGTAAACCCTTTCTCGGTTTAGTTATTACTATAAATAGTATAGCCCCCAACATTGTCGGGGGCTATGGCTATTTAGTCTTTTGTGGTCATGTGTAATTGCACAAAGTATGCTGAACCTGCGCTTGACATAAAGCAGTTATTCCAGCTTAACTCAACGATTTTGTAATTGTAGGTGTGAAACACTTTAGCTTCGTGGTATACACCACCCTTTTCATCAAGGCGGTACTTATCATACTTGTTGCCCCTACCCATTTCACATAACAGGTAATTGTTCATGCCCTGTATGTGGCCGTCTAGGTTATCGCGGTAAATGGCATGGTCATGTATTTCACGGTCATGGTAATACCATTCCTCATACTTGGGCAGTACTGTCTGTATAAACGGCACAAGTAATTTTTCAACAGTGTTGCCTCTTGCTTTTTCTTCATCACTGCCGAACTCCCATGCAAACTGGTTGTTAACCCATGTTTCCGTGGTAGTTGCCTGAAATTGTTTGGTACTGGTTAAATCAAACATATGTAAACCCTTTCTCGGTTTAGTTAGTACTATATAAATAATAGCCCCTAACAATGTCAGGGGCTATAGTTATTGTATCTTTTGTATCCATGCAAATCTGCAAAACCTTTTTATCGTATAAAACATATTTTGTCTAATGTTCCATTACCTTTAACTTTGCGAGCACTTGCTGAACTATTCCCCATTGTAACAACCCATGTGTCAGCTAAATCGTGTGCGTGTTCAATACTTTCAGCGTCTAACTCTACAAAACGATCAGGTACTTTCATGTCTCCATGCGTTTCTACATGAACTACATATTTAAAATGCTCTCCTAATAATTTATATTTAGCTTTACGAGCAACTCTTCCTTCAATTGCAATCTTAGAAGAAACTAAAAAATCAATTGTGTAACCATTTATAGCCATGACCATTAACCCTTTCTCGGTTTATTTGTTAATATAAAAATAATAGCCCCTAACAATGTCAGGGGCTATAGTTATTTAGTCCTATTTGCTCACAGTTAATTTAACGTATGGCGTCCCCCAGTACTTACTGCTAGGAGAGTAACCGCCATTTAACAGGGCGAGCAGGACATTGGGCTTTTTGCGTGAATGTCCTAGCTTGGCACATTGGTTAAGGATAAACCCTAACCGTTTATCACCATTTATGCCTGTTAGAAAAGCTGATTGAATGAAGTGCCGTACACCTCCTTTCTTACCACCCCATCCAAAAGGTACGTCCTCAGGGCTTTGTACAAGGCATTGTATTTCAACATTGTTTTCGTTGCCCCCTGCTTCAACTCTCACAAAACTTATAATATCATCATAAGTAAGTTCTTCGCCGTTAAGCATTAACTCAGCAATAACTGGCTTTTTCTTGGCAACTGCTTTTACTATTTTTTTAGAGGATGCCTTGGCAGTGCTAGGAGCCTCATTTTTTAACGCTACTACTTTTGTCATAATATCCACCTTTCTATGTGGGTTACAATTAAGTTATGGCTACACTATAAAAGTCAACTTTTAAGTACGCAACCCTTTTTTAGTCCTAATTGTTCGTGCTTCCCGAATATCTTTTAAAAGTTTTGTCAACACCGCACCTTGTTTGTACTTTTTTCTTGCGATTCTTTTTAATGCTTCTCGTATTGTATAGTTAGGAGGCAACCCATTGTGGATCCAACCATGTACTGTGACAGGAGTTACTTTTGGTATTTCAATTAAATCGGCTATTGCTTTCACACCACCAAGCCTCCTGACGATTGAAAGTGCGATCGGGTCTCCGATTTCAACTGCTTTTTCTTCATTTTTTATTAATTCTTTTTTTAGTTGTTTTGGGGTCAACATGTGTACGCTCTCTCTCGTCGTAATCTCACAAAAAAGCCCCCGACAAGGGAAAAGGCAAACTTGTCGGGGGAGTTCCAGGGAGTGGTAGACTAAGGATGAGCTCAGCCTTGCCACACTTTATCATTGATGAATGATCATGCCAAGAACAATGATGGAAAAAATCCCTATGCAACAAATGACGAACTGCCAAAAGTATGGAAGTTCTGTGAATTGATCTTTTAAATGTAAAAACATATTTTTTATCGTTTTCATAGTAAGGGGATGCTCCTTTGCTTTAAGAGTTGTGAACTAAATATCTATTTCATTTATTTTTGTATTTGGTAAATCATCTAATTCTTTTTTGATGTCAGCTTTTCTGTTTTTGATTTCCTGTTGCCTAAGTTTTTCGCTTTCAGACATTCTTTTCTTATGTGGCACAGAATCTACTACACGATCAAACTGGTCTTGAATGCGCTGTAACCATTTATCGTTTAACTCTGACATCATTGGTCCTTTATTAATAAGATAAACCCATAACATCCTCATACATTACCGTTTTTTCTGCAATGTCGCAATGAACTGTTGTTTTTGATCAATCATTTTGTATAGCCTGTCCCTTGCTTGTGGTACATGTAAACAGATAGTTGCTAGAGCAAAAGCTAAAACGCCTGTTTTGTGGCTATCAGTAAATTTTAAGGGTTGGCCTAAGTTTTGTCTTTTTTCTAAATCATGTTCAGCTTCGGCTAAGTGTAAGAGATCATTTACACTTGCCCTGACGTTTGCGTAATTTACCATGGATTGTAACCCTTTAACCTTTCCTCAAGTTCTTTTACACGCTTTTCAAGTTTTAATATAAGTCGTGTGTTGAACTGTATGTGTTGCGCTTGGGCCTCTACAAACTCCTTTATGTTAAAGGCGTTAAGGCTAGTGTCAGCAACCACAGTGCTGGAAGTATGCTTGTTATCACTAAGTAAGTTACCATTTCGTTTCATCCACTCCTCGGTTTGCATAAAATTACCTTTCTACATAAAAAATGTGTTTACTGATTTTAACGGTTGGCTTCATTTTTGTAGCCCATTGTGGGTAGACGTATACAGCATGATAGAACAATGCTCCTTTGCTGTAATCTGGTTTACCCATTACGAGTTCTCTCGCAAGAAATACTGCTTTCCTAAACGACGCATCGTTTTTAGGTTCATCACTTTTGCCATCACAGTAAAAGCTAAACTGACATTTGTGTTTTACTGGATAGGCTTGGTTCCATTTGTGTGTAGGCCCTTGAGTAATAACACTACACACATCGTTGGGGAACCGTGGATCTTTGGCCCTGTTGAGAATAACATTGCCAACGGCTATCTGCCCATCTACAGGTTCGCCCCTTGCTTCAAAGTAAATAGCTATTGCTAGACAAGTAATTGTTTCTAACATTACTACTCCTCCTTTTTACGCCTCCACTGGTTACCCTGCTTTTCCCACGCATAAGGTCTAAGCAATGCTTCAAAGGGTATACCGTCTTCTGTACCCATATCATCAAGGAGCGTGTCATAAATATCGCGCTCGGGTGTTTTACCATCTTTTTTTACCATGTGCCGTCTCCGTTAAATATGCCGTACTTTTCAACATCATCATCAGTAGGCACATCAGCTTCTCTGCGGGTTAGCTCCTTAGCATAATCTTTAGCAATGCGTTCATTCATTTCTGCTTTGTTATGCCCTAATGCTTTGAAATATGTTCTGCGAGCATTGCAATAGCACTGGAACAACTTAGCGTCGTCATGGTACTTGTATTCTCTTGCAGTAATAATCATGTGAAATACCTCTTTCTACAGGTTATGTTGTTATTAATTATATTGTACATATAAAAAAGTCAATGTTAAGCAAAAAGTGTTCGTTACTTATCGCGATCTTTATTTCTCATTTCATTGAAAAGAGAAAACAATGTTTCAACTTTTTTAGTGAGATGTTCTACATCTATTTTAGTTTTGATGATTGCATAAACAATACCAGAAAGAATCGCAAAAATTGCGATCCCAGTATTAATTAAATCAAATACATCAAACTCAGAGCCCATCAGGAATAATCCAATGTGTTGACGTTAAGTACCCACAGTTAGAACACCCTACTGTACGTTTGTCATCGTTTACTAGGAAAAATTTATTGCTTTCACATAGAGAGCATACGAGTACATCTACTTCTGTTTCTAAAAACGTACCTTTTTCTTGTTTTTTCTGTTTAAACGTAGCTTCTGCATATTTTTCTGCATCACTAACAGTTCGTTTTGACGTAAATGGTATGACATTGTTACCTACAATGTCATGAACGGTGGAGTTTCCCTTTTTTTCCATGAACATATCCTTGCTTTTTCGTTTATGTAATAATCGTGATAAGCCTGTATAGGATCACTACATTTATACTCATCTGGCATCGCTTGCGGATGTTTTGTTACGCCCCTTGCTTTCAGCAATATAGGGGGACACCGTAAAATGGCAAGAACTGTTTCGCAAGCATGGACTTTTTCATACCTGTAAGTATACTCCTTGCATAATGCAATGCCTAGCCTCCATAGCCAAATGTAGTTTTCCACTGTTTGTCCTGCCCATAACGTACATGGGTGCTTCTCATGTACTGGCAGGTAAGGCCCTTCGTTTTCATAACGCCAATGCACAGTAGAAAGCATCTGTGTGGTTTCTAATGGCATCTTTACAATATGCTTATCGCAATGGTACTTAGCGCATTGGGTAACGTCATAATCTAATAGAAAAATATTAATGTTACCATGCCTTTTTAGTTTTGCGGTACTCAGCAAGTAGATGGCCTACAACTTGTGTCAAAGTAATTTTAAACCCAAGGTTAGAGTCTAGTTCTTGTTGTAGTTCTTTTAAGTGTTCATATAACTCAAAACTAACGCCTACGTTTTTGTTTCTTGGCTTTGCCATAGTAAATCCTTTCTAGGTTGTATTGTTTACTATGGTAAATATACCCTACAAAACACAAAGGACCATGTTTATTTACTCAAATTATGTAAGCGTATTATCATTTTTAATGCTCTGTTTACTTGCTTTTCGTGTGGGTACTTTTCTTTTAAATACCGTATACCCCGATTCATTACATCTACAGCAGATTTGTTGCCTTGTGTGATCAATTCATAACAATGTAGCACGAGTTCTAATTTATCTGCGGCATCACATGCTTTTGCCTCTTCTACAGTGATCGGTATAAATAATTCACCAATACCGATAGAACTTTCAAAATCATTTTCTATGCGTTTAAGTATAGAGTGGACTTCTGAGTAATTCCATTTAGTTGTAGCAGGTAAATCACCTACCGCAATCTCAGCTACATCATGATACATCATATGCAACAGGCAGTTTTTACTAGCCTCAGGCCAAAGCGTATGAAGTATCACCATTGCTCGCCAAGTGTGAGCAGCTACGTTTTGTCCGTTGGTTAATTCTGGTCTTGTATGGTATCGGGTTACATGCCCACCTCTAATTTTTGCATACAGGTGTTTCAGGTTGGCGTTTTTGTATTTTTTCCTTCTCGTTTCCATAAGTTCTCCGTTAAAGGTTGCTTTGCTTCCCCCCAATTAGGCCCAAACTCTGCATCAACTACGGAGGGAACTTCTAGCTTGACGCAGGTTTCCATTATCTCCGTAATTTTCTTAGCTTGGTCTTCACTTTCTACGGAGACATCTAATTCATCATGTACTTGTATCATAGGCAACATGCCCTCTTCTGCCAAAGCAACCATCGCGGCTTTAGTTTGATCTGCGGCACTGCCCTGAATTAACTTGTTCAATGCTTTGTATGTAAATGCCCTACGAATCGCAGGGCCATGTTCATTGTATGCTTCTTGGTAGTTCATCGGTTTCCAACTGCCATACTTAGTTGGTTCCCATTTATCAAAACGACATCGTCTACCTAACACAGTACGGATAACACCTTTACTACTTGCACGATTAACAGCGTAGTTACTTAGTTCTCGTACAAATGGCACTGAGTTATGGTACAGGGTAAACAGTTCGTTAGCATCGTCTATCTCTAACCCTAACCCTGCAGCCAATTTTTTAGACCCCATACCGTAGAACAACCCTAAGTTTATATCTTTAGCCTGTTTGCGTGGAACGCCCACAATATCTGCTGCCATTTGGTGAAAGTCGGTGCGTGGGTCTTCATTGTACTGTTCAGCAAACGTATCAGCCCCTTTAAAGCCCATTAGCTTACTGTAATGAACAACTATGCGTGGTTCTTGGCTAGAGTAATCAAATGCCCCCCACAAGGCCCCTTCTTCGGGTAAAAACAGGCTTCGTATTAACGGCCCTATTTCTGGGTGACGAGCAGGTATTTGTTGCAGGTTCGGGTTACTATAGCTAAATCGGCCTGTAACTGTACCACCATCATCACTGCGTAGTGGGTGTAGCTCTGCATGTATCCTACCGTTTTGTTGGTGCTTTAAAATAGTTTCAATAAAAGTGCCTCTTGCCTTTTGGTACTCTCTAGCTTCTACTATCATTTGTGGTACTTTGTGGGGGTGGTTAGTGAGAAACCCTTTAGTAAACGATGGAGCACTTGTCTTTTCTGTTTTAGTATAGGTAAGGTCTAAGGCATCAAATGCTTTAGCTACACTTTCTGCGGCCCATATTTCTACTTCAACACCTGTTTGCTTTTTTACTTCGGCAAGTAATTCTTGTTCTTTTTTAAGTAAATCGTTTTGTATTACTTCAGCTTTATTTAAATCTACCCTTACACCTTTTTGTCTCATGGGTATTATTGTTTTGAGAACCTTTAACTCTAGTTCTACGATGTCTTGTATATCTTCTTTTACTATTAACGATTTGAAAAATGTCCATAGTTTTAAAGTCAAAGCGGCATCTTGTTCTGCATATGATCCTACATAGGTTGCAGGTAGTTTATACATTTCGCTTTTAGCATTGATGCCAAAGGCATCAGCGGCTTCGCGTAGTTCTTTTTCTGACTTACGCTCTTGCAGGTAATCACGACCAATAGCATTTAACGCATAGCTAAATCTGTTTTCATCTAACAGGGGCGCAATAACCATTGTGTCAATGATTCGCCCTGAAACAGGCACACCTTCTGCGAGCAACCACCCAACATCATAAGGAGCATTATGGAAAATATAATCCCTGTTAACCGAACATACATCTCGTAACCAATTCATTGTCATTTTAGGGTCTAAGTTAGAACCTATTTCGTGCCGTATGGGAAAGTACCATTGGTCGCCTTGTACAGCAACGGCGATACCTATTATATGCCCATCTTTTCTAGGCCAACCCGAACCCATTGTTGTAAGGTTTGGGTCTCTTGTTTCTAAATCTATAGCAACTTCTTTTGCTTCACTTAAATCAGGATAACCATCTGGCACAACCCATTCTACAGGTGGTTTAAACAGAGGATATTGCATTACTTTTCACTTTCATAGATAAGTTACATCTTTTACAACGAGGCCATCTGTTTTTTAAATTACGGAAAGTAATTATTTTTTTATAACCACATCCACAAACAGCCTCTACCTCTTTGTCCATAGGATCAATGTTATTTGTCATGCCCTAACATTTCTGCCTCTACTAACAATAAGTACCTTCTTAAATCGCGTAGGTCATCTATGATACCTTCTTCCCTTGGGTCTTTACGAATAGTTTCAAATATATCATAGTTTTCTTTTTTAGCTTGGTTTTCTATTCTATCCCATTTGCGGGCTAACATCATAAAAGCACCAGTGCCTCCACGCTGTTTCCAACTATTACCATAGCTCTGTTCTGCCACATGCAAACCTTCTACATCAGCATGTGCTAAATCGTTTACCTTTGTAAGAATGTTACTTAACTCGCGTTTCACTTTATGCTCTCCCATACTTATCTTCAAACCTTTGTATGTCGTCTTCGCCTAAATAAGAACCATGTTGCACTTCAATTACAACTAAAGGTTGAAGCCCAATATTAACCAAACTATGTATCCACCTTTTTGGTATGGTTATACATTCTTGCACTGAAAGTTGTGTTGTTTTCAATTTAAAAAGTTTAGGACCTCTAACCACGTTAGCTGTTCCATGAACAACCACCCAGTTTTCTGCCCTATGTTCGTGTGCCTGTAAAGACAACTGCTCTCCTGCATTCACCAAAATGTTTTTTACTTTGTAATGAAGCCCTTCCTCTAACACTTGGTAATGGCCCCAAGGTTTTTCTACCACCTTCTCATCAACCATTCTACACACGCCTTTCTCCATGCTAAGTCTTCAATGTTTTCTGCATGGCGTACTGCCTCATCTATATTTTTTGCCTTCCAAGCACCCCAAGATAAATCCATGGGCGTAAGCACTTGATCAAAGTAAGAGTTAGTATATGTATTGGTTTCATTGTTCATCCAGCGTTGTAACTCTTTATCAAAACAAGCAGGTTCATCAACCAATGGTTTAGGGTTGTAATTCCTATTATCACCTAAATGCAGGTAAGGATCGTAATCAGGCTCAATGTTTTTTACTTTTTCTAAAGTATCTACATAAGCGTGTAAATTATTACTAAACTGATAATATGTACCTACCGCGCAATCTATCCTTGCCGCCATGTATTCTAACAGTACAGACATATGAACAGCGTTTGCTCCATATGCCCCCCATATCATATCATTGCTCCTATTACATACGGTCATGTTTAACGTGTTGTTACGAACCCAAAACATGATTTGCGTATTGCATGGGTGGTCTTTACCAGTGTTTTCTATAGAAAAATCTTTTATAGGATCCCACATAGAAACAACAGTGCGGCGATCGTTTTCATAATGAAGCAAGCGATGAACGGCTATTTCTAGTTGGTCTTTGCCAAACCAGTTTTTCCATCGGTAACCATATGCTCCATTAATAGTTACACCGTCATCGCTATAGCTACTCATCCTACCATTGTAGTTAGAAATCCACTCAACTTCATTTTTACCTGCTAACATCCAAAACGATTCCATTAAATGGAAGTAAGGGTTAGCGTCACGCATAGGGTAAAACAATACTCTTTCCCTGCTATGGCTGTAAGAAGTCATAACGGGGCAAGGAAACTCTAATGCTTTACCATTGCGTGTGTCTACCTCAACACCTTTAGTTTCTAATGCCTGTACTGCTAGGTACAATGCTTCACTTACATTTCTTGCATTTATATGTTGCATTTAAAGCCTTTCTGAGCCTTCTAAAAGTTAAAGGGTACGTTAGCCCCACAAATAAGTTAAGACAACCGTATAGGGCCTTAAAATAGGTTTATTTAACTCTGTTTTACCCAAAAGCTATTACAATCTTCCTGCTTTGTAAGGGCGTAGCCTTTTGATTGAATGATTTCATACTTTTGTAGCCTTAGTTTATCTTGCTCCTCCCAGTAAGGTTTTGTTGTTTTACCACGAACAGCAACATAATCTTCGGTAATTATTTCATCTGGCATGACAGACCAATCGTAGCTTGCAAATATCTTTGTGTCATTACCTTCTGTATCTACCTTTAAAATATTTACGTTGGTTATGTCATTTTCTACTAAAAGGGTTTGCAATGTTTTTAAGGGGACTGTTTGGTATTCCTCTGTTAAATGCTGGGATACAAACCCTTCCTCTTTTAAAAGGGAAGATCGCATACACTTTTCTTTTTGTGCAGGAGACCGCCTGTTAAAAAACCCATATTTACCCATCCACAATTTACCTGTGCCATTTTCATCACTGATAGCGCAGTGTACATATTTAAAATTAGTTCCCTCTAAACTTTTGTGTATGTCCTCTTTCAAATACACATTAGGTTCAACCATAAGCCCAAACCAGTTTTCTCTTTTACGGTGCAGAAGTTTATTTGCTAATGACAATGTTCTTCCATTAAAGCACCCTATGTCTACAATTACGTTCATCCTAAACTCCTAAAAAAGGTTAAGTATTGTTCACCAATTATTTCAGGCTCATGCTGTTTTAAACTGTCAAAACCATTTTGTCTAAAATCTTGTAGCACGGTATCGCTCATAGGCATTTGCAGAACTTCAGCAAGTTGTTTTGCTGTTTCTATAACGATGCAGTTATAGTTTTCTCGCATGTCATCAGGTGTGTCTAAAAGCCACTCCCTATGAATAATCGGAATACACCCTGCATTCCATGCTTCTAACCAAGTATATTGAGTGCCACCCCCATCGCCTTTTATAAGCGTCATATCTACATTAAATATGTAGTCACACATTAGATTAAACGCATAGTCATTTTCTCTTGGGTAATGTGCTTTAGACTGTACCCACTCTGGGTACTTAGGCACTATTTTAAATTTAGTATAGAGCCTGTTTTCAAAACCCCTTATTACGATCTTTTTGTTTTCAGGTAACAGCCTATTTGCGTCTAACAAAATTTCCGTATGCTTGTCAAAATCAATACGAGAAGTGCTTATAGCTAAGTGTTTTCTAGATGCAAAAGGCAACTCTTTTTGTACATAGGGGTGTCTTATAAACGTAGGTCTGTAAGGTAACAGTATAGAGTTGTTTGCCAAGGGTAAAGTTTCTACCCCTCTTTGTCTAATAACAACACACCTGTTCATATCCAACGGCTCTGGTAAGTTTTTTAATTCAGTAGGGTCGTGAACAACTATAAAAGCATTGCCGTCATGGTACAGGGTGTCTGTGGTTTTTTTAAAGTTTTTAGCTCCTGCTACGATTAACTTAACATTTGATCGGGCAAGAGCTTCTTCCATAGATATGTTTCTGTACCGTTTGTCATAACCAAAGTTTCTTGTTCTTTTTTCACTTCTAGGTCTAATTTTAAATAGGCTTACCTCTGCTCCTACTGCTTGCAATGTATCTATCAAATGAGAGGTGTAAGTAACCCACCCTCCATAAGTATTAGGGCTGTTATAAAAAAGGTCTACTTTCATTGCACAACCCCTTGGGGCAATGGCTCACTGCTCTGTGTAAACTTACTGCGAGGTTTGCCTTGGCCTAATCGTACTCGTTCATACTTATCCCATTCACACAAGCTATGCTCTATAGTACGCATATCTATTTGGTCGGCAGGAACATGGTCACCCACAAGGTATCCGTTACAAGGGTAATCTTTTGCAACCATTTGCAATAACTCTTGCATACCTTCGTTGGCTACCTCTTGAGTCATGCTTTTTGTTAAGGGCTTATCCCAAATTCTATTCAACCCACGTTTTGCTCCAGGACCTGCATTGGCCCATGAGAACTTATCTACGGCATTTTTCAAAACAGGCGTGTAGTTTAAATCAGTTACAACTTCGTAAGACATAAACCCACCACCTCCCCAACCCCTGTACTGTGATAATTTTTTATGGGTAGCTTGTAAGGATTGTGAAGACTGTGCAGAAGCAACAATGTCTTCTGCATATTTATGTATTGGTTTAAGAAAATGGTCAACAACAACATCTGCTTTAGGTAATTTCAACCCTTGGTTTGTAATGATATACGCACCAGTGAAAGTACGCTTACCATCAGCTATCCTGTTTTTAATAAGCTGTTTAGTATATTCACCATCCCATGCAGATGTGCCAAGACTACTAACAAGCCTGACCCAACCATGCTCTTCTGCAAATTCAATTGTGCCTACCATCCTAAACAAACAGCAATTGAAAATTATTTCATCGTGTGGCCTGTTATCGTTAGGTTTAGTCCAGTTGTTACGCATCCAAAGGGTAACCCTATCGTTTTCACGGAAGGGGTTTGTAAACTTATACTCTTGGAGTATGGGGTCTTCTGTCCATTCAGACCTTGGTACACCCATGTTTCTCCGTTGGTATATGGCGTGTCTTTCATTTATCCAATAGAAAAACCTTTCTACGTTTTCCCTGTTCATTTACTTTTCTCCTAACGGCTGGAAGTGTGGGTTATCAATTTTTATAGCACCTGCTTTCACTGCTATGCGTAAATCCATCCTGCCTCCAGGAGAAGGGTCTAGCTTACGCAATGCGGAAATTGCTTCACCTACTGTTTGGGAAGCTAGAACAACTTGCATATTACGATAACGGTTTGTGCCTTGTTTAATAGGAGGCTCATCCATTAACTTAATAATTTGGCATTCATTACTCCACCCTTTTTTTACATCTGGTGTTTTTTTAATAGCATCAAAAGAACCACCCTCTTTTTCCATTTCATCTAGCTCTAATGTTATTCTAGTATGTGGGTCTACATCTGGTTGCTCTGTAACTACTTCAACACTTGAAGTATCGCCTTTAACAAACCTATTCATTTTTGTTTCCTCTTCTGGTTTCCAGTATTTAGCTTTGCTTGCGGTAAGAACCCAAAAATTTTCTGCAGAACTGGGTTTACCAAATGGCTCACAAACAGAAGTTATTTCCTCTTTTGTAAATAAATGGTTTAACCGATCTACTGTTTCCTTACCATCAAACACATAAGAATGTTCATTAACAGCCTTACATGTTTTGACTGCTTTTAGTGTTTTAAATTTATAAAACAAAAATGGAGGCCCATCACTTCCAGGAACTCCATCACATATTGCATAAAACATTTTTCTTCCTTTCTTAGAAGAAGTACCAGTGTGTACATTAACTTATACACACTGGTTAGACAACGGCTAGTTTATCAACTTCCTGCGTATTCCAACGCTTTGGTCAGAGCTTTGCGCTTGGTTTGCGCTCCTGAACCAAACCATGCCGAGTGCAAAGCATTACCCTCTATTTGGGAACGCTTTTGGTGGTCAACAACATGGGTAACCGCATTCAATGCTCCCCACCATGTACCCTTGGCAGAAGACATATCGTGTCCAGGACTCGTTTCTACTGCTTGGTACACTAGGTCTGCGGTATTGCTAAACTCTTGGTGCAGAGGAGGTAGCGTATCAAGGTCATCTGCTTTAGCCCTTTCTATTAACAGGTTAGGCTGGAACAGTTCTGCAATCCAGTTATCTAGGTCAAACGACTTAGCAGGTTTGCTTGCCAAAAATTCAGCTTGCTCCTTAAACAGTTTCATTTGGTTACCACTCAGCCCTAGCGCAAGCTCTGCG
>TARA_R100000655_G_scaffold35217_4_pt1 | contig 13250 bp, 14 predicted proteins | sample TARA_R100000655 | Tara Oceans TARA_R100000655 (sample SAMEA2622497) | marine metagenome | biome: marine biome (ENVO:00000447); feature: deep chlorophyll maximum layer (ENVO:xxxxxxxx); material: "saline water (ENVO:00002010), including plankton (ENVO:xxxxxxxx)" | depth 90 m
CGTTTTAGCCACGGCTTTGACTTCTTTTCAACGCTGCTGCTGTTGGTGCACCTTTAGCACCTTTCTTTCTCATGGTTTCACCACGTTTTCTTTTTTGATGAATATTATACCACAATCCTTTTTTAGCTGTTTTACCTTCTTTTGTTACATGTGTGCCTTTTTTAACAGATCCACCTTTTTTCATTCCTGTTTTCTTTTTAGCCATTGATTTTGTAATAGCTCTAGATCGAGCTGCTTCCCAAGGTTCAATTTTTTTATTTTTATTGATGTCGGCTTTCATGGCAACGCCACCTGCTTTCATTTTTTTCTTTTTCGGAGTTGGTCCACCTGCTGGCCCTCTAGGTCTAGATTTTACCTTACCCATGTGTTTCTTTAATTTTTTTGCTGATTTTATTAATGATGACATTACCATACTAGCCTCCTATTTTTTCTTAATTAAACCCATTGCACCTTTAGCGCCTTTTATGCCAAAGCTTGCTGAACAAGCGATATATAATAAATGTTTGTAATAATCCGGGAGTTGTTGCAGTGCAACAAACCCAGCTTCTATATGTGCAGTCATTCCTGGAAAAAATACTAAAACGGCAGGCCCTAAAAGGCAAATTAAAATTAGCTCATCTTTCCACGACCCTTTCATTTGGTCCACGGCCGATGCTTCCCACGCCACTTTTCCGGCGATCTGGTCTTGTTTTAATTTAGTTGCTGCTTGTACTTCTGTTAGTTTTAATTGAGCTTTCGCTTTTTTTGTTTCTACAAAGCCAGTGACGGCTTGAGAGGCAACGCCCAATAATGGTTTTAATAATAAGTTAAGCATCTAAAGTAGGAATTGATTGTGATTGTTGCATTTCTTCAATCTCTTGCATTCTTTTTTTCATTATATTTTCTCTAAACATTTCTTCTATAACTGCTCTTTCAGAAGGAGGCAAACTTTCTAAATATTTCATTGCACGATCAAATAATGGTGCTGGTATTTTTTCACCCATAAATCCTATGTTAGGTGGATCAACGTGAACTGGAGCATTTCTAAATGCTTCTAATTGTTCCCCTACATTTTCTCTTGTTGCGCCAAAAGATTTACGTGGTTTTTCAGACATTTCTGGATATAATGATGCAATTCCACTTTGATCGATTTCTGGTCCACCAACTGGTCCACCTTTATCAAAACTATATTGAAAATTTGCTGTTGCTGTAGGATTAATAGACATATTTCCTAAATTAAGATTAGGATCAATATCAAGACCAAAACTAAAATTATCTCCTTTATAACCTATACCAGGCTCTCCTCCACCTAGAACTCCAGGTAATGGATTCAAATCAAATCCTGTATTTGGAACATTGGGTATATTGGGCATAAGGTTAGCTTCAGCTGGTTCATTAGTAATTAAATTTTTTGTATAATCAGGTAAAAATTGATTTCCTGTAGCCTCTTGTTGATCCATAAGATATTTATAATAATTATCAATTCCAAATTTTGGGTCTAATCCAAATGGATCATTTAGTCCTACTCCAAAAAAATTAGCACTAGAAGATAATTTATCTTCTCCACCTGTAGCTCCAGAACCTGTTGTGTTTAAAACTATATTATCTAGGTTCGTATTACCACTACTACTACGTGGGGGTGCGACTGTAGGTGTGCTACCACCATAAGGTACACTAGCTTCATTCGTTGTTCCTGGTGGTTGACCTTGGCCTCCTACAAAAGGAGATCCAAAGTCTTCTCCACCACCATAACTTCCTATTGCTGGAGTGTTTGATTTTGCTATGTATCGTTCTCTAGCGTCAGCCATTAAGCACCCGGCAATATTATTGCTTTAAGGACAATTAAAACAACTATGGCAACGATACCGGCTTTAATCCAGTCCTTCATTCCCCAGTCATTCCATTCTTTGAGATGTCCCCAAATATCTTTCAATAACTTCATATTTCCTCCTATTTTCGTTTAGTTGCGCCCCATCCGCGTTTTGCGGGGCGTGATTTTCTAACAGAACCACCTTCACTTAGCAAGTGATAATTATATCCTTTTTTACCAAGAAGAGAGTGTCGATCCGGTTTTTTTCCTTCTTTAACTGCTTTTTTTCTTGTCTTCCAAGCTTTAACACCTCGTTGTGAAGCTCTCGCTTCACTTCGCATTCGTTTAAGCTCTTCCTTAGTATATCTAATTGGTTGATGTGGAACAGCTTTAGTTTTAGCAGCCTGTTTTTTACCTTTTTTAATATCTTTTTTAAGAATATTGCCGCGAACTACTTCTGGAACGTTTTTTGCGTGTTTTTTAAATTTTTCTTTACCAACTTCTTTAATGGCAGTTTTCACGCCAGACTTTAAATCTTTAGCTTTTTTAAATATCTTTAATACTTTATCAAGAGCCATTATTTTCCTCGTCTTTGATAACGTATTTTCTTACCTATATCAAAACCACCTCTTAACACTTTTTTAGTACGTGCTTTTCCAGCCGCTATTTTACCCCTAATTGTTCTCATTTTTTCTCCAGGTGTACCAAGCTTTCCTTTATCTTTTTTAGCTGCTTCTTTACTTTTATGAAAAGTGGTTGTGTATGTATCTCTTTGTTTTGCTCCAGGTTTCATTCTTTTCATGAATCCTGGGTCACGTTTATCAGCTGGTCCACCTTTTTTCATTGGTGTCGTTTTTCGTATTTTTTTTGGTTTTGGTGCATATTTATCCAAAAACTTCTTATAGTCATCTGACGTCATTCTTTTTCGTTTAGGAGGATCTACGTGTGGACTTGGTTTTCCTGTTCTTGATTTTGATAATATTCTAGCAAGTGGTCCTTTTTGTCCTTTTTTCCCAGCTCTTGCAATTGCACGCTCACGCGCTGTACTTTTTGATGATTTCGCCATTTGATTTCTCAATCGTCTTATAATTGTTGCTGATAATCCTGTAACCATTTTTTCTCCTAATGTATCGTTGGGCTTTCGTGAGTTATGTAATTATCCATAATCTCAAAACTAGCCGCTAGTTGATCAAATATCATATGGGTTTGTTCAGGTCCCAATTTTGTCAAGTAAATATCTCTTATCACAGAAACCATTGCAGCACAAAACAAAAGTTGATCATCTGGAAGCTCTGTTGTTTCCGATAAAACAAGCTTTTGAGTCTTTTCTATATACTCTTTAATCTTTTTTAGGTTTCGTTCCATTTACTTTACCCTTCATTTGTTCGCGCACGACAGACATATTTTCTTTTAATGTAGCTAATTTTTCTTTGCTTTGTAAATCAGCATCCGCAGTCTGTTGTTTTATTAGATCAACTCCTATTTGAGCTTCTAATTTATCACGATCCAAGTCTAATCTTTCTGTATCAATTGTAAAGTCTTTTTTCAATCGTTCTTTTTCTTCTTTTTGTTTTATTAATGTTTCCATAGCACGAAGATCAATTTCTTGTTGTTTAAGTTTAACAAGTGGGTCATCAGCCATCTCTTCTGTTCGTCTTCTTTCTTCTTCAAGCATTTTTTGAACTAACTCTGCTTCCACAGCAGCAATTCTAGATTCTTTTTGTTCCATCAATTGTTGTTGTGCCATTTGTGCTTGTTGTGCCATTTGAGGATTTTGTTGTGCTTGTTGCATCATTTGTGTAACTTGTTGTGTCTCTTTCATCATTTCTTGTTCCACTTGTTCTGCTGCAAGTAATGCAATATGTTCTAATATGTGTGATTCCATCATTGCATAAAGTTGTGGATTAATTTGAACCATTCTTGTAGCAATAAAATCAGCATGAGTTTTCATGTGTTCAGGATGATTTTGTTTTGCAAACGCTTGTGGTTGTTCACCACGCATTGATAATGCATTTTCCATTGCAGGACTTTTAGGTTTAGGAATATTAGGATCTGGTTTTAAAATTGCATCCACATTATCCACACCCATCGCCATATACATTCTTCTATACGCTTCACGTACATTATGTAACATTGGATTTGATTGCGCTAATTGTAATTGTTGTTGTGCCAACATAATACGTTGTGACATAGAAAATATATTAGGGTCACTAATTGGAATAATATCTACACGTTCATCAAAATCTTGAGCTTTAATAGATTTATTTCCACCTGAAACCATGTAAGGGTATTCCGGCGGTAAATATGATTTAAGAACATCTGCTAATAATGTAAACTCTAATTTTTGTGCATAGTGCATTCTTTTGTGAATTGCACTCATAACTCTTGTTCCTCTTTCCAACAAAGCTAATGTAGTGCCAACAGGATTTTGTTCATTACCTTCACCCATTTTCATATCTGCTATTGCTGCAAATGATTTACCCGCGTCAACTGCAAATCCTAATAATTGAAATAAAGTTGTACTTGGTTCTTTATAAGGAAGAGGTAATAGTGATTCTTTAATAGAAGTTCCTGTTACATCTACATCTCTAAATTCTCCTGGTTGTAAAGGTTCATCATGATCACGTATGCGCATGCCACGTGCCTTGAAACCTGCTGGTAAGTTAGCAAGAGTACCTGCATCAATTAATTGCCGCAAAACACTTGTTGCAGTTCTTGATAACCCACCTAGCATATGTATTAGACCAAAGCCATAAAACCCTAGTCCTGGGAGGAATTTAAAGTGTACAAAATATTGTTTTTTATTTTTTGTTTCGTCATTTTCATCCCAGTTTCGTCTAATAGACAAAACTTCTTGGGAAAATTTATCAATTGTTACAATGTAAGGAAGTTTAATACCATTAGGATCTTCAAATCCTTTTAAATCTAAATATGTATGAACTTCTAATACTAAATGTTCTTCATCATCTGACCCATGCGTTTGTTCTGTTCCTTCTAATACATTAACTTTATCTTCTATGTCTGATGTTTCAACAGTTCCACCTTGTAGTTCAACGTCACGGTAAAATCCGCTTACTTGATTTTTTCTTAAATCATTGCTACTCATTTTAATACAATGTGTAACACGTTGTGCGCTTTCTATATCAGTTGCAAAATAATCTATTATTAAATCTTCACTAGATATAAATTTAGAAACAGCACGGTTAAGTTGACCATCAAAATAAATTTTTTTAAAAGCTGAACCTGCAAGAGGTAAATAAAAAAGCATTTGATCTAATTCAGGATCATACTCTTTCATAACAGTTGTAAGTTGGTAATTCATAAATTCTTTGACACGCATTGCTTGTTCTTCTATCTGTGGTGTTGTATCACCTATAATTTGACAATTAACTGGTCCGCTTGCTGGAAGAAGTTCTTTATATGCTTGTGCTTGAAATTGTGTAACGGATTCTGCTAAAAGAGGATGAACAACGCCGCTTGCACCTTCAAAAGGTTGTGTACGGTCTTCATATTTAAACCCAAGCATATCAAGTCCTTTGATATACGTATCTTCCCAATCTTTTCTTGTATCTTTATCACTTTCAAAAAATCCAATTAAGTCACTTGCTAATCGTCCAAGTTCCTCTTCTTCTACAAACTCTGCTAAATTAGCACCATGATCAGTTGGTGGTTGCATTGGAGTATCATCAGGAATAATTGCCGACCCATCTTCTTGTAATTCAAATTCAGGATCAAATTCAACAGTATTATCCACTGGAACTTCTAATCCTGCATCCGGTTCCATATCTAATCCTAGATTAAGCGCTTCTAATGCTTTATCAATATTATTTTTGTTTTGATCTGCCATATTAAATTAAAGGGGATACAATAGGTTCAAATGCATCTCTAACCAATCCTCCCGTGTTGTATGCTGAAATTCCGCTTTTCATTTTTTCTGTTGATGGTAGTATACCTTTTTTATCTTTTAAAAGCAAGACAGGAATATTGTCTTGTGGTACACCATTTCCATCAACTATAACAGTTTCATCAAACTTTGCACCTGTTTTTTTTGATATTTTCTTCATTTGTGGAACCATAATGTTAGTATAAAATCCAACTTTACTCTGGCCTTTTATTTTACCACTCGCTAATGCAACGCCGTCATAATCACCACTTTCTTTTGCTGCACGAAGTAAGTATTGCATTATAAATCGTCCATAATCTTTTGAATCTGCGAAAGGTCCTTCAGGCGTATCAGATGATTCTTTATATCTTTTTTTACCAGGTTTTAATTTTTTACTTTCTTTAATAAGTTTTGCTTGTTGTGCACGAAGTGGTCCAACATTAAGTCCACCAGCTTCATCAACTTGATTTTGTATTTTTGCAAGAGCAGTTTCTATTTTTGAAACTTCTAAAGAATCAGGGTCATAAAGGTCTTTTCGTGGAACATATCCTTTCCCTGGACTATTTTTCTTTCCACGTGCACCTTGGTGCATGTCTGATTGTATTTCTTCTACAAATAATATTTTTCTTCCATATTCATCATTTCTATCTGAGAAACGAACCCACACAAACATGTTATCTGGTGATTGTGCACCAAAATCATGACCTTCTGTAAATATTTTCTCATTTTGTCTATAGACACCAGGTTTGTAGGAAAATAAAATTTCCTGGTAATTTTGTCCACCACTCATGGTTTGGTCGCCTGCGTGTTTTGGTTTTCCTGCAACATTATATTGAATTCCTTTTTGATTAAGTATATCATCAAATACAAGTGCTAATTTCTTTGCCATAAATGGCATTTTTTTTGCGGGGTCAAGTCCCTTGCCAATAATTTCATCAATACCAAACTCATCTTTAAAAGATTTATTTACAATTTCTTTTAATCGCACCATTTGTGGTCCTGTAGGAATCTCTTTCATTCTATTCATTTCTGGATATATATTATTTATTATTCTTCTTGATTTTTGATCCATGTAAACGGGTGGGCTTTTTATTACACTATTAATAAAAGATCTAGCATCTTTTACAAGTGAGTTCGTATCACGCCATCCAAGTACCTTTGCTTCTATTTTAGGTGCCATTTCATCAAACTCTAATAAAAGTTCTGATTTTTTTATTTTATCATTTGGAGTTGACATTAAATGATATCCTAATGATGTATCTTTTAATTCTGTATCGCCCACACCTTTATTCTTTAAATATGCAAGCCATTGTTTTCCACTCATCACATTCTGGTTTGCTTCTGCAATTTCTTCACGTGATTTCCAAAACATAGAAGGCATACGTGCCTCATCTTGTTTTGAAACTGTTTTTACTTCTGGTGCACCGTAAGATACACCTTTTGCTGTCTTAGGTGGACGTGCTCCAAATATTCTAAATGTTGATGCATCTTGTGTTCTTAATGTTGATAATTCCTGTAAAGCTTTTTGTGCATCTTCTACCGTATCAAAATCTTTATCTAATACCCTTACACCAGATTGATCTGCTATTGAATAAGGTCCTTTTGGTGCAGCTAATTTCATTTGTCCTTTGGATACAGGACCAAGTGGTTCTGCTGCTTTTAATCCTTTCGTTAAAGAACCAATTGTTTTTAACTTATTAACAACACCACCTATGTTAAATTCTTCTTTCATTATAATATTACCTTGATCATCTTTAACGTGTTTAAATTTTGGACTTTTTCTAATTGAATTTGTAGCATCATCCCACCAATCATACACAGCATATTTTTGTACAGGTTTAACGTCGTTAGGATCCATTGTTCCACGCAGCTGGTAGCGCATTAATCCTTCTCTTGGGCCAGTTACAATTCTAGCATTGTTTTCAGGATCAAGGTAGGGAAATTTCTTTTTTGTTATTTGTTTAGGTTCAACAATTTCATCTGCTTTTGCAACAATTTCTAAATCCGCTAATTCTTCTGGATGATCTTTATAATAATCTTTTCTAAAATTTTGTCTCGCTTCAAAATCATTTTTACCGAACTTCTGGTAATTATGAACACCTGGGCCGATAGCCTCGCCGCTTTCATCAAGTGTCAATCGTTGCTTATTCATTGAAACGGATAAATTTTCTAATGATTGTTGAAGTTTGTTTTTAACTTCAGGTAATGGTTTTTTAAGCTTATTAAAAAGCTCTAATAAACGTTTACCTTTTTGTATTTTATCTATCGCCATTACTCAAATTTATCTGTTACACTTGGTATAACTTCTCTTCCTAGAGCTTCTAAACTTCCTGGAATAACACCAGTTCCAACACCTGCATCTAACGCCTTAACTTTAGCAGGCTTTCTTAATTTGCTTATCATTTGACTTAATCTATTTCCTTTACTTATGAGATTTGCTCCTTGGCCCACGACACCAAGTGGTCCAGCTGCAAGGGGAAGAGTTCCTGCAATACTACTAAATGCTCCTGGAATATCATGTGATAAAGCATCACGGTCTGAATAATATTTTAAATCTTTAAAATCTTCCTCTGTCATGTTTTTAATATCAAAATATTCTTGAATTTCTTCTGGGCTCGCGCCTTCTTCCTCTAATTCTGCTCTAAGTTCATCATCACCATACATTTGTAATACATCATATAATTCTCTTTGTTGCATTAATCCTGCTTTCATTCGATCATCAACTAAAGTATCTTTATATAAAGATTCATCTGCATCAAGTATACCACCAAAAACACCTTTAGGTGTTTGAAAAGGTTCAATACCATATTTTTCTCTCATTAAATTACTATAACCTGGAAACTCATACATTTCGTCTACTTGTTTTTTTTGTTCTTCACTTTTTGGGAAAAGAGTGTCTACGGGTCCAATACCACCTAATGCATCAATTGGTTGTAAAAAACGATAAGCACCAATTGACATTTCAGGAAGATTTTTTGCAAATCCTACAATACCTCTTCCCATCATTTTTGTTCTTTCTTTTACCTTATCAAGAAATGTTGCATCGTCCGCGAAAGGTTTACCGTAAATCATATCATCATAATCAGTAGAATCTAATAATTTTCTGACATCACCTGGACTAGAATAAAATAAAAAAGGTGCATCTTCCAAACCAATACTGCCATCAAAACCAGTTCCAGGAATTAACTCTCCTGTTTCACCACTATATTGAATTATTAATTGTGTTCCATCCTTAACTTTTTTAGGATCAAATTGTGATACGTCTAATTCTTCAACTTCATAATCATAAGGATTATCATCGCTCTTTCTTGTTCTTTTAAATAAAACTAAATTAGGATTTCTAAAAAATTCTCTTCGTTTTTTATCGTAGTCTCTAATACCGCCACCAATATCATCTTTTTTTGCTTCTTGGACGTATTGACCTCTTGAATACCCCGGTCGCACGTACCTCGATAAAATGCCTTGTGATTTCATTAATAATACTCCCTATTCTCAACATATACACTTTCTTCTACGAAGTCATCTTTTAATTCAACGTAGTAACCTTGTCTATATTTCATTAAAGCTTGCGTGGTAGAATCCACGTAGTCATCATTGTCTCCAAATGGGAATGCAGCGCATTCTTCTATCACTTCTTCCGCAAATTTTTCGTCCGGTGCCCAAATTTTTCCAGATTCAAAAAGTGGAGAGACACTATTTACTCTAGAATGCTTATCATTTCCTTTTGACGGTGTAAAGTTTAAAACTGGTATGCCCATTTTTTGTAATTCGTGTGTAAGTGGTGTTCCAGATGCTTTTGCTTCAATAATTACTTGCTCTGGTTCCCAATATTTATACTCTTCAAGTGCTTTTTTCTTCAATTCTGGAAAATTCCATCGTCCTTTTTTTGCATCAAGCAAAATTAATGCTGATCCAGTGTTATCATCGGGATCAAAAATGCCCCAAGTTGTAATTGCGGAGTAATCTGCTGTTTCTTTTTTGGAAAAAGCTGTATCATACGACTGAATTATGTAATCTAGGTTTGGAATTTCACTTTTTTCCCATATTTTCCACCATTCACGCTTAATTAGAGCTCCTTCTTCGGATGTTGGTGACTGCATCCACTGCGCTTGCCACTTTGTAAGCGGAATTGAAGCTTTAACACCGAGTAATCCTTTCAAAGACCAAAAATTACCCCACATAGGTTTATCATTTATGATCGCAGGAAACTCAACAACCTCCCATTTGTCTGTTAATTCATCTTTTCCTTGAGCCTCGAGCAATTTACCAGTGAGATCTTTCACTGACCAACGCGTCATGACTATAACTATCGCACCACCAGGTTGAAGACGTTGTCTTGGTCCAGAAGTATACCAATCATAATGAGACTCAAGAACAGTAGGAGAAAGAGCATCTTGTTCCGAATGAGGATCATCAATAATGAGTAAATCAGCCCCACGCCCAGTAATAGCACCGCCAACGCCGGCAGCAAAATACTCACCACCATGATTAGACTCCCAACGACCAGCTGCTTTAGAATCAGCAGCAAGTTTAACTGTGGGAAAAACTTTTTCATATTCACTTGATTCTATCAGATTTTTTGCCTTACGTCCAAACCTGATTGCTAATTCTCCTGTGTGTGTTGTTTGAATAAGCTTGGCTTTTGGATGACGACCCATGAAGAACGCCGGAAATAAGTTTGATGCAAATTCTGATTTTGTGTGTCTTGGTGGCATATTGACAATAAGTCTTTTAAGCTCACCATTTGCAATACGATTAAGTTTTTCCGCATAAATTTTGTGGTGTTTACCTTCAACAAACTCAGGCCAAACCTCTTTAACAAAACTTAAAAAATCACCTTGAATTTTTTCACGCTTATCTTCCAAAGCATTTTTGAGAATTAACTTTAATGTGTTTGTATCTAAGGATTCTAAACTAGAAACGTTTTCCATTTTTTAAAAATTTTTTTAAGAAAGACATTATAACGTTTTATGTGGTGTTTGTCACTCTCAAACTCAATCTTCGTCGGCTCTAGGGGAGGTAGACGCAAAAGGGGGGGTTACCCCCATCGAAGATTGGGACCGGGCGGCGAGCGAAGCGAGCCGCAATAAGGAGTATCCCGGGCGAGTTATCCACAGGTTATCCACAACTTACTACTATTAGCTATTGACATAGTTATCCACAACTTAATACAATTAACTATATCAATGGTTATGTGTTCATGCTACTAATGAGCTAGAAATAGAAAGGGAATTAATTATGCCTAACGAAATAATAACAACAAACAATGTTAATATTGCACCACTTGTTGAGGAACTAACAGCTTATGTTAAAACAAAACAAGTTGGTGATGTTAATCTTGAAGAAGTACTATCTAAACTACCAAAGACTAAGAGTCCAGATTGGAAGTTAATATCTGGAATACTATGTAATTCAATAGTTGAATGGGCTAGTCAAAATGCAGATGAGGGAGGAAAAGATTTATTACACCATTTACAAAACGACATTGGATATCTTATGAAAAGATTAGGATTAACTGATAGTTAATTCCCAAATAATCGTTAATCCTATAACTCGATAACCCAAATGGAAACAATATAAAGGGGGTTATTATGACAATCATAATAATAATCGAGTATCACTAGCCCTTCGGGGCTAGTTTTTTTTTGCCTAAACATCAGCATCATTACCTGCTGGAAGGAGGATCCCGCTGCCCCGGGAAATCGAATCATGTTGATAGTTTGATGTGTTAGGAGTTTGGGAGTTTGGGAGTTTGAGGCAAGAGCCGATTAACACCGTTTATCTTGCCTCAGTAGGAAATTATCACAAGATGCTTCTAGTCTTACACTTGTCTAGCTACTTGTCATCATTATATCATCAAATGTAATCCATCACAACCTCATCTTTCTTTTTCTTGTGGATAACTAAATCGTGTGGGATTTTCACTTTTCCCTGATGGAAACCCGGGCGCGCCCGGTGCGTCAGAGCTCCGAGACCCAAGAACCACGACCAAAGTTTGACAATAGGGAGTTTGGGAGTTTTAGGGAGTTAAATACCAAATCATCCATATAATAAAGGCTATTTTCAAGGGTATTATCATCATTAAGTAATCCATGTCATCTCTCTTTCTTCCCAACCTGCAGCTCCTGCTGCATCTGCGTTTATAGCTCCTGGAACGCCAATTGTCAACCCGGGACATCAACAAATCTGCCATTTTATTCCGAAGGAAGCGGAAGAAGTACCGGCGCGCCCGGTGCCTGAAGCAGCCCACAAAAAATCCCAGAAACCTTAGGTTTTTGTACGAAAGGGAGTTTGGGAGTTTGCGCAGCGGGCCCTGGTTTCCCGGGCGCGACTTATCCACAGGATATCCACAGTTTATACACAAGGGAGTTTGGGGGAGTTTGAATCCCCCAAACCTATGGTTTAATTTTGTGTTTCTGGCTCTCCGAATAGATTGCCCAAGAAACTTTTCTGTGCTTCTTCGTGTGCTTCCTCAACACGTTTAGCATTGCGTGTCATAACAGGAACAACCCCATCATAGTGATTCGCAATCCTATTTAGAACTTCGTTGTTTTCTTCTAAAGTATTAGCAATCCTTTCTAATACTCTTATTAAATCTTGATCCATAGTAACTCCATTTCTAATTCTTAATGAATTATCTTATTATAACATTTCCGAATCACGAAATATACAACTATTTCAAATTAATTGTGGATAACTTTTTCGAGCTTCACGGAACTTGGACAGCTACCCAACTGGTACGAATCATCTCTGATCGGGAATCCCCGGCGCGCCCGGTGCGTGGAGCTGCAGGAACAAGATTCGCAAAAAAACGGGAGAAACATTGGGGAGTTTGGGAGTTTGGGACTGGCATCTCAGCTTCCTGGTGAAGGGCCCGGGCTAATTTAGGGAAGGCATCAAGAAATTTTTGGCGGAAAATAAGGGTTTTGGGAGTTTTAACTTGTCAGGTTAACGGGATCGCGCGCCGGGGAACCAGCTGCGACTTATCCACAGGTTATCAACAAGAAATTTATGTATGGGGAGTTTGGGAGTTTGAAACCACTTGACACAAATCTAGGTCCGCGAGCCTTCCTTCATACAACCCGGGCACTTGAAACACATTACTTTCGCCGAGGTCCTTGGTTTTGCAGCCATGAAACAATTTGACATCGCCGCTGACAGGCAGGCTAACCAGGATATAAGATGGTGCTCCTGCTAATGCATGACGCATATTCCATGCAATTTGGAATGGTGATAGTGTCACTTTATTACTACTATTGACGACCTTTAACTCAAGTGTGAAGAAACCTACGTCTTTATGAAATATTAAACAATCTGGGAATCCTGGAGTAACGTAGCTTTCCAAACGAGAAAAAATATAATTACCACCCTCTAATGATATTTTTACACTCTTCCAAAAATTTGTTTCCGTCTTTACGGTCATACTTCTTCTTGCTTTTCACCACCCTCTGATGATACTTCAGTGATGTCTTTAGGTCCTTCGCTATTGGATTTTGTTTCGACCGATAAGACAGTTTTATTATTTTCTTTTTTAAATTCACCTGTTAATCCTAACTCTTTTAATTGTTTTAAAACGTC
>TARA_R100000655_G_scaffold110094_1_pt1 | contig 13224 bp, 27 predicted proteins | sample TARA_R100000655 | Tara Oceans TARA_R100000655 (sample SAMEA2622497) | marine metagenome | biome: marine biome (ENVO:00000447); feature: deep chlorophyll maximum layer (ENVO:xxxxxxxx); material: "saline water (ENVO:00002010), including plankton (ENVO:xxxxxxxx)" | depth 90 m
TCACTAGACATATCAACCCAATTCTTATTACTTGTGTTGTTTGCCCTTGCTGGAGCAGAACTTGTTGATGGTACTTCTTGCATTTCATTTGTAAGTTTTTCAGATAAGGCTCTTAATTGAGATACAGATAAGTCTTTAAATGTTTCTCTTTCTTCCTCACCTAATGAATTAAGCAGTTCCTCTTTATAGGCTAGTTCAGCACCCTTAAGTCTTTCATAGTCAGATTTCATTGAATCCAATTCTGATTGTCTTTTAGTTGCTAGTTCTTCCCATTTGTTTTGCTCTGCAAGTTCCTCTTCTTTTTTCTGTTCTAAAGATGACCTTAACTCAGCAAGTTGAGACTCTGCTTCTTGTGCCCTTGATCTATACTTCTTGCTTTCAGCAATTAAATTACCAACTTCAGGGCTGGTTGGTTCTTCATTCTGGCTTTGAGTAGCCACCTCTTGTACATTATCTTGTACTGCTTCTGTTGTAGTTTCAGACATTCTGCCTTCCTTTTACTTGTTAAAATTTACTTCAACATATATCTTTTTTAAAATCACCATTATTCTGTTATTGGTTCTAATACACAATTACAGGAAAACTGGCAAACAGAAAACCCTGACTGTGGCAATCCAATAGTAGTAAAGAACTCCCATGTTCCAACATCACCTTCTCTTTCTGCACAATCTGGGCATGGTTCTTTGTTTTCTGTTCTACTTAATGACACCCATCTATATCTTTGCACCCCAGCAGATTCATATACTTCTTTTTGTGCCACCCTTGAACTAAATGTAACAGCATTACCTACTGTATTCTTAATGGCATTTTTATACTGTCCAAATATCCTTCCACCTTCTCTTAAATCATTAATCAAGAAAGTTCTAATGGCATCATCAGACATACCACTTGCCCTCATTTGAGTTATGATACCTTGTAAATCTAGTACAGTTTTTGATGATGCTGTTGCAAGACTTGAAGCTAGTATAACTGATAAATCTTGTAAATTATGTTCAGGCACGATTTAACTCTTGTTCTATTCTCATTTCTAACATTTTAATTGCATCTTTTTCTGCTTGTTTACTTATTCCAAACCATTCTCTTGGTTTCATTTTATCAGTTCCAAATTGATGAAAAGAACCTATCTCTTGATTAGTAACCCCATTTCTTGTTGCTTTCTTACCGGGAAATATCTCAACCACTTGGTTCTTTTTATTTGCTTTTTTTATTACCAAGTTCCTCATCTTACCAGTATCTACAAGTATCTTGCTTGATCCCTTTCTTTTTATAGTAGCTGGTTTCAATTCCCTCATCTTGTTGCCATTAACACCTTGACCTTTTTCTAATCTTTTAAAATGATCCTTTCTGATTATCTGACCAGCAAGATTTAATTCTTTACTTAAATCAAATTTAATTCTACTAAGATCAAAGTTCTTTTCTACCTTAACTCCCATTCAAAACCTCTTCGGCATATCTTTGACCTTCTTTCTTTGCTAATTCTATTTCATCCAAATGGTCTTTGATAAAAGCATCACCCAAAGCAAGTAAGTACCCTTCAGGGTCTTTAAGCAAATCATCTATATTAATTACATTTAAAATGTTATCTGCATTGTTCTTTATTACAGATTCCAACTCTTCTAGCTTTTTGATATGATCATCAAGTGATTGTGCCAAGCCTTCTTAATCCTTCAAATGTTGGTTGTTGTGGTTGTTCTGGTTCAGGTGGTGTTTGTTCTTCTTGTATTTCACCTAGCTTTTCTTCTAGTTCTGCATCACTCATATCTTTATTAAAATATAATAATACATCTTTTTGGGTAATGACACCATTAGCAAGTTTCCAATCAAGTAATTTTAATTCTTGATCTATGCTCATTGGGTAACTTGTCTCAGCAAAATCAACTGTATATTCTTCAGATAGATTTAAAACATTATGAACTTCTAATACCCTTCTATCTATCTCATATCTTTGATGCTCCCATTCTCTAAATACAGAGATGTCACTTTCTCTTGCCTCAAGGTTTTCAATTTCTAATATTTTAAGGGCTTCACCAGATGGTGCATTACCTACTGAATCACCCCATCTTATTCTTAATTGGTTGTTTTCTGCAACTTGATTAGCCATAGACTTTGTTGCTTCAATCATTTCAACAAGACTGCCACCGGGTGAAACATAACTGAATGATGCACCTTCAGGTAACATATAAGCATTATCAATACCAGCACTTAATTTGCTTTGGCCATCTTCAATCCCTGTGAATACTGCTTGACCTAATCTAAATCTTACTGACAAAGCTATTTCAGTCATTGCTATTGCTATATGAAGTGCAGTTCTTGTGACATCATAACTGTTCTTTGAAAACTCAACTTTGCTTATAGGAACTATGCCATAAGGATTAGTCATATCTTGATTTGATCCTACTGCATATCTTTTACCTTTGTCATCATATTCAAAGTGCATAGCCTCCATTCCATCTCTTTCTTCTGACCAGAATACAAATCTTCTTTTAGAATCATCCATGCTTTCTATTTCATAGCTATATCCAAAAGGCTCAGTATCACCATAGGCATAAAACTCTTGAACCTTTGGCAATATTTCATATTCAAGTCTTTGCTTTCTTTCATTATACCTTGTTTTCATATAACAGCAACCAAGCAACCAAGCTAACTCAGCATACTCCCTAGTCTTTGAGTTAAGCTTATAAGTTAGATTATTGTAATCATCATTCTGTTCACCATTAATAAGTCTTAGTGGTGATTCTTTATATAACATCATTCTTGCCTTAGAAAATCTAGGAACACATGAACTAATGAATGGTGGTACTTGACTAAGTGATTCACTAGCAAACCAAGGTTCTAAATGACTATCTAAGTTCTGGTTGTAATAGAAATCAAGTGATTCCATCATGTTATAATGTTCTTGCTCTTTGTGATTATAACCAGCATCCTTAACACTTTGCAATACTGCTATCTCAGATAGTTCAGGGATAACCACCTTGTTTACTGACTTACCAAAATCATACATTTCTTTTGTTCCTCTTAACTTGTTTTGCAGTTCTACCCTGTTTCATTAGTTGTTTATTCTTTTTAATTCTTTCTCTTTTTCTGTTCTTTGCTGACTTATTAGGCATTACCAACTCACACTCTTACCAACCATTCTTCTGATTGGAAATCTGTATTCAATCCCATAACTACAAGCATCCAGTGCATGGGTTAGTTCCATATTATCTTTTGCTAATCCACCCCTTCTATCCCTTTGACATTGTTCTAAATCTTTTACCAGATAAACACACTTAGGATCAACAGTCATGCCTATCTTACCTTCTGCATCTTTTAGCTTTCTATTCAAAGAATTTAACCTATCTATGTGACTAGGGTGTGATTTCTTTGCCCTAATTAAAAACCCATGATCTCTTAATATTTGATGGTCACTTCTTCTGCTAGTCGTGCTTCTGGCTTTACCAGCTGGATCGGGGTAGACCTCAGTATTGGGTGCAATCTTTTTCATAGCCAATGCAAGTTCTTCAGTGTTACTATTCTTTAGCCTAACCTCATCATAGAAGTGCAATGTGCCATCAGTATACTCTGTGCATAATACAGCAGTATTGAAATCTACGTTAAAGTCGCAACCCCACCACAACTTACCAGATAAGTCTTTTGCTTTCTTACAATGTACTTGCCTATCAAAGTTCCATGCCGCCCTATTGCCTGTTGTCTCAAATGATCCTTCAAACTCTTGCTTAAACACAACAGAATCCATTGTTCTTTTGGCTAGGTTTATTTCTTCTTCAGGTACAAAGCCACCTTCCAGTGTAGTGAACTGCCATGACTTCCACTCTGGTTCTGATTGTCCTTTCATGTACAAGTCATACATAGCATCATATCCATTAGGTGTGCCAATAAACAGGCAATCACCTTGTGTTGTTGCTAACATAGGCATAATAATCTCTTCCCAAACATGGGGCTTGATATATGCCATTTCATCCATTACACATTTTGTAATTTCCACACCCCTCAAATTATTTTCATTCTCAGAACCCTTTACAGATAACTCAGCACCATTATCAAACAATACACTCATTTCAGATTCATTTAATTTAGCATTGTCAAACCCACCAAAAATTTGCCTTAATATTGGAAAAACTATCATTTTCCCTTGTCGATAGGTGGGTGTTAGATAAAATCTTCTTTCATTAGCTTCAAAGACATCTTTCATTAAGTACATCAAACTCAATACGGTCTTGCCCCATCTTCTCCCACATACTAATACTTTAAATCTGGAATCATCTTGAAGTATGTCTCTTCTAGTCTTATCAAGTGTCCAGTTAATCAACCAAATATCCTTTTCATTAATGACTTAGGTACTTTCTTTCCAGCCTTGTACAGTCTTTGCATCCTTGCAATGTCTCTTGCCCTTCCTGTTCTCTTAGCACCTTTTAACCCTGAAACATATTTCTTAGGCACAGTCTTGTATCCTTTAGCCTTAACAACCTTCCTATTCATCTTCTTCTTTTTTTTAGGCACTACTTACCAACCTTTGACATTGCAATCTTGTGGGATTGTCCAAATGTTTTGCCTTTCCTCATTGAAGTTACCATTGATCTTAAATGCTTTCTAGTGTGATGTCTAGCGTGTCTCCTCATTGCAGATACTTGCCTTTTGTTTAGACCAGTAACACTTACACCTTTTACCTTCATTTCTTTCTTCTCCTCTTTCTTTCCATCCTAGCCAGTATAGGATCATGTTTTATTCTTTTTCTACCCTTTACTATCTTAATAAATGAATTAACCCTAGCACTTGCCCAACTGCTTGGTGTCATCCCCGGTCTTGTACCTGAACCAACAGCGGCACCCAAACCTCTCCTGTAAACTTTCATCAACGATGATTTCTTTATCTTGTTCTTTCTTGCTAATGTTCCTAGCCTCTTTGATACACTTGCTGATATTCTAGCCATCATCTATCACCATTACTTGTATTGGTTCTGATTTAGTTGTTCTTTCTTGCCTATCCAGTGCCTTGCCTTCTAACCTTTCCACAATAAACTGTATGGCTCTTAAATCACCTCTTTCTGCTAACTGAAATAACTTAGACACAACTACTTCTCTTCTTTCCTTATCACCAGTCTTTGTAAAGCTGAACTCCTTGATTAAATCAGTATAAGCATTTCTTCTTCCATTAGGGTTTCCAGACACACCTTTCTTCCACATAGTATCTGGCTGGTGTCCTTTCTTAAACTGACCATTTGCCCTTCTGCTATCCTTTTGTTTATTCATACTCAACCAATGCCATTATGTAAGCCTTATTTAGCTTATCAATTAATTCTTTTACTTTGACTGTGTCAATCTCATATACATCAAACTCAAGCCTGTAATTGCCTGTGCTTTTGAGATTCTTTATTCCCACCAACTCAGTAGTTAGTGTTATGCCTTTATCTTCTTTTGACAACTTTCTTCTTTGTCATTTTCTTTTTTTTCTTCTTCTTCTTTGAAGAACCATATCCATATCCAACACCTTTAGGCATTATAAACTCCTATAAATTAATTGGTATAATTTAAAATTAAAGATGTGTTTTATAAAATAGTGATGTATGTCTTAAAAACTAAAGTAGTATAGTGGTGTATGCTGTTTAAAATATATGAGTATACTGGTGTATATTATATACACAAAAGCCCCAGAATTAACTGAGGCTTTTTTAGTGGTTTCTTAATTATTTATTAATTAAGCAACTTTGTTGACCCTGAACCAACATTGCCAACATGCAACCCAACACTTCTTCCTGACTTTTGCCCTGCGGCATAACCATGCCCATTGTGACCGCTTTGACCTCCAATGCTGTTAGCTTTTCTACCATATTTGCTATCAACATAGTTTTCTACTGCAACCATTGCCTGAACAGTAATAAGAGCAAACGTCTCTTCACTTGTTGACTTTCTCACTTCTTCCTTTGCTTCATTAAGTCTTTGAGTTATAGCAGAGACGAACCCTCTTTTAAATGAAGCCCTGAAGCCTTTAGCTTGTTCTAACATACCTAATTTTTTAAAATGGTAGTATGTTTTTGTTTGCTCTTTATGGCAATCTGCTAACATGGTTTTCCAAGCGTAACTAAACATTTGAATTGCAAACCTTCTATCTTGTTCCCTGCCAACAAAATATATATTGTTTGATCTGGTTTGGACTAGGAAAGTGCAATTGTTTGCTTTAGCAATAGCCCTTGCCAAATTTTCTACAATCTGCTGTCTTCTTTTAATTATCGGCAGACCCTCTTCGTAAAGGTCAACCATCTCATCAGTAATACTTTCATCACTGTTACTAGGGTCAAAAGCTTGCACCTCAGCCATTGCTACTTTATGTTGCATACACAACTTGTTAAGCTTTTTCATAAAAGCCTCTGCCTCAGCTTGATTTCCAATCTCTTCAGCAGATGTTGCATGATTTAAAAGCTTTTGCATTTTATCTTTTAGCTTTAGTATTTCGTTTTGTGTCATGTTTGACTCCTTTATTGTTTTATTCATAAATAATGTTACAACTAATATTTAAAAAAAACAAAGGGTTTCTTTAGGGTTAAATTACCCTTTAAAATAAATTAAATTGGTTTGGTCTTTGGATTATATTATTCTTTTCTTGAAGTATGTAATCGATAATTTTGTACATGTCTATCATATTTTCATTTTTAAACATGGTATGATTAAATTCAGATGTTATATTGCTTATAGTTGTTTTTTTAGAATTAATCCACTTTTGGCTTTGTTCATCATTTCTTTTTTTATGCCTAAAGCTTTTCACTGACTCAGAGGCAGTCAATATAATTAATCTAAAAAAGTTATCTGAAGATTGTAACCATCTTATTAAAGATTTTTTAAAAAGCCTGTCGCCTTCTAATATAATGTGTTTTTTTGTTTTTTCTTTATTAATGAACCTTTCAAAAACAGGTTGCACAGCCATGCTCAATTTGTCAGTGCCGTCAAACAGTTCACCACCATACAACCCTAAAACAATGTAATCTTCATTACAATGACCTTTGAGTAACTTTTCATATTCAAAGTTTTTGTTTATGTTTTTTCTTTTAATTATAGACCTCATTAATGTAGACTTTCCGGTACAAGGTTCTCCACCTATTATTGTAATTTTTTTCATAGTTCGCTCATTAATTTGTTCGCTAAATAAGGATAAATTACTAAGCCCATTTTCCAACCGCCAGTGAGGACATGCAATCTGCCATTTAGCTTTTTATGATACCCCATCATTGGTTGCCTTGTGTTTTTGCCAACAAAAGGTCTTGCACCAAAAGCAGTTTCGTATTTACCTGTTAAATTAAAATATTTTTTAGCCCTTTGCACTGAATTTTCAATTAACTCATTTTTTCTTTTAATATAATTTTTATGTAAAACTGTTGTGCTGTCACCAAACCAAATTCTATTTTTATCAAACTGAAACGCTTTGAAATGCCTGTGAGGTATTGGCATCAACATAGCTGGGTCTTTTTTCCATACGCCCTCAAATAAAAGACCATGACCAGTTAAAGCATCTAATCCTTTTATGTTAATAAAATCTTTATTGTATATCCCAGCACACAAAACTGTAATTCCTTTATAAAAGCCATTTTCTTCTGTCATAACGCCATCTTCATTTACAGAAGTGACACTGTCTTTTATATGTTCTACTAAAATATTTTTAGGCTTTACTCTGTAGCTTTTAATGTAATTAATGTTTTTAAAATAAACAGTATCAACTTTCACCATTTTATTCAAGGTATTTACAGAATAATTACATATCTCTTTTCCTAATCTTTTTTCCCAACCTAAACTAAATATATTTTCAGAATATTTTGATGCCGCATATTTTTCACCACTGTCAAAAATGTTGTATTTTATATTATTTTGAAATAACAGCCTTGCTAAAATACTACCTGCAAGTCCTGCCCCCACAATATTAATTGTTTCGGTAGTTCGCATCTTAGCTCCTTAATTTGTTTATTGCTTGTTTCCTTAATTCTTTTGTGTAATCTGTCTATATCGTGCCCAACATAGTAATGACCATGATAATATGAATGGTATTTACATAAACAAGTCTCTATTTCTTGTAAGTTTATTTTTCTTTTTCTTTGTGGGGGTGCTTTTAATTCTAAACAGTCACCTAGCAATTCATAAACTTGGTTTAAACACTTTTTGTACATTCCATCATCTATTTTTTTATGCATTTTTTCATCTACATCATTTAATAAAAGCATTCCCCTTACTGGATACTCATACGCCATCCTAAAATCTAAATTTTCAAATTCAAAACTTTTACCTAAACAACAGCTTATCAAGTCAATTATTTTCCATGAAGCCCATGGGCCAACTCCTTTAACTTTTTGTAGTTCTTTCATTGCTTCCTCTGCGTTTTTAGGTAAATTCATAAAATATTCAAGGAAGCCACCATTTACTTGAGATGCTTCTTTTATCGCATCATAAAAAATTTGACTATTTCTTTTATGCTTTCTTCTCTCTGTTCCGTATTTTACACTTTCAAAGTTTTTATTATCTAATAAAAATTCAAGTTCTCCGATTGAATCGTAAATAATGCTTTTTAGTGCAATCCATTCCGATTTTTGTTTTTGATCCCAATTTAGTTTTTCACATACATTATTAATAAATATGTAATCTGGATCTAGGTCACCAGATGTAATCAAATGTTTAGAAAATTCTTTGAATCCCAACACTACATCTCTCCCGATACAAACCTTTGCCCTATCGCTCTTTGCCTCATTTGTATTCTTTTAAGTTCATCAGAGGGGTTGAGGCACTTATACATATTGTTTCTATAATACATAACGAAACTCAACCTAACAGAGTTGTCTGATTTTTTTATTATCTCAGTGTTGCCATGAATTTGATGCACATCTACAAGCAACAAATCATTAGTTTGTAAATTGACAGCAATCCTGAATTTTGGCAAGACAAGGTAAACAGGTTCAATGTCTTTACAATATGCTACTAAATTTCCAAACCCTTCAGGATAATCCCCTTGGTCTGTATGAAAAGCAGTCCTATAATCTTTGTTTACAGTAATTGTTGAGAATGCAGTATCACCTATTCTGTAATTAGGGTCTGTTGCCATTACCATAGATTTTTGCTTTTTATATCTATCTGGGACAATGTCTTTAAAGCCTTTGTTCACTGTGTTTATTAAAGGCATAGATTTTTCAAACTTCTCTTTTTGATATATATTGAAAGATGTTGTTCTACAAAAATCATAATGACCTGATCTGTCAAAATAACCTATAATACCACTTTTGTCTTTAACCACTTCTCCTGTTTTTTTATCATATACTTGCAGGGTTTTAGTTTTTTTACCATCTTTTGTTATTGTGTGCTTTCTGTCTCCACCGCTAGACACCCCTCGATTACTTGTCGGTTTTGCGGCTTTCTCTAAATTTTTATAAGCATTATATAAAACATTTTTATCTATGTAATTTTTTCTTAAAAATAAAATAGGTTTTCCTTGGCTATCGAAACAATCGCAATCATCATTTAAAATTTCATCATAATGGTTTTCATCTGCAAACTCGAACAATAAATTTGACAATTCACTTTCTGATGTTTTTGTTTTAAGTTCTATGTTTTTCATAAGCTTCTTTAATTAACTTGTATAAAAGGTCTGTATAATTATCAAAATCATAAGTTTTTAATAACTCTTCGCACATAATATAAAATTTTCTTTTTTTGCCTAACTCAAAAGCTAGTTGCACATATTCAATTTTTGTTTTATCTAACTCACCAAATTTTTCTTCTGGAGTAAGATCAAATAAAGTAGATTGTTCGTATTTCATTTCTTACCTTGTTTTAATTATTGCAGTCTGGGCAGACCAATCTTTTTTTACCAATAGATGGCATTACCCCCCTAGGGTATTTCTTGTAAGTTCCGGAATCTAGCCACCTTGTCGAATCACACCAACAGCCATCACACTTTTTGCAGTAATATATCATATTATCTATTGTTCTTTTGGTGTGCTTATATGGTCTTTTTCTTTCCCTGAACACTGTTCTTTGCCTAATCTCACTGGTTCTTTCCAAAATCCAATCAATGATATGTTCTTCATCTTTAGGCATTTACAAGTTTCTCAGGTGAGTATTCTACTGCACAACAACTTGATCCTTGTTTAATCTGATATTCATTGTTGGGAAATTGCCTGTCTCCGCATTTAGTACACCAAGCCTTGTAAACTCCTGTAGGTGTTTTTTGAAACTTAGATAAAAAGCTTTCTTTCTTAACTGAATTATCAAAGTTGTTACTTTTCCACCTAGTCATTCTTCTATTTATGTCAAAAGTTTTTTGCATTTCAAACTTTAACAGTGATCCACCTTCATTTGATTCAGTCCAGTAATTTACAAACTGCATCAGCATTACATTATCAAACCCATTCTTTTCTTGCAATGCCTTACACTTTTTCATGAAATCTTTTTCTCTTTCATCTTTATCTTTTTTTTTATCTTTTACTTTAACTTTATATTGTTCTTTTTCTTTATCTTTTTCTTTAAGAGTTACAGTAACCCTTTCAGAACCCTTATATAATTTCTTTTCTGCAAGTCTTTTAATAACACTCATGTGAGGTTTAGAATGTTCTTTAAGTTCACCATATTGAAAGTCTATAAATGAGGGTATGAAATACTGATCTTCACCTTCTATGTACTGCATTTTGTCTTTAATGATGTCTGGCAATTCTTCATAGGTTACTGTTTCACCTATTATAAATTTTGCTAATTCCCAATCAGCATCCCAGATTCCAGCATGATCACATTTACCTAGTAAATAAATCCATACAAGCTTGTTCTTAGTTGACAACTTTCTAAACCAAGCCTTATCCCATATCTTTGTGTCAATAAATCTCTTAGCCATTCAATTCTCCTATTTTGTTTTTTAATTCAGTTTCCAACTGTATAAAATCTAATTTATTTTTATTTATTGTATTAGCTTCTTTTTTTAATCTATTAAGCCTTACCTTGCCTAATGTCTTTTCAGCCCATTCTTTGGCTTCTATGGGGTGTTTATGCCACCAATACAGATGGCAACCCAAACACAAAGCTTTAACATTGTCTACATTAAACTGCATCTTTCTAAATTTACCTTTAGGATAGATATGTGAGGCATGGAGTCTATCAGACTTACCACACCTCAAGCATACCTTATCCCTTAGTACCACATACTCTCTTACAAGTTTATTAAGCTTAGTCTTTTGTGCTTTGGTCATTTAACCTAGATTGAAGTTGTTTTAGTCTTTTATTAGCACTACCACCAACTTTTACAGTACCATTACTTAAAAGCAGTTTATAAAAATTAATGATCATTTTCAAACTAGCCTTATGTTCAAGATTAGACTTCCACATCATCTTTGTTACCTCTAAGCTAACTTCTCTTTCATTTTTAAAATGGTAAGTCATTAGCCTTTTCTTGTGTTGATTCAGGCATACTACAAGCAATCTTAAACATTTCAGGCATTATGCTTTCTATAACTTTAACCCTTCCCTGTACATCACCTTCATCATTATGCAATGGAATGGATGCAACCAGTCTAGTAGCATTATTAAAAGCCATACCCCATTTAATTGCAAGGTCTGTATTTTGTGGCTTTTTTATTTCTGCACTTTCAACTGCTGTACCATCTAATGAATACCCACCACCCCTATTACTTGCAATGGTTACAGATGTATTCACATCCATATTGTTTAGGTGATCAATTACCATAACAGTGTCTGCATCTTGATGTACAAAAAGGTTTTTTTCAACCCCCTGGTTAAGAACACCAAACATTGTACTTCCATTACTGCACAGTTTACCAGTGCCATTGTAGGATTTAGTAACTGTTATGGAATCACCTTCATTGATCCTATCAAGATTTATGCTAGGTCTATTTGCCATTTTTACTCCTTAGTGTGTTATTATTTGATAAAAAATTCTGATTAATAGCACTATCACTACTGGTGCTAATATTAAAGGTAATGATTCATCAAGAAATTCTATCACCCTTTCAATAAAGTTTAACATTATTTACCCCCTTTCCATTTGTTACTTAAAAAAATTATGTAATGAACAATAATCAAAAACAAAATTGTGTTTAGTAAATATTCTGATATATCTATTAAAATCATTCTTGATCCATCTTGTTTTCTATTCGGTGTAATCTCCATAAAATACTTATGTTTAATGCCAACATCATCAGCATAGTAAACTCCCAATAAGGAAAATACTCTGTGCTAAATAATGCTTCCCAATAATACCTCATGCTAACTCCAACTTGTACTGGTTTTTATTTACAGTTGGGTTTTCTAAATAATATTCAGCGTATTTTTTCTGACCATTATTAGTGGCTACCATTTTTGTTTTTATGTCAAGCCCCTTTTCCCTCAGGTTAAATATAACCGCAGATAATCTGTAACAACCAAATTTATCCAAAGCTGATATGCCTGATATTTTACCACCCGATTCAAGATAGTGTTTTATTTGTTTTTCTTGACTCATTATTCTGACTCCTTTTTTAGGTTTTTAATGTCATCAGCAACGTTTTGAAACTGCTCTGATATTTTTAAATCTGGAAAACTACAAGCCATGTGTTCTAACGCTTCTACAATAAGGGAATACTCCTCAAAATTTACCCTTATTTGAACATTACCAGAAGGCTGAGGCAAAGGTGGGTTTGTAGTTGCGGAATCCCCTTTGAACATGACATCCTCAACCTTCTGGATTTTTGGAGCGTACTCTTCCACTATCTTATTAATTCTTATACATAATGCTCCAAAGTGTATTAGTTTTTGTGAATCTGAATCTAAATCTTCACCCTCTGTAATAGTCATAAGTGATTGAACAGCAGTAAACAAATTAATTGCAACTGTTTCAAGGTCAAGATATTGCTTTTGACTAAACTTATTTAAAAATGGTACTGGCATTATTTACCCCCCCAACAATCTCTTAAACAATAATAATCTGCTTTATTCTTATACTGTTTACACTTTATGCAGTAATGTTTCATTATTTATCTCCCCTTTGATAATATAATCTTTTAATAAGATTAGTTATGTTTCTTTCATTGCCCCTGAAAAACTGTAATGCTTCAACTATTTGAGGCATCCTATGTTGCACCTCTATAAACTCCTTATCTATGTCTTTGATTAGTTCTTCCATAGTGTTTCCAACTGCACAAGTAAACCTCATAGCAATCTCACCTTCATACATTATTTCAGCATGGAACATATAATCATGTGGTACTCTTTT
>TARA_R100000655_G_scaffold21101_1_pt1 | contig 13197 bp, 10 predicted proteins | sample TARA_R100000655 | Tara Oceans TARA_R100000655 (sample SAMEA2622497) | marine metagenome | biome: marine biome (ENVO:00000447); feature: deep chlorophyll maximum layer (ENVO:xxxxxxxx); material: "saline water (ENVO:00002010), including plankton (ENVO:xxxxxxxx)" | depth 90 m
TGGAATTGTTTGATGCAAGAGTCAGTCATTACCAATCAATCGCTGATGACAAAGGCCCAGTCATCATGTGCTTCACTGAATACCCAACCTTTAGACATGGGATCTTTGATGAGTACAAAACTAATCGGATAGGTAAACGTAAACCTTTAGCATTGAAAGATGTTAGAAAAAAAATAGTAAAAAATTATCAAGCTATTAGCTTTGATGGCTTAGAAGGTGATGATGTTATGGGCCTTCTAGCTACTGGTAATAGATATGAAGATCCGATTATTGTTTCACCCGACAAAGATATGAAAGGTGTGCCTTGTCGATTGCTTGCTAATGATGAGATTGAATTGATTACTAGAAAGAGAGCTGATAGAAACTGGATGCTTCAATGTTTAACTGGAGATTCAGGAGATAATATTCCTGGTCTGATTGGAGTTGGCCCAGTAACAGCTAATAAAATCCTTGGTGATGCTGAGTCCCTATCAGATATGTGGGATAAAGTTATTACTACTTATGAAAAGAAAAAGAAAACTTATGCTGATGCACTGATGACAGCTCGACTAACAAGAATACTTAGAGATGGAGAATATAATCATGTAACAGGAGAAGTAAAATTATGGGAGCCAACACTATGAATGAAGATGATCTATGGCCTCCGATAGATGAGGCTCTAATTAAGAAACTAAAAGAGATTTATGTAGATAAATGTCCCTCTATTGATACACCTGATCGAGAGATATGGAGAGTGTTAGGTCAAGTCGAATTGGTAAGAATGTTAGAATCAGTCTATATTGAGCAAAACAAAGTCGGAGATTAGTTATGTGTGGTGGAGGAGGAGGAGGAGGATCAGGTCAAGGTGAAAGCCTGAGACTTCAAAAAGAATCTCTTAACTTATCTAAAGAACAGTTTGAAGAAAGCAAACGTCAATGGGGTGAACAGTTCCAATGGCAACGTGACAAAGCTGCTGAACAGAAAAGAGTAGCTGAAGCTAGAGCTGGCAAAGGCCCAACAAGAACGACTGAATATGCAATGTCTGCTTTAGAAGGCAGATCAGGACTTGGTTTTGGTAAGGATAAATTAAAGAGAGATGTAACAGGCAAGGGTCTAGCTATCGTTTAACCAATGGAACTGAACATCACCACTAATGTTGACCAGCAACCAGGGAAAGCTCCTAAAAAAAGGGAGGGGACTGTTGCTTCTCGATATGAACAGTTAAAAACTAATCGCAATCCTTTTGAAGATAGAGCTAGAGATTGTGCAAAGGTAACAATTCATTCTCTATTTCCTGATGATGGACATGGAGATCAAGGAAGACTGAAGACTCCTTATCAATCAGTAGGAGCTAGAGGTTTACTTCACCTCTCTAATAAATTAGGTCTTAGTCTTTTCCCTCCTAATACTCCTTTCTTTAAATTAGAAATAGATAGTCTTGCCTTACAAGTAGAAGAAGCTGGCCCAGAAATTAAAACAGAATTAGATACTGCATTAGTTAAGGTCGAGCAAGCTGTAATGAGTATGCTCGAAACCATGTCAGCTAGAGCTTCAATGCATGAAGCTTTTAAACAGCTACTTGTTTCTGGAAATGTACTTCTATATATAAACCCAGAAGGGATAAGAGTTATTCATCTTCAGAATTACTGTGTTCAACGTGATCCAATGGGTTGCGTTAAAGAAATTATTGTAGAAGAAGAAGTTTATCCTGATGCTTTACCTGATGGATTCTTACCTGACAGATTAGAAGATGATAAAACGACAGGCCCAGTAAAGAAAACAGTTAAGGTTTATACCTGTGTCAAGTTTGATGACAAGGTTTGTACTTGGTATCAAGAGGCAAAGGGGGAAGAGATTCCTAATACCTATGGTATGTGTCCAGAGAATTGTAGTCCTTGGATTCCATTGAGGTTTAATCGAATTGAAGATGAAGAGTATGGGAGAAGTTATGTCGAGCAATACTATGGAGATCTTCTATCACTTGAATCTTTATATCAAAGCGTACTTGAAGGTAGTGCAGCTGCTGCAAAGATTCTATTTCTAGTTAATCCCAATGGAACTACTAGACCTAGAACAATTGCTAATGCAGCTAATGGAGCAATCGTTCAAGGTAATGCTGCTGATGTCAGCGTCATTCAAAGTCAGAAAGCTCAGGATCTAGGGATAGCTCAACAGACTATTGATCGTATAGAAGGTAGATTGCAATTTGCTTTCTTACTTAATACTGCAATTCAAAGACCAGGAGAAAGAGTCACAGCAGAGGAGATAAGATTTATGGCACAGGAATTAGAAGCATCTATCGGTGGATTGTATTCAATACTGACTCAAGAACTACAGCTACCACTGGTACATAGACTTATCTATATCTTACAAAGAAAGAAAAAGTTACCTGAGTTTCCTAATAACGAACAGACTGGAGAGCCTTTAGTTAATCCCAAACCTGTTACTGGTTTAGAAGCTATTGGTAGAGGTGATGATCGCAACAAGTTAGTTGAGTTCATCACTGTTGCTCAACAAGCTCTTGGCCCTGATGTCATGGCTAAGTATCTAAATATGGATGAAGCTCTTAGGCGTTTAGCTGCAAGTGGATCTATAGATACAACAAACTTAGTTAAGACTCAAGAGCAATTACAACAAGAGCAAGCTCAAGCTCAAGCCGAGCAAGAGCAAATGCAGCAACAAGAACAAATGGCTGCTTTAATGCAGTCAGGAGCTGCTGCAAAAGTAGCTGACAATTACACAAAAGAAGGAGCACCTTATGGCCCCCAATTCTCAGAAGGAGGAACAGTCCCTAACTCCCTCCCCGAACCAGTCCTCGACCCAGGAATCCCAAGTGGCCCCACAGGAGGAGAGCAAGCCTAAGAAAACTAAAGCTAAAGCTACTCAACCTGGGATCACTCAAGACAGTGATTCACATTACACAATTCGCTAGTACCCACCATGCCAGAAGCACTCACTATTAAAGAAGAACCAACAACAGCTGTTGCACCAGAGCAATCAACCGAAACCACAGAAGAGTCTGGATTGCTTGCTGGTAAATACAAATCTCAAGAAGACTTAGAGAAAGGTTATCTCGAACTCCAACAGCAACTAGGAAAGAAAGAACCTGCTGAAGAATCTGGAATCAGTGAATCTGAACCAGAACTAGAAGATAAAGAAACTCCTGAATCTCGTAGTGCTACAGATATTTATGGTGAATATATCGGTAGTAAATTTGATGAGGCTGGTATTGATTACGAGGGAATGAACTCTCGCTTTCAAGAAACAGGCCAATTAAATGATGACGACTACAAAGAATTAGGAGAGGCAGGATTCAATAGAGATATGGTCGATGCCTATCTCCAAGGTATCCAGTTCAATGCACAAAGAGATACTGAACTCCAACAAGGACAGGTCAAAGAGATTCAAGATATGTATGGAGGGGCAGATGCCTATGGTGAAATGATTACCTGGGCAGCTGGAGTATTAACAGATAGTGAGAAATCTGCATTTGATTTAGCTATTAATAATCCAAACTATGACATGGTAAAACTTGCAGTAGCTGGATTACATAGTCGCTATATGTCAGAAGGAAACAAGGAGCCAAAGCTAGTCAGTGGCAGAGGAAGTAAGAGAGGAAGCAAAGCTAAGTTTGATTCAATGGCTCAGGTTATAGCAGCTATGCAAGATCCTCTTTATGCTTCTGATCCTGCATTTAGAAAACAGGTTGAGGAGAAGCTTTCTAGATCAAATGCCATTTAAGAGTTATCATTTAATTACCTAGACCTATTGACTGTAACTCTGGCCCCTTGCGAGGGATACCCTTAGTGAAAGGAAATCGAGGTCAGGAACCTTCTTTCTTTCTAGGTATTCTTTATGACTAACATGACTGTTTCTAGGCTAGGCCTAGTAAACAATACTGGTAGTGGTTATGACGCTCTCTTTCTAAAAGTTTTTAGTGGAGAAGTTCTATCTGCTTTCCGTAAGGCAACTGTATTTGAATCTCTGCACAATGTGCGGACAATCCAATCAGGAAAATCAGCCCAATTTCCAATAATTGGACTTTCTTCAACTGCCTACCATACGCCAGGCACCCAGCTGACAGGCAACGCAATCAAGCATGCTGAAGCTACCATCAATATTGATGACAAGCTTGTAAGTAATGTTTTCATTGCGGACATTGATGAAGCCAAGAATCATTACGATGTTAGATCTCAGTATTCAACTGAGATGGGCAACGCTCTTGCTTATACTTTTGATCAGAACGTAGCGGCAACTGTTGCACAAGCGGCAAGAACTTCTACTAACTTCAATACTGATCTTCCTGGTGGTACTCGGATTAAGATTGTTGCTGCAACTAAAGCAGCTGTAACAGGTGCAAACCTTGTATCAGCTCTATGGACAGCAGCCGAGAAGATGGACATCAACAATGTCCCTGAAGATAATCGTTACGTTGTACTTGGCCCAACAGAATATTACAAGTTGGCTCAAACAACTGATGTACTCAACAGAGACTGGGGTGGATCTGGAGCATACGCTGATGGATCTGTCTTGAAGGTAGCTGGTATCAGCATCATCAAGTCTAATCATCTTCCTACTACAAACAGATCAGCAGTTACAGGTGAGAACAACACTTACCACGCTAACTACACTGACAGTGTTGGCCTTGTATTCAACAAGCAAGCTGTTGGTACTGTGAAGTTGATGGATCTTAAGATGGAACAAACAGGATCTGATGTTCATGCTCTATGGCAAGGAACATTTATGGTCGGTTCTATGGCTCACGGTACTGGCGTATTACGTCCTGACTGTGCAGTTGAGATCTACTGGGCAACTAGTTAACTTTATACTGGGGGAGGAAGTCGAAGGCCTCCCCCTTTTTCTTTATTCGTCATGGTCTTAACTCTCACTACAGAACTAGAAGCTATCAATAAAGTTCTACAAATGTCAGGTGAAGCTCCTGTCAGTAGTACGGTTGGACAAGTAGGTATTGCGAAGCAAGCTCAAGATGCTTTGAACAGTGCAAGCCGAGAAGTTCAATCAGAAGGATGGAGTTTTAATACTGATTATGAAAAGACACTTACAAGAAATAGTTCTAATGAAATTGAAACAGGAGTAACAACTACCAAGGCTATGGTAGATCCTGCTTTATATCCTGAGTATGACATTATCCTTAGAAACGGTAGGTTATACGATAGGAAAACTCATAGCTTTACTTTCACTGAGGATTTAAAAGTAGATGTAACAACGATCCTTGATTGGTTGGAGCTACCTGAATATGCAAGAAGATACATCATGGTTAGAGCTGGCAGACAATTACAAGAATCAGTTGTAGGTAGTGAAGACTATGCAAAGATTAATATTACTGCTGAACTAGAAGCACGAAGTCAATTCTTAGAAGAAGAAACAACAACAGATGAGCACAGTATGCTACGAGGAAACACAAACCACACTGGTCACTTCTCTACCTATCGTCCTAGTCGTGCTCTTAGAAGGTAACTATGCCACTTGTCAGTAAGTCAATTCCAAACTTAATCAATGGTGTTAGTCAGCAGCCATCAGCATTAAGACTTGCTTCTCAGGCTGAAGCAGTTGTTAATTGTATCCCTAGTTCTGTTGAAGGATTAAAGAAACGACCTCCTTTCTATCATCAGAATAGATTGTTTACTGGTAGTGCAGGAAGTACTAGACCCTTTAGCCATATCGTTGATCGTGATGGAAATGTTCAATACATTGTTTATATAACTGATGGAGATATAAAAGTATTTAGTCTTGCAGGTGTAGCTCAGACAGTTACTTACCAACAATATGATGGCAATGGAAATGAAGTATCGAGTGGTGGTACTAGCTGTCAGTCGTATTTAGATATTGCTAATACTTCTGAACCTGCTAATACATTTAGGCTGGCAAGTATTGCAGATAATACATTTATAACTAACAGAGAAACTGTAGTTGAAATGGAATCAACTACTTCTCCTTCTTATACTCAAGCGACTGGATTAGTTTTTATTAGACAAGCTGATTACAACGTAAGTTATTCAGTTACATTAAATGCTACAGATCACGCTGAAACAAAAGAAGAATTTACTACACCTATTATTGGATCAGGTTCATCTTCTACTGCTCCTAGTAACAAAAGTGTTTGCGATGGATTAAGAGATCTAATTAATAATGATAGTGTTCTCGGCCCAGAATATACAGCGACAACAATAGAAGATTACTTACTTAAAATAGTCAAAGATGATGGAGGAACTTTCACTATAAAAGTTAGTGATACATTGGCTGATATGTTTATAGTTGGAATTAAAGGAGAAGTAGAAGCAATACAACAATTACCAGTTAAAGGAATCAATGGGCAAATTATAAAAATCATTGGCTCTACTGCAACAGCAGCAGATGATTACTATGTGAAATTTGAAACTACAGATGGAAGTACATCAGGTAAAGGTGTATGGAGAGAGACTGTTGCTCCTGGTATTGAATACAAATTAAAGGCAACCAAGATGCCTCATGTATTAATAAGAAATGCCAATGGAACTTTTACATTTAAGAGACAAACATGGGGGAATAGAATTGCAGGTGATGCAACCAGTGCAAAGAATCCTCCTTTTGTTGGAGAGACTATAAAAAATTTAAACGTATTTAGAAATAGATTAGTAATGCTGTCGGATGAATATGCTTGCCTATCAGCAGCTGACGACTACACAAGGTTCTGGCCTGAGACTGTTCAAACAGTTGTAGATAGTGATCCTATTTTTATAAGTACAGGTGGTACTGATATTAACTTTCTAACTTCAAGTATGGCGTTTTCAAACACGCTTCTTTTATTTAGTAGAAGTGGTCAGTTCAGATTAGATACAGGTGCATCAGGAATAGGAGCACCACTGACACCAGCAACAGCAACTATAACAGCGATGACAAAGTACGATTCAAATGAATCAGTTGATCCTATTGGTGTAGGTCGTACTGTTTTCTTTGCTGTTAACAAAGGAGATTTTAGTGGATTGCGTGAGTTCTATATTGCAGACGTAACAGGTTCAACTCCTATCTCAGCAGAAGTAACAGCTTCAGTACCTCGATATATTCCTAAGAACTTAGTAGCAATAGCAGCATCAGTTTCAGAAGAAACAATAGTAATGATTAGCAAGGACGAACCAACACGTTTATATATTTATAAATTCCTATTTCAAGATGAAACTAAGCTACAATCTGCATGGTCTTACTGGGAAATAAAAGGAAGCAAATCCATTCTCTCAGCTACGATCTTAGACAGTGATCTTTATATTATTACTGAATATGCTGATGGTGTTTATCTAGAGAAAGCATCATTAAGACCAGAGACTGTTGATACTGGAACAGAGATTGAAGTCTTGTTAGATAGAAAAACAACAGAAGCTAATTGTACTTTTAGTGTTACTAACTCAGGTGGATTAAATGCTCAAACTACAATTACCTTGCCCTATCCATTAGCGAATACAGGTGTAACAAAATTAGTAGGCAGACCTTTAACAGTAGGTGGAACAAACTATGCAGACATCAATAGTTTCCCTACATCACAACCTTCTACTAATGCAGTCATCACTATTGTTAATGGAGAAGGATTAGTTATCAGCAGCTCAGGAGGATCAACTACAGGTAAGACGACAGGTAATGCAACAGTTACTATTACTGACTTCCCTTCTTACTTACATAGCAAAACGATTCAAGCTAATGAAGCTATCTCTTTTACAAAGCAAGCTGCTACTAATACTTATAAATTCAGAGGCTTAATCAAACTAAAGCATGGATCTGTTCTGACACCTACAGCTGAAACAGTAGGAGATGCCTCTAATAATGGAACTATTACTGTTGATGGAGATGTAAGTACAACACCTTTTTATGTCGGTGAGCCATACGATATGACCTATGAGTTCAGCACTCCTTATTTAAAAGCTCAAGATGAATCAGGAACTATTTCTGTTTCACCTTCTCCATACTTAGGAATAAGAAAATGGTCTGTTGTCTTTGATAAGACTTCTGCTTTTGAATTAAAAGTTACTCCATACGGAAGAGCTACTTCTACTTATCCTTATAATGGTTTTCAGGTTGGACAAAGTGTATTAGGTCAAGTTGGAATACCAAAAGAAAGTTTCAGAGTTCCTGTTATGACTAGAAATATTGATGCAAAGATTGAATTATTTAGCAACAGTCCACTACCTTGTATCTTTCAATCAGCTGAGTGGGAAGGCTGGCTACAAGAAAGAGCGAGGAGAATTTAATAGTGGCAATCCTTAGACCTTCTGTTCTTTCAGATGTTTCTGTAGTAGCAGAGAACATGAGAGAAGAAGACACGAATGAAGTAAAAGCACAGTCAGGAGCTTGTCCTAAAGGTGGATTGCTTTATGCTTATCTTATGTCTAAGCCTTGCTTAACAACTGTCAGTCGTCATGGTCATCTCATGTCAATGGGAGGTGTTGTTCCATCAGGTAAAAACATAGGTCGTATTTGGTTGCTAGGATCTCAATCAATGTTTGATGACTCTATTGATAAGAGATGGTTTTTAAGAAGCTCAAAGAAAACATTAGCTGAAATGCAGAAGCTATATCCTTTATTATTCAATGTAGTTGATGCTCGAAACGAAGTACATGTAAAATGGATTTCATGGCTAGGTTTTACCTTTATCAAAAAACATCTAAACTGGGGGCCAGAGAGTCGAATGTTTTATGAGTTCGTGAGGATTTAATTATGTGTGATCCCGTCTCTATTGTTATAGGTGTTGTCTCTGCTGGTCTTGGATTCGTCCAAAATCAACAGATGATAAAGGCACAAAATAGAGCAATAGAAGTACAGAATCAAAATGCTAGAGCACAGTTTGATGTAGCAAAATTACAAACAGAAGCAAATAGATTTAGAGAAAGACAACAGTTTCAATCACAAGAATTAGCAAATGATACAAGTGAGTTCTTAGCTGATAGAGCGTTTGAGAAAGAAACACAGTCTATTAATATTCAACTTGCACAAGCACAAGAAGAAGCAGCAATTAAAAAACGAGAGAAAAAATTAGAAACAGTGAGAGCAAAAGGAGAAATATTAGCGACAGGTAAAGGAGGATTAAATGTAGTTAATTTACTAGCTGATGTTGATAGTCAGTTTGCTCAATACGATTGGGGATCTAATAGGAATCTTGCGTTCGTTGGTTATCAAGGATCAACTGATAAAGAGAGTGCAAATATTAGAAGAGCAAGTAGGCTCGCATCATTGAATCCTTATATCCAACAACAATATATAGATCCTGCACGACCGATAGATCAACCGAAGATGAAGATGAATACAGGACTGGCATTGCTAAGTGCAGGTCTTTCAGGAGCTAGTGCAGGTATGTCTTGGAATACAGGTATGACTAATGCAGGTTATACATGGGGTAAAGGTGGATATTCAAAAACACCATCATCAAAACTATTGAAAGAAAATATATTTAAGTTAGGCACTTCAAAGGAAGGTCATAATGTTTACAAGTTTAATTACAAAGGTAATCCAACTAATTACATAGGTGTCATTGCTGAAGAAGTACAAAGGATTAAACCTCAAGCTGTTTCAAGATTATCTAATGGATTCCTTGGCGTTGATTACAATCTGATTGACGTTGACTTCCTTGTTCAAACAACTTAACTATGGCAAAAGTTAGTAAGTACACTCATGGGAAGACCAAAGGGACTTCTGATAGACAAAGCTCTAGTAGAACTTCTGCTGCTCCAGGTGAAACAGGTGGTGTAATAAAAGACTTTAGATTGTCAGGCCCAGGTGCTAGTCAACCTATAAGAACCAATACTCAAGATTACTATCAGTCTCAAAAAATAAATTTCCCTAGTGCTCCTCAAATACCTGATGCACCAAAAGCTCCAGACGATAGCCAGAATTTAAGAAATCTATCTAATGCTTTCGGTGATCTAAATACAAACTTACAAAAATTTGCTACTGAGTTTCCAAGGTTTCAAGCTTCTTTAGATAAGCAAGCTAGAGCAAAAGCAGAAATAAAAGTTGAATCTAATATGTCATTAAATAATGCAAAGAAAGTATTAGAACAAAAATCAGAAACAGATGCAGAAACTGCTAATTCTTATGGCATCTTTGCATCAATGGATCAAAGAGTAGAAAGAGAATATGCAGTTGTCTTAGCAAAACGAGAAGGGATGGATGCTATTACAAGTTTTCCAGAAGCAGTGGAAGAAATATATCAGAAAAGTTTTACAGATGAAAGTAGAAAAGATGATACTGGAGCAATCATTCCTCTTAATCCTTCAACACCAGAATTTACAAAAATAGCTAATAATTATTTTGCGACTAAGATTACAAATCCTCAAGCAAGATTAGAATTACAACCTCAAATTCAAGCAGCTATATATTCAGCAAGAAGATCTGTTAGTGCTACACATAAAGAATATAAAGATACTACAGCTGTTAATGGAAATAAAAATGCTATTGGTATTCGGATTCAAGATGGTATTGAAGATGCCAAGAATGGTTTAACAGGAACATATACAAAGTTTAATCAAGAGTCAGGAGTCTCAATGAAGACTTATAATGAACGGACTCAACCTGATCAAATTGTTAGTGATGTTGCAGAACAAGTAGTCCTTGTTTCTAATAATGCAGGAGAGATAAATGCTAATTCAAAGATAGGTTGGGAGTTATTAAAAAACACAAGATTAGGAGCAGGAGAAGGTACAAAGTTAATTGATATGGTTGGAGAAAAAAAATTAAGACGTATGTGGAATTTAGCTATTGGTAAACAAAAGAATGAAGCATCAAGAGTATTAGATACAGCAGATATAAAAGGAGCACAAAGCACAGCAGAAACAGATTTTGGAACTATTAATCAACAAGACGCAGATATGAGTACACCAGAGATTGATCCTATTTTAAATGGAGATAGTCAAAGAACTGTAATTGTAGATGGTAAACCTTATTTAATTCCTTCTGGAGCAAATGCAATAAACATCACAGGAACTATTGGTAAAATAAATGAATTACAATTTGGTGCTTATGATAAATTCGCCACTGTTCAAGAAGCACAAGCATATATAAATAGACTTGAACAATTAAAAACAGGATTCTTAGATGGTCGTACTGCTGGACAAAGAGAAGAGAATTATTTATGGCTAAAAGAAACTACAGGTAATAGCCCAGATCAAGCTACTAGAAATAAACAACTGATTAATTATTTTTATAGAACAAAAAGAATAGATAGCGATCAGTATCAATTATTAAATGAAAGTATTAATCCTAATTACATTCAAGAAAAAGCAAATTATAACGAGCATGTTGGTGGAGATAAAGGAGTATTTAAGAGAGCAGATGCTTTCATAGAAAGTTATTGGACAGATAAAACTAAGATGAGTATGCCAGGATTAGATCAATGGCCTGACGATGATAGAACTGCTTTAGCAAAAGAAAAAGCTGAGTTTAAGACAGAAGTAGCTCGTATATTTAATATGAATATTCCATACGGAGAAAGGATTGATAAGATAGATCAATTATTGAAAGATAAGAAAGAAGAAATAAAAGAAAGAAGAAAAGAATTAAAAGAAAACAGAACAGGAAAAAGTGAAGATAATATTCAAGTTGGAACAGATAAGCAAACTAATAACAATCAAACTAATAACAATCAAGGTGATACTCAATCATTTACTTATCAAACTCCAAGGGAATTAATTAACGACTTAGATGGAGGTTTAAATGGAAGAGGTAATCCTCAACAAAATAGTTCTTTAGTAACAGCAGCTAGAGAAGATACTTTATATTCAACCCCAATACTTGCTCGTCAAATAGATTTAATTGAAGACTATGCAATAGTTTTAGAAAATAAAAATTGGACTGGAAAAAACTTACCTTTCTGGAATTGGTTGCCAACAGCTGAGATGGCAGTAGGTGAAGGTATTGGAACTCCAAAAGCAAAATCTTTATTACCAAGAGCTTTAAGTTATGGGCAAGAAACAAAAGCTATTCTTCGCAGAATTGATAAAGATATGTCGCCTAAAGAATATTTTATAATTCAAGCAAAACTACATAATATTCCTCTCAGTGCAAAATTCTATGAGCGTTTAGATAGAGTTTTCCCTGATGAACGTAATAGTCAATTTCAATTTCAAGAAGTAAAAAAAAACAATGAAGTAAGCTCTTCAATATCAGACCAAGGAACATTAATAGCATCAACAGATTTATCAGGAATATTAAAGAAAGAGCCAACACCACCACCTCGGATAGATCCATCTGACGATAAGGATTTATATCCAGAAGGTATAGAAGCAGGTAGTTATGTATTACCTAAAGATGTAACTGATGATAAGAAATTTGTATCAGCAGTCGAAAAACTATCTACTGAATTAAAAATACCAGTCAATTACTTATGGGCAGTAATGGGATTTGAAACAGGTGGAACATTTGATCCAGCACAGAAAAATGCAGCAGGTTCAGGTGCTGTTGGATTAATTCAATTTATGCCAGCAACTCTTAAAGAGTGGGGAGTAACAACTGAACAAGCTGCCAAGATGACAAGAGTAGAACAACTTGAATTAGTTAAGAAACATCTGAAGAGATGGACAAGACCAGGAGATGATTTTAGAGATGTCTATATGTCAATCCTTTTCCCAGTAGCAGCAGGGAAACCAAATAATTATGTTCTATTTACTAAGGGAACAAAAGAAAAACCAAGCACTAGATACGATCAGAACATTGGCCTAGATAAAAACAAAGATGGAACAATAACTAAAGAAGAAGCAGCTAGTTCAATACTTCAATACTTACCTCCTTTACCAGTAAAAGAAGTGCCTAAGAACAAAGATTCCAGTACCATAGGTGGAAGGTCTAATATTGCGTAGAGCTAATGTCGTTTCAACTTGTTACTGATCCTGAAACTAAGGAAGAGAAGTATGAATGGGTAGATAAAACAGAATCTTCTGCTGAACAGCAACGTAGAGAAACAACAGAAGCAAGAGAGAATAGAGAACCTGTTGATTTAAAAGCAGCTGCTATTGGTACAGCTAAAGCTATTCCTCGCATGTTTGTTAATGCAGGAATTAATGCTGTTCAGGAAGGTAGCGACACAATTAGAGATATTGGTGGATACATGGGTGTAGGCGAAGGAACTTCCTTTGCAGAACCTGATAAGCCAATCCTGGGACTAGGTGACTGGAAACCAGAACCATTAGAAAGTACTGGAGTTGCTGAAGATATAGGAACAGGAATACTTCAGTTTGGCCT
>TARA_R100000655_G_scaffold101579_1_pt1 | contig 13175 bp, 19 predicted proteins | sample TARA_R100000655 | Tara Oceans TARA_R100000655 (sample SAMEA2622497) | marine metagenome | biome: marine biome (ENVO:00000447); feature: deep chlorophyll maximum layer (ENVO:xxxxxxxx); material: "saline water (ENVO:00002010), including plankton (ENVO:xxxxxxxx)" | depth 90 m
AATAACATATTCAATCATTTTCCCTCCTGTATTGCATTTAACATATCGTTAAGTCTTTGTTCTTCTTGATCTTCATCAAGCTCTTCATCTGCTTTGATATTATCCCAATCAAATACAATCACTCCATTACTATCGTTGTGAACTTCTTGTACAAGACCACCTTCAACTTCAATAATTACTGTATCAGTGCTTATGCCTAATTCTTCTAGTGTTGGTCTAGCCATTATTCACCTCCGTTTTCTAGGCTTTCAATAAAATCAGGATCACAATCTGTAAGATAATCAATGCGATCATAATCAATATAGAATTTCTTCAGATAAAACTGACGACCATAGCCGTCAGTTATATATCTGCCCTTATCATTGGTAGTCTTTATGATCCCACTATCAATATAAGTATTAACATAGTATCTGCCGAAGCTTCCTTCCATCTGAAGGAATAGCCCTGAGTTAAATACCTCAAGAGCTTTTTCATATACATTAACCATTGTTGTCCCCCTTGATAGCAAAGCTATCCACTTTTGACAGTCTTTCATCTTTTTCCTGAGTAGTCAGCTCATCCCAATCGGGGGGAAAAAAGAGACCGTCAACATTCTTATAAAAGTTTTTCCTATATTTAACAGAAGCTTCTTTATCATCTGCACATATAAGATCAAACATAGCTGACACCATGCCCACAGTCTTTAATTGATCACTAGCAGAAGAGCCATCTAGAACCCCCTCTTTCAACACCTTCAAACCTTTTCCCCCTTCATAAGGCTCAAGATATTCTTTAGCTACTGTCTTAAAGTCGTTAAAAGATAATCTTGTGTCCTTAGGCTCACCTATCCAATTAAGGTGCTTGCCTGTTGTAGTGCCCCAGCAGTTTTCAACTGAAACAAGCTGATAGCCTGGAACCTTGAAAGCTACTAAAGTTTCATAAGAAAAGTATAGCTCTATGCCATCTTTACTATATACATCACAATGAGCCTTACGGAGTTGATAAGCTCTGTTACCCTCTCCGTAAGTATCTCTATGCATACCGTCTAAATTAAAATCTATCTTTTTCATGATTTCTACAGCTCCCCCCTTATAAGGTCTTCTAAACTTTTTTCTTCTTCATAAATAGTTTTATTTGAAGCTCGCCAGCAGTATGCTGTTACACTTTCCATATCATATGGCTCCCAATCCCAACCATTAGCTTTAAGCAAAGCTTCAAGTTTAGGGTGTAAGACCTGTTCGACATGATTATCATAATAGATGTATTGACCATCTACTTCATTATAAGAGCCCTTAAACCAAATTCTCCCAAAGTCTAAGTCGTCACTATCTCTTACAGGCTCTGCTTCAGGGATAACTTCCATTATCTTTTTAATCATTTGGTATTCTGATGTTTTATTCTTTTTCATATTTCTCCTTAAAAATGTAAACATTGATTACAATAGTAAGGGTACACTATATGTAGTGTCAAGAATTAATTTGATTATTTTTTTAATTAAGTGGCATTATTTGTCCCAATTCTGTATCTTTAGTGCATTACATACTATTGAAATAATTTAAATAAATGGAATTAAAACACTTAGAAATGCGTTTAGATAGTCTTGAAAAGAAAATGGAGGAGGTACATAAGCTGACTTCTATTTTACCAAGACTTGAAGAAAGAATAATAAGTCAAAAAGATGATCTAGCCGATCATGAAGTAAGACTAAGAACCCTTGAAGCTTCCCAGTCAAAGGGTAATGTTTATGTTGGATGGCTAGAAAGATTCATTTGGGCTTTAATTGTTGGTGTTGCGGGAGCATTAATCTATGTTCTTTAAAAATAATATAAAAGCTTCACTAGAAAGATTCGCATATCTTCCTGATGGAACATTAGGAAAATTAACAGTTAAAGATGAAGTATTTTTTATTGCGGAGCGACCATGGCGGGGGAATAAAAAAGAAATCAGCTGTATCCCACTAGGAACATATAACTGTAAGGCATATACAAGTAAAAAGTTTGGACAAACATTTGAAGTATGTGATGTCCCCGATAGAACTTACATTTTATTTCATGTTGGAAATTTTCCCGAGAAAGATAGCCACGGATGTTTATTAGTTGGCAGTAGTCTTATGAAGAATCAAACCGCTGTTTCTGCTAGTAAAGTTGCTATGGATAAATTTAGAGAGATTCTAAAAGATGTTGAAAGCTTTGAACTTGAAGTTAAAGACACAACCCCATACGACTGGTCATAAAACTAGATCATGTCGAAACTGCGGGAAAAGAAAACCCATAACCAAATTTGAGATCACAAAGGGCTATAGGCTCAGAACTTGCCGAACCTGCCGACAATCGGGGAAAAGAAAAAGAATCAGTCAATGCCCGTATGCGTATATAAACAACCTATACTATCAGCTAAGTCATAGAAGAAAGCAGACACATGAATTTACTATAAGCAAAGAAGACTTACACAAAGTATATGAGAAGCAAAAGGGACTGTGTGCATATACAGGTATCACTATGAGTCATGTAAAGGATGGCACAGGCAAACATCTAGCAAACATATCGATAGATAGAGTTGATAATAGCAAAGGCTACACTAAGCAAAATATTGCTTTAGTGTGCCTTGCTACTAACATGATGAAGTACACTATGAGCTTAAAAGATTTGAAGAAATGGTGTACACTTATATCAAGCTATAAGAGGTAATAACAATGGCAATCAAAGATAAGACAATGAAGCAAAGAAAAGCTGAATTTGTTCAGCATTTTCTTGTGACAAAGAACGCAACTGAATCAGCAAAGAGAACTGGATACTCAGAAAAGAGTGCATACAATCAAGGGCACAGACTGATGAATGATGATGAAGTCTGCGAAATGCTTGCAAAAGAGTTATCGGAATCAAAAGAACGCAACCTACAAGACCATGACGACATCATAGAGCGATTAAAAGAGGAAGCATTAGGAGATGTTCAGGGTCATACCGCAGGCTCCCGTGTAAAGGCTCTAGAGCTTTTAATGAAATACTATCAGATGATTGACTCAAGTCAGAAGCTTGAACTATCTATGAAAGATTCATGGTTTGATACCCTCGATTTAGAGGAAAAAGCAGATCACCTAAACTAGGGGATTCTTTATTGTAAGTTTTATTTTTTATTTTTTTTCTTTTATTTTCTATAAAATGAGCATAAATCTCATACCCAAACCTCACACGCATATAAGAACCCCGTACCGTACAGCACGCATGAATGAACGGGCGGGGGGTGCTGGTCAGGGTACCATCATACACATATATACCCATATCCCCTATGACCTTAAGGGGGGTATGTAATTTTGGAAACCCAAACAGAAAAAAATAAAATACAAAAAATTATAAATACCTTTAAAACGAATCTCAGTCAATACGCTAAAAACTGTTTAAAAATTATAAATAAACAAGGAAAGCTAATTCCACTAGAATTTAACGAAGCACAGACCCAACTAGACAAACAAATAAGGAAACAATATAAAAAAAATGGCAGAGTGAGAATGTTAATTTTAAAATCTCGTCAGACAGGGATATCTACCTACTGCCAGGCAAGAGGATTTTGGAAGACAGTTTCAGCACAAAATCAAAACGCTGTAGTAGTTTCACATCTTAATGAATCTACTAAAGCTATTTTTAGTATGGTAAAAAACTTTTACGACAACTTACCCCACCCATTAGTAACCCCCGACTTAAAAGAATCTACTACTAATTCTATGGCTTTTACCCATGGATCTCGTTGGAGAATAGCTACAGCCCGAACAGGCGAGGTTGGTCGTGGCTGGACAACTAATTATTTACACGGCTCTGAGGTAGCCTTTTATCCGAATGCGGACATAATCCCCGGGTTACTTCAGACCGTACCAGAAGCAGAGTCAGAAATATTATTAGAATCTACTGCTAATGGAGCGGGAGGATGGTTTTATGATGCTTGTATGAGAGCACTGCGGGGGGAAGGAGAGTGGGATATATGTTTTATTCCTTGGTACACAATGTCAGAGTATCGTAGAAAAGTGGACCCATACTTTGAAATAGAGCCTGAAGAACAAGATATTAAGACTATGTTTAATCTAGATGATGAGCAAATAATGTTTCGGAGATTAAAGATTCAGGAATTAGGGGGGGAAGACTTATTTAGACAGGAGTATCCTAGCACCCCGCAAGAAGCATTTTTAACTACTGGTAGATTATTTGTTGAGCCAAAATACATAGATCAGGCTGCTGTTGAATGCTATACCCCGATTGAACGCTACGATGTTAGAGAGTCTGAGTTTATCCCGCATGAAAAAGGGCTTCTAAAAATTTTCGAGAATCCAAAGGATTCTCTCAGGTATTGCATGGGAGTAGATGTTGCAGAGGGTTTGGAGCATGGAGATTATAGTTGTGTTCAGGTTCTTGACCATTTAGGTAATCAAGTTGCGACCTGGAGCGGTCATGTCGATCCATTTGATCTGGCATACATAGTTGCCAAAATAGGTCATTTTTATAATAAAGCCTGGACTTTGATAGAAAGAAACAATCACGGACTTACTACAGTAAGAAAAATACAAGAATTAAATTATCCAAATCTTTATGTTGAACAAACAGTAGATGATGCTTATGTAGATAAATTAACTAGGCGGGCAGGGTTTTTAACAACAAGCAAGACAAAACCATTAATTATTGATAACTTAGTACACTTACTACGCCAGGGCGAATCTGGTATAGTAGATAAAGAGCTAATAGATGAACTGCGAACTTATATCGTAGATGCTAGAGGTATAACAAATGCCCAAGAAGGCTGTTTTGATGATAGAATAATGTCATACGCTATTGCTTTATTTGGTTTAAATAGTATGCCAAGAAAACATAGACAAAACTTTAAAAGAATAAAGAAACAATATTTTTAAATTATGAATAAAGAATTAGGACCTGAAGGAGCTACTTTAGCAGAAGAAGCTACTCAGCTTGAGCTAGAGGAATTAGATGCCCTTGGAGCTTTATTAAGATCTAAATATACAGAATATAAAGATGCTCGAGATGAAATTGAGGATCATTGGATTGAAGACCTTAGAGCTTTTATGGGTCAATATGATCCGGATGTTTTAGCAAAGATTCAGTCTAAAGGTGAAAGATCACAAGTTTATGTTGGTCTAACCAGAACAAAAGTATTAGCAGCTTATTCAAGAATTACCGATTTATTATTTCAGCCTGGACAAAAATTCTTTTCGATTGAATCAACCCCTATTACTAAACAACCAATTTTAGAACAAGAACTTACTGAAAAGGCAACTTTAGAAATTATGCAAGCTGCCGAAGTAATGGACCCTAATTTAGTGCAAGACATAATTGCATCTAGATTTTCTGAGCTTAAAGAAGAAATTGAAAAAGAGACAGCTCTTAGAGTTGAAAATATGGAAGAAGCTATTTTAGATCAAGCGTTAGAAAATAATTTAGAAGGTAAAATGAAAGACGCTATTATGGAGCAAGTTATTTTTGGTACGGGAGCTATGAAAGCTGGAACACTAAGAATAGAAAAAGATCATAAATGGGTTAAAGGAGATGAAGGATTTGATTTAATTTATGAAGAAAGTCCTTTACCAGAGATGGAGGCAGTATCTATTTTTGATTTATATCCCGACCCTCATGCTACTTCAGTAAATGATATGCGTGATATTTTTAGAAGACATATTGTTTCAAGAACAGAATTTGCTGATTTAAAAGATTTTCCAGGATTCAATGTTGATCTTATTGATGAATGCATAATGATGAATCCAGAAGGAAATCACGATGAAGCACAACATGAAAAAGACAGAAGACAAATAGCTAATGTTAAAGATAGAAGCACTCAGACAGAAAAGTTTGAAATATTAGAATTTTGGGGTTCTTTAAATGGTAATGATTTAAAAGAAGCTGGAATAGAGTTTGATGCCGATGATGATTTAACTCAAGAGTATAGTGCTAATATTTGGGTTACTGATGGCAAAGTTATTAAAGCACAATTAAATCCTTTGCCTGGTGGAGTTATTCCATACTTTATTTTTCCATATGAGAAAAACCCACACGCATTCTGGGGAACTGGTGTACCTAGAATGATGCGTGATTCACAAGCTACTATGAACGCAGCTACTAGAATATATTTAGATAATGTTGCTTTATCTTCTGGTCCTATGGTTGAAGTAAATACAGATATCATGGCTTCAGGAGAAGACCCAACAGAACTATATCCATGGCGTGTATTCTTGCGAGAGGGAGGAGATGGAAACCAGCCTATGGTGCGTTTTTATCAACCTCAATCTAATTCACCAGCCCTTGTTTCAGTAATAGAATTATTTAGAAGATTTGCTGATGAAACAACAGCATTACCATCATATACACATGGACAAACAAATAGCTCACTAAATAGAACGGCTACAGGTATCTCAATATTAATGAGTAATGCCAATATTGTTCTAAAATCAGTCATCAAAAATATTGATGATTTCTTAACAAAACCAATGATACGCTCACTTTATGATTGGAATATGACATGGAATGAAAATGAAAATGTCAAATCAGATATGCGTGTTATTGCAAAAGGATCCACAGCCCTGATACAGAAAGAAGTACAATCACAAAGATTGCTACAATTCTTGTCTTTAATCAATAACCCAATAGATGCACAAATGGTTGATAGAGAAAAACTATTAACTGATATAGCTAAATCATTGGATATTGATCCAGACGAAGTAATAAAATCTCAAGAGGAGTTAATGAATGAGCAAGCACTACAACAAGCTATCCTTGCCAGCCAGCAAGGCGGTGAAGTTAATCAAGTCGCAAATGCCGAAGGAATGGTCGGTCCTGATGGAAGAAATGGAGTCCCTACGCCAAGCGGAGCGGGACCAGTTGGAAATAACGGACAATTACCTCTTTAGTCAAGGTCGTTGCGACATTCTTAAGTTTATAGTATCTTTAGACGAGATTGCTGACAAAGTAATCAAAGCGTTAGGCACCCGAAAGGATACACCTAACATTTATAGTTAATTTTATCGATACCCCGATTAAGGACCGAAAAAATGGATAGAGAAAAAACTAAAGGCGAGATGATCGCTGAAAAGCTTGAAAAAGAAGCTGATGAGATGTTGAAACAAGTTCAAGATTCTCAACAGGAATCCGAAGTTGAAGCTAAAGGGCTCGCAACCCAAGAAGAAGAAACAGAGGACACCCCTGAAGAGTCTCAAGAAGATGTGGATAATTCACCCGATGAATCTCAGGATACTGAAGACTCATCTGATCAGCAAGAAGAGATTCAGGAAGAGGACATTAAATCTGATAAGGGTTTGTTGTCTGCTGAACAGTGGGAAGAAAGGTATAAAAACGCCCAGGCGAAAATGACCAAATCTACCCAGAGAGAGAAAGAACTCGAAGCTAAAATAGCTGAAATGAATAATAAATTCACAGCAATGGAAGCGATGAAGTCTGATGCTCAAGTTGAAAAACAGAAAGAACAAGTGAATGTTGACCTTTCTGAGATAATTAAGGAATACCCAGATTTGGTGAAACCTTTACAATCTTATGTTGATGCTCGCATTGCCGCTGTTGATCAAAAGGTGAATCAGGCTACAGATGAGGTCTTGAAATCTCAAAAAGAAGAAGCAGACAAAAAGCATTTCGATGCTATTGCAAGTACACACCCGGATTGGAAGTCTTTATCAGCAAGTGAAGATTTTTCACTCTGGTTAAGCAGACAATCAAGGATGTGGCAAAACGCAGCTAAGGATGGAGATGCCGAGGATGTTGTATCCCTCTTATCAAAATATAAAGAAGATTTGGGTCTAGTTTCCAACAGTGCTTCTAAAAAAGATTTAGTAGAAAAGGCTAAACAAAATGTTGAACCTTCACTCTCTAAAGCTAGGAAGCAAAATGTAACAGGTAGTAAGAAGATTTGGACTGCCACGGAAATTGGAAAACTAACTGATAAACAGTTTAGTAAACACGAAAAAGATATTGATCGTGCTTATTCTGAAGGAAGGGTGAAGGACAGGTAGTCTTACTATATAGATTAATTTTTAAAATATATAGGAGAAAAAAATGGCATATTCATCAAGTAGTGGAAGTTTTTCTTTCGCAGCTGGAGAACAGCATTTTATACCTGAAGTATTTTCCAAAAAGCTACAAGCTAAGTTTTACGCTCAGACCGTTTTGTCGGATGTAACAACTAACGAGTACGAAGGAGAAATTTCAGGGTTAGGTAATAAAGTAAACATTAGAACAGTACCAGCAGTATCTGTAGCAGACTACACTGGTTCACTGACTTATGCAGATGTAACTTCAGGCACAGTAGAGCTTGATATCAACAAGGCTAAAAGCTACGCTTTTAAAGTTGATGATATTTTAAGAAATCAGGCTGATATTGATTTCATGAACGCAGCAGCAGAAGATGCAGCTCAAAACATGAAAATTGCTGTTGAGCAGGATGTATTTGGCAACATTGGTTCAGGATCATCTTTAACAGATGTTAATGCTAGTGAAGCTGGAACTAATGCTGGTAACATCTTAGGGCATATTTTGACTGCTGGTAAAACATTAGACCAAAATAATATCCCAGAATCTGATAGGTTTATGATTATTGACCCAGCAACTGCGGCAGTAATTAAAAACTCAGACCTTAAGCAGGCATACTTAACAGGTGATAGTGTTTCACCATTAAGAAATGGAATGATTGGCATGATAGATAGATTTACTGTCTATGTATCTAACAATTTACCTGTTAGTGGATCTGTAACTACTGGATTCTTTGGTCACCCTAAAGCTGTAGCATATGCTTCTCAAATGACTAACACTGAAACTGTAAGACTTGAGTCTTCATTCGGTGATGGTGTGAGAGGTTTAACTGTTTATGGCTATAAAGTTGTTGTACCAACAGCATTTGGCGAAATTAAGTTAAATTCTTAATAATTAGTTGGGGAGCTTCGGCTCCCCTCTTTTCATTATTTATGATATCTTTAATAAATACCCCGAAGGAGTAATAATGACGAAAGACGAATTAGTAAAAGTAGCAAAAGAAAAGTTTAATGTTTCTTTAAATCCTAAAGACAAATTGGTAGATTTAGAATCACAACTTTCTTCACTAGAAAAATCAGACCCTGTAGATAAGCCTGTTGAAAAAGCAAAATCAAAAACACCGCTTTATTCAGTTGGCGAACATGGAAAAATAGTTTCATATAACCCTATACATAGAGCAGAGTATTGGAACTTTATATATGATGAAAAATCATTAACTGATGAGCAAAAAAAACTTTTAGGTAAATAAAGTGGCAACAGTTAAAGTAATAGATTTAATAGACAGAGCTGAGGAAATTCTTCAAGATACGACCAATGTTCGTTGGACCCAGCAAACTTTATTAAACTATCTTAATGATGCACAAAGAGAAATTGTATTATTTAGACCAGATGCTAATCCAGTAAATGCATCCTTTACTTTAGCTCAGGCAGCTAAACAAACACTACCAACAGCAGCATTAAGATTATTATCAATCTACGCAAATGCTTCACCAGCAACAAAACCTATAACAAATATAGAAAGAAGAGTTCTTGACGATCAAATAGAAGACTGGCATGGAACTACAGGAACAAGTGTTGAGCATTATGTGTATGATCCAGTAGATCCAAAAATATTTTATGTATATCCTCATCCTTCAGGTGGAGGACATACTATAAGTATTGTTTATAGTTCAGCCCCTAGTGACATTACTATTGGTAATTTTTCTAGCGACACAACTGTAATATCTTTGGATGATGTCTATGCTAATGCTATTTTAGATTATATGCTTTATAGGGCTTATCAAAAAGACACCGAATATGCTGGAGATATGAATAGAGCTGGAGTTTATCTTCAAGCATTTCAAAGTTCACTAGGAATAAAGGCTCAAGTTGATGCTGCTTCAATGCCTTCGCCATCAACTCCAGCACAGTAATGAATAATGGCAGCATCAAAAAAAATAGAATCATTAGTACCTAAAGTAAAAAGAGAGGCTCCTAATTGCCCATCTTTTATTGTTATTGAGGAACTAAGAAATACTATTATCGATTTTTGTGTTAATACAGATATTTATTTAGCAGACCTTACACTTTTCCAGTCAGTAACTGGAATAAATGAATATGAGTCTAATGACCTGGACATTCCTTCAGGAGCAGAATTAAATCATATATTAGAATTTTTTTACGAGAACGGAGAATCCGATGCTCAAATATCAGAAAAAAGTTTTTCAAGATTAGAACCAAAATCTTTAATTGGAAACCCATCTTTATTTGATTCATACGGGAAAGGACAGCCAAAATATTATTCTCAAAAGGATCAAGAAACAATTTTACTTGCTCCCACCCCAGACAAAAATTATTCTTTATATGCATTATATAGCTTGAAACCAACATCAACTGCTACAACAATTCCAAATATCATCATTAATGAATATCAAGAAACTATAGTTCATGGTGCTCTTTATAGGCTTCAGATGATGAAAGATAGCCCTTGGAGTGATTTACAGGCAGCAGATTTAAATAAAATTATGTATGATAAAGGAGAGGCAAGAGCAGTCAGAAAAACTAAATATGGTTTAGTTGGTGCTCCTCTAACAGTTACATACCAGGAGTTTGTATAAATGGCATATTCAACAACAATAAAAGTAGTAACAGGAGATACACATCCTGAATTAAATTTTACTTTAACTGATAGCAATACAGCGGCTGCGGGGAAAACATTAGACCCTGAAGACTCTACAACATTTGCACCAATAAATTTATCTGGTTCTACAGTTAAAATAAGAATAAGAAAAATAGGAACTACTGCAATATTGGCAACTCTTACAGCCTCATTAACAACCCCAGCAGAAGGGAAATGTGCAGCTGTATTTACAAATTCAACATTTTCTACATCAGGATTTTATGAGGGTGAAATAGAAATTACCAAATCAGACGGTAATATTCAAACTGTTAATGATTTAATTAAATTTAATGTGAGAGATGATTTTGACTAATGGCTATAAAGTTAACTGTAGAATATGTAAACCTACAGGCTTCAACTCAAACTCAAGAAGCTTCAGCATTAATAGAGTCTGCTCAATCTTCATCACCTAGTTTATCCACAGGTTATACCAAGTATTCTGCTTCTGTTAGCAATCAAGTAATTGCTCCTTTAAAAGGGATTTTATTAAGTTACATAAAACCACACTTATCAACAAATTATACAAATTTAAATCTTAAAATTTTTGTTGATTCAGATAGTAAAAACTTATATTTCTTGCCAGGCAATCCTAATGCAGAAACGATAACAGTCCAGGAACAAGTTGTATTTTCATTTAATAATGTTTTATCTGACCAATTTTCATTTTCAGATTTAACTTTATTTTCTGTTTCTAAAGGATTTCCAGAAACAGTTAATTTATCAGAAAGTTCAGTAATATCATCTGATTTAGTAAAACAAGATCAGGTAACAATGTCTGAGTCTCATAGTTTTGGGTTAAGTAATGTTGCAGAAGAAAACATATCTGTTAGTGATATTACTTCATTAGCAACATCTATAAGTGAAGCAGATACATTTAGTTTTGCAGATACATCTGTTATACACCCAAATTTAGGAAAAACTGAAACATTAAGTATGTCTGAATCTCTTTCTAGGGTAGTTTCATTTAATAGAGATTTTACAGACTCTTTTACTCTTGATGATAGAGCTTCTTTAGCAGACCCATTACAAACTGATTCTATTTTAAATAAAGACAATATAACAACGCTGTCTGAAGAACATATTTATAATTTTTCTAAAGTCCTTTCTGATTCTTATTCATTTTCAGATGAATTAAATTTTGAATCTAGTAAACCAATTAGTGAAAGTTTTTCTATATCTGAACAGAAAGCATATTTATTTTCAACACCTAGAACTGATGCCTTTAGTTTATCTGATTCTCCTGTTAAGTCTCCAGGTTTAAATAAGGCAGAATCTATATCTTTTTCTGATGAGCTTAACTCTTTTCAACTGGGAGTTGGAAAGACAGAATCTGTTTCATTATCAGAGACAGATGTGATATCTTTAAGCAAAGTAGATGCGGACTCCTTATCAGTAACTGAATCAATATCTTTTCAGGTAACTTATGGTATTACTGGGGGTCTAAATACTTCTGCTTTAAATACCGGTGTATTAAATTAGGAGAAAAAATGTTAAAAGACGGACTAAAATTAAAAGGTAAGTTACAAATTGCTTTAAATGGGGAAACCATTAAAGAAATTGATAACCTAGTTGTAACCGCTGGAAAAAATTTCGTAGCTAGCAGAATGAAAGATGCTTCCGCCACTGCCATGACTCATATGGCTGTTGGTACAGGATCTACTGCTGCTGCCGCAGGGGACACTGCTTTAGGTTCACAAGTTGGATCTAGAGTAAGTCTTACTTCTACTACAGTTACCAGTAATGAGGTTGCTTATGTTGCTACCTTTGCTGCTGGAACTGGAACTGGTGCTCTTACAGAAGCTGGATTATTCAATGCTTCTTCAAGTGGAACTATGTTATGTAGAACAGTTTTTTCAGTAGTAAATAAAGGTGCAGCTGACTCTATGACAATAACTTGGACTGTAACAGTTTCTTAATAAGAACTTAGGAGTATTCTGTGGCAGTTGTTTTTAAGAACAATGCAAAAACAACCTTTAGTTCTGGGATAAATGACTCTGCAACTTCAATATCTGTAGTAGATGGCAGTGTCTTTCCATCCTTAGGAGCAGGAGAGGTTTGTTTTGTAACTTTTGATGATGGTGTTAACAATGAAATTGTTAAAGTTACTGCTATTAGCAGTAATACTCTTACCGTTGTTAGAGCACAAGAAAGCACTTCAGCAAGATCTTTTTCCGCAGGCGATGATGTAGAATTAAGGCTAACTGCTGGAATACTTGGTCTGTTTTCTCAAACAGGCGTAGCTATTACCGATGAAATTGAAGCATATCTAGATGCTAACGGACTTACATTCCCAGACAACATTAAAGCTTATTTTGGTACAGGTAATGATTTAGAGATATATCACGATGGCTCAAACAGCATAATTTCCGAAACAGGAACAGGTGGCATAAAAATATTTACTGCGGGTGTAGCAACATCAGGGTTTTATAAAGTTGGTGGTGAAGAATTAGCAACCTTTGAACCTGATGGTCCAGTCACTTTATATCATAATGATAGTGCAAAACTAGCCA
>TARA_R100000655_G_scaffold46129_1_pt1 | contig 13121 bp, 27 predicted proteins | sample TARA_R100000655 | Tara Oceans TARA_R100000655 (sample SAMEA2622497) | marine metagenome | biome: marine biome (ENVO:00000447); feature: deep chlorophyll maximum layer (ENVO:xxxxxxxx); material: "saline water (ENVO:00002010), including plankton (ENVO:xxxxxxxx)" | depth 90 m
CCATCGGGAACAGTAACGACTTATCCATTAACTACTGAAAACTTTTTAGGATTAGCGGATAATGCTTCATCAGCTAATAGCATATCCAAAGTTAGAATAAATGGAGTTGACGCCAACAACTCAGGATTAACCGCAGGACAATTATATTATGTTAAAAATGATGGCACATTATCAACAACAGCAGAAAGTGGTAAAACAGTAGAAGCTGGTAAAGCACTTTCAGCAACAAAACTATTAGTTAACACATCATAAGGAGAAAAAAATGCAAACGATAGTAAGAAATGGAACAAATATTAGTCTTTATTATTATCCAGATAGTAAAACTATAGATATTGGTTCTGACCAAACAACAATAAGTGATGGTGGCACACCTGAATTAATTATTGCAGATTGCAATTCAAGCAACGCAACATTACATCAAGGCGTAGATGCTCTATCAGATTATTGGGGTTGGAAATATAAACATGATGGTTCTGCATGGTCAGCTAATACAGATTTTAAAGGTAGTAATCACCTTTCATCTGACATTAATGACTCTGTAACAACTATTCCTGTTGATAGCTCAAACCCATTTACTACATCAGGCACTGTACAAATTGGTGATGAAAAAATTACATATACAGGCGTTGATGGTACAAACCTAACTGGTTGTACTAGAGCTTCAGCATCAACAAGTGCTGCAAGTCATACTGCTAACGCACAAGTCACACAAGTCTAATGTCAAAGCCTACTGTTGCTACTGTAAAGCAACGCATTGACGACCATGTTGACTCTTGTGCAGCAAGATATGAAGCAATAGAAAGACGATTAAATCGCATTGAAGCAATAATGATAGGTGCAAGTGCGTCTATTATTATGTTGTTGTTAAAAATAATATTCTTTTAAAATGTCCACAAGAATAGGCTTACAGGGAGAATTAATAGCAAGTTCTCTTTTGTTAAGCTATGGCATTGACAACGACCTTGTATCTAAAGATGGTTATGACATTATTGCATGGATTAACGCTAAACCTTTTCGTGTGCAGGTTAAGGCAACTTTAAAGCCTCATATTGAAGCTGGTGAAACAAAATACCGATATAATTGGAACTTAGGTTTTGGTAAAGAAAAAAAACCATACACATCTAATGAGTGTGATATTATCGTATTGGTAGCGTTGGATAGACGATTATGTCATTTCATGTTGCCAAACAACAATAAATCAAAAAAAATGTATATTAATAAAATGACAATAGAAAACGAACAACAAACATTTAATGAAGTTATTGGTGATGTTAAAAATAAATGTATGTGTAATTAGGAGAAAAAAATGATTAGTTTATTAGGTTCTTTACTTGGTTTTGGCACATCTTTCTTACCAAGCGTTTTAGGCTTCTTTGAAAAGAAAGCAAAATTTAAACAAGACCTACTTATGTTAGAAGCAAAGGCAAAATATGCCGAACAAATGTCTAAATATAAGATACAAGAATTAGACGCAGAAGCCGATATAGCCGAAGCAAAAGCCATCTATGCTCATGCCGAGCAACTTTCCAAAAACAATTCCTCTAAATTCATTGGTGCATTACAGGCATCAGTACGCCCAGTTATTACTTATTTACTGTTTTCTGTGTTTGCTTTTGTTAAAGTTACGCAAGTTATTATGGCAGTTCAAGGTGGTGGAGATGTCTTACAAGGCGTTGTAGCTGCATGGGATTTAGAAACACAAGCCATGTTTAGTGCTGTTATAGCATTTTGGTTTGGTAATCGTATGATGAAATCAGCAAAAAAATGAAAAACTTTCTATTCCTTTGTTTATGTATATTAACTGCTTTAGTTACTTACATAACATTAGGAAGCATTGTCTATGAATATAGCGACATATTTTTCATTAGCTTACCCCTTAACTTGTTGTTAATTGTGTGTTATTATTTTTTTTACAAAAAAAGACAAAAGGAAAATTTATGAACATATTTACAAAAATAAGTGCTTATAGTTTATTTAGTGTTTTAGCTATACTTGCTGTTACATTGTTTCTTGTTAGCTGTGGTAGTTCACGCATTATGCTCAATGCTGATATACCTGAATCACAACAAATAGACATAACTATTTCAACGCAAGATAACGAAACAGCTACCGAGTAATGTCCACACCACAAGTAACGCACATTGAAGCTGCGTTAAGTGATGACCAAATCAAAACCATTTTAGATGTTATGCCACGCATTGAAAGCAACAAAGGTGGTCTAACAGGTGGAGCTGTCGATAAAGATTATCGTAATGTTGAGGTTAAGGCTTTTGACGCAAACAACAAAGACCTAGAATTTTTAGCTGTAATGATTGGTGAGTTTGCCCAAACAGTTAATGATAAATATTATGGCTTTGACATTAAAGGCTTTGCCGAGCCTCTCCAATTTTTAACTTATGGTGTTAATGGTCGATACGATAGCCACATGGACATTCAATGGTCAGATTTAAAAACAAATGTTCCGAATAGAAAGCTAACAGTCATCACACAACTATCAGACCCTAAAGATTATGAGGGTGGCGATCTTGAATTAGATATTACAAGCGATAATTTTACAATTCCAAAGGGAAAAGGCGATATGATAGCGTTTCCTGCCTTTTTAATGCACAAAGTACACCCAATAACTAAAGGAACTCGTTGTAGTGTTGTATCTTGGCTTTCAGGCGATAGTTGGAAATAGGTATATATTACCCTTTACTTGTGTCTATTTTGCTTTGTATGGCGTTTAAATCAATTAATTTTTTAAAACATTTGTCCTTAAACTCGGTAAATGCTCCATAATGGACAATTTGACCTTTTCCATTCACAACCCACCCATCACCATTCATATCAATCATCTCGCCACAAGCTGCACATGGCTTGTCATCAATTTTTGGTTTAATCCAACTCTTTTTCTTTTTCTTTTTCGGCACGATAATATTCTTCGTAGATTTTAATTTGCTTTGGGTGTTTTTCTTTTAGTTGGCTTAGTCCATTCATTATAGATGTGTGATCTCGTTTAAATGTCCAACCAATATCTTCCAACGAATATTCTTTTGTCATTCTATAAATATGCCAACACAACCATCTTGGTTCTAGTATTGTAGTAAATCTTCTTTTACCCTTAACATCATTTAATGTAATCATGTAATCATCAAGTATCTTTTCTATTGTTCTCTTTAATGCTTTGTTCATACCTTGTCTTTTCTTGTAATAAATCTAGTAAGCCATATACCAAATTCCATAACATACTTGTTGTGTACTCTTTTTCAATACACTTATTTTTAATAAATATTTTAATTATTACTTTATTGCCCTCAGTTGCAGGTATCAAATAGACATCTGATTTAGGGTCTATGTCATCTGCCATCACGATATGACATAAATTGCAATTAATAATAAAGCGATTAAAACACCGATTAATTTTTTTGTATTGTTTGGCTTTTCACCATACGCCTCATTATGTGGAGTAGATTTATCATCAGCAACAAATCTGCCTTTACTGTCTTTTGCTCTAACTCTTTTTTTCTTTGTTTTAGCCATAGTTTCTCCTTATATTTTTATTTCTTTTTTATCAAAATGTTCATTCATACATACAATTTTCATTTTTTTTCCTACGATCTTGCAACTCATAGGTAGTGATACAGGTACTGCCGCCCTATCAGTTGCACGAAATCGTATGCTAGGTGGTCTAGCCATTAGAAGGGAATATCATCATCGATTTCAGTAGATGTGTTTGTTGATGGTGCATTAGATGATGTGCTTGATGTTTGGCTACTATTGTTTTCACCTAACATAGTCAATGTACCATTAAAGTTTTGTAATACAATTTCAGTTGTATATTTGGTCACACCATCTTTATCTTCCCATTTACGAGTTTGAAGCTGACCCTCAACATATACCTTAGAACCTTTTTTAACATATTGCTGAATTACACCGACCAAACCCTCGTTATAAACAACGATATTATGCCATTCGGTTTTTGTCTTTCTTTCACCTGATGCCTTGTCTTTCCAAGACTCGCTTGTTGCTAGTGAAAATTTAGCTATTTTCCCCTCATTTATAATATCAGGGTCATTACCTAAATTACCTATTAATTGAACTTTATTTAAACTACTCATTTTTTCTCCTATTGGTTGTTAATTGTAAATTTAATTTTTATTAATTCATGTAGTGTTCTTTTTTGGCTACCATCAAGATCGCTATTTTTTAAACGATTTTGTAAATCTTTCCATTTGGTATCAAAATCTTCTTGTGTTTCAATGTTTTTAATTTCAAGCATAAAACCATCATATTGATTTTCAGCATTATGTTCTTTGTAGCCATGTTCATCATCACTATTTTCTCTGCTAAATGCTTCAGGATTTTCTTCCTCACTATAAATGTCACCATACACATCACACGCTTTTAAAATAACTCTATCGTGTCCTCTTTTCTCAGCCATAGATATTGGGTATGCGTTCTTACAGTTTTTACTATTTGCTTCACCAAAACTTTCAATTAAATTGCCATCTTTGGTTAAAACTTTTGCTTTAATAACAATGTTATCTTGTATAACTATTGGCAAATCATAATGAACATATAGGTCTTGCTTTGCAGCAATAATTTGACAACCTTTATTTGTAATAATATTTAGTCCTTTATTTTGTGGTAGTTGCCAAGTTAATTCATTAAATCTTTGTTCAGTAATATCTTCACCTAATAATGTTTTTAACTTTTCTGTTATTTCTTGTTTGTTGCTCATTGTAACCTCCTATCGTAACCAACATTTATGATGTATGCCATCTTCTTTGTGTTTTGCACAATATATGCAAAATCCATCTTCGTCATAATGATTCATAGCTTTGTCATGTTCTTCTTGTTCAGCTAAATATTCTTGCCTAGTCATTTGATATTCTTCAACCATCTACTTATTCTCCATAGCAATAGTCTTTCTAACCCATTTATCGTTTTCACGAACCACATCATTTTTTAATGGTCTGCTATCACCGCCTGTATGAGATTGTGTTTTACCTTTATCAGTAGGTTTTTTACCTTTAATTAATTTTTTACCCATATTATCTCCATAAACACCCATATTAATTATTATCCACGCTGTTAGTAAATTCTAAATCCCACTTGCTTAACCCTATTTCAGTTAAGATTTCAGGATAACCACCAAAATCATTCATATCGTGACAAAATGTATATTTTCTTTTTGCTTCAATTAATGCCGCTTTGCCCTCTACTAATGTTTGTTTGTTTAATGTATAAAATGCAGTTAAATATGGTTCTTTCTTTTCCACACAAGCAAAAACAAAATCCTCAACTTGACGACCTGTTACCTTTTCATAAACATCAATATAATGTGCAACCTGTATATGATAGCCAAAGTCCTTAACCGACCTTGCAAACTTTCTTGGGTCAACACTAGCAGCTGTTTTATAATCAACTATTATGTCTTTGTTTGGGTCTTTAATACCTACCCTTGATAGATCGCACCTAATTTTTTGTTTAAAATCTTTGTCGTAAATAAAATATGACCATTCTTTTTTTGAACTTTCGTGATGTAAATATGTGTCAGACAACTTATGTGAAAACAAACTATCCCTCATAGCGTACAACATATTCTTAATATTTAATTTAAAAATTAATTGTCCATCTTCTAAGTTGTTTTTTATTTCTTTGTACTCGCTTGACCGACCATCAGCATTAGTAAAAAATATATCATTATTAAATTGTTCTTCATCTTCCAACAACAAATGAAAAGCACTACCAATCTGTATTTCTATATTGTTACTTAAATTTCTTTTACCAAACTTTGCTTCTTTAGCTGTTTTGGCAGCCCAGTCTTTCCAAGTGCTAGAGCCAATCCAATTTTTAAGTGAGTGATAGAATTTATTTGTACAGTCGGCAGGTTTTAAAGTTAGTGTTTCACCAACTTTAGTCGGCAGGTTTATAATGTTTGTAATATCTATCATACCAATTTCCCTTAACAAATCACTTATATCATTATTAACATTTATACACAAGTATAAAATTTATTATGTTTTTTTGTCACATCTAACGAATTTAGTTGAACGCCAAAATAAAAGGATTTATAACAAAATTAAGGAGTCAATAATGGAAAAATTTATACAAAAAAAATTCGACACAATAATTAAAATAGTAATATTTGTAACTTATATTGGTTGTCTAAGTGCTATCGTCTAGGTCATCATTTAGCTCATTTGTAAGCGACCTTTTTCGTCTTTGACTATTAGCTGCTATACAAAAATCTAAGTCAAAGATGTTAAAATTACTATCATTTTGTAAGCCATAAGTTATAATACTTAAAACAGATATTAGGTTTATGGCTAATAACTTAAAATCGTTCCCCAACGAATTAGCCCTTATTAAATTAAGGGCTATATTGGCTTATCAAATATTAAAAAAAAATCTTGTTTTTATAATTTCTTTATGAAATTGGTTTGTGTCAAAAATGTGTTAGAAACTTAATTGTATAGTAATTGCAATAGTTCCATAGATAATACTTAAACATATTAAAAAGGCTTTTAAACCGCCTTGATTATCTTTCATTGTGCTAAAGGATTTTTATTGTTATCGGCAGCTTTTTCTAACTTGCTAACCTTTTCTTCTAAAATAGCTATTTGGGTTTCCAATGGTGCTAAATCAACACTTTCAAATTCTCTTGCTTCTATTTGGTCAACTCTTAACATAAGCTGTCCATAACCATAAAAACCTGAACCAATACCACCAATAAGACCAACAAGCATTACATAAGTTTGTGCTTTTTTTATTAAATCGTTCATCTGTTACTCCTAAAAAAATCTAAGTTATTATCTTGTAGCATATTATAATGTGTATCATTTGATGTACCCACTAAACTTGCTAACCCATTATTATTATCATACATCACAACATTTGTATAGATTTGGCGAGGTTGATAAAAAGTTTCACGATCTTGTAATTCCATTTGTAAATAATTAGACCATGATGGAACAAAAGCCATAATCCCTAAAAGCGTATCTTGTAAAGTTTCACTATATTGTCCTGTACTTTCTTGAATTTGGCTCTGTTCCTCTACTGTCGCAAGATTTGATTCAATAATACTTTCTTGCAATTCCTGTGCCTCACTTATGCTTAACACTTGTGTGCTGCTATTTTCAATTTGTGTGGCTATGTCTATGGTTGTCACCTCAACTGTAGCAATAGTTGGTGCGGCAATATCTGTGCCAACATTAATTGGTACAATATTAATTGATGACAATACTGTATTTTGTTGTTGCGTTTCTTGGGCTATCTGATTTGAAACACCAACGCCCTCAAAAGATAAAGTAGAAGATATTGTTTGATTATTGTTTTGTACATTTGATGTGGTTGTATCAGATTGTGATTGACCATTTTGTTGAGATACACGAACACCTTGTTCGGTCATTTGTGATATTAATGATGAATTATTAGGTCTATTTTCTTCCTGTTCTTCGGTAGTTTCTTCTTCAGGTTCTTCAGTATTTTCTTCTACGCTTTCTTCGTGTAGTTCTTCTTCTTCTTCGTGTATTGTTTCGGTTGTTTCTTCTTCGTTTTGTATTTCTTCTTCATCAAAATATTCCTCAATAATTTCTAGCTCGGCATAGTGAATTTCATCATGCGTATTTATATCAATAATTATAGGTAACTCATCTAATTCTTCAACACTAAAATAATCAAACTCTAATTCATCTAATTCTGTACCCAATAATATATCAGAAGTAAGTGCGGTATCGCTATGGTCAATGTAATTAAGATCGTATTCATTTTCGTTCCCCTCTAAAGTGAGGGTGTCGTAGTCAATAATGGAAAAATCTTCAACACCCTCTAAGTCAATAGGTAAAAAATACTCATTATCGTTATCTAAAGTAAAGGAAAAACCAAAATTTATTTCATCTTCATCATATCCTAGTGTATGTAAATCATCACTAAACCCTGTAAAATTTGTTGAAAAATCTAGTGTTTCTTCTGTCAAGTCAAATATGTCATCACTAAGATTATAGGTATCACATAGATCGGAATAATTTTGGTCTGTTAGACATTCACTTGACAGATTTGTAAAACTTTCATCAACGACTACTGCGGTAGTCAAACTAAATTCTTCTAGTTCTAATGATGTGGAATTAGTATCATCATACCAAAGATACTCCACATAATTAGTCATGCTATATTGCAAACCAATACTAGCATCATGGTTGTCTATATTTATTTCATCATATAAAAATTTTATGTCATTTGTCGTTTCATATAAGATAACCTCAAATGTTGATTTTCTTCCATTGGAATATTCTGACACATTATCCCACATCACAACAAAATATTGATTGGTGTCTGATGTATTACCGAATGTTTGATAGTAAGGAGATTGGTTGCCGCTTGACCGCCTTATAAAATCGGAATGTAAAGGTTTAATACTATTGTTGTAACCTGCACTTGGAAACTGCTCAGATAAATAATTTCTTCTGCGAATTACATCTGAATTGAATTGAGTTACAGAATTAAAGGTTAAAAATCCATTCATGGCAACTGTAACATTATTGTAAGTGTTATTGCCAAATGTAAAATCAAAACCAATAGCAACATTTTTAATGCCATCATCTGATAAAGATAATCCTGTGCCAGTTTGTGATATATCAATTAAAGGGTCTGTACCGACTGTGAATGTTGGTGGATTGGCAAATGTTGATACACTAAAGAATAATAAAAAGATTAATCTAAACACAACTTATGCTTTTTATATTTTGGAATACGACAAAACTTTTCTTTCTTATATGCTTTTATTTCATAGTTATTATGATTGTATTCATGTTTAATAAGTTTCCAGTCAGGTCTATCTTGTGGGTTTTCTTCCCATGCTATTCTTGCTTCTTCACCTATCTTACCTTTGTATGGGCAGCTAGTCCCCGCATGAAGCATCGCTGCGTGAGTTCTCCCACTGGGATCTCCGCATAACATAGCAACCGCTGCGACCTTCATTCCCATACGATAAAGTGAATCTGCTAATTTCAAGCGTTCACAGTTTTCGTCACGAACTGATTTACCAGCTGACACACCAAAGATTTGAGTTTGAACTGCCGCACTAGCCCCTGTAGTACAGAGGTCTTGGGAGTAGCTTGGTGAAAAAGTTGGAGAAATTGCTGAACTCGGAGGTGACTTAATATCTTGTTTTACTCTTTGCGTTGAGTCATTAAAATTTCTATTTAGATTTTCTGAATTGTTTTGATTTACATTTTCGGTTTTTATAGATGACTCACTAACAGAGTTATTAAAATTATTATTGGTGTTGTCGGTAGAAATTACTGAGCTAGAAACTTGGTTTATATCAGATTGATTGACCTGATTGATAGACGACACAGAATTTTGATTTATGGTATTGTCGATAGATTGATTTTGATTAATCGTACTGTTAATGGTTTGTGTCTGATCTATAACGCTAGACGAGGTGCTTGTAGAATTAGATGTAGAGTTGACTGTGCTAGAGGACACTTGATTTATATTGCTAGTTGAATTGGTCGTCTGATTGATAACAGAATTATTATTGTTCGTATTGGTCTGAGTTCCTGTGCTTTGTATCGTTTGATCTTGAGTTATGTTTGAGTCCTCAGCTAACACATAACCAAAGAAACTAATCGAACAAAAGATAATAATGTATTCTCGTAACTTATTCATAACGAAACAATAAATGATTTGTTATTTTATTGTAAGGGTAACACATGAACCCAAAGAAAAACCCCCTAAGTTTTTACACAAAGGGGGTAACTAAGAATGGAGGTCTAATGAACTTTGATCATTAAACTTCCTTTATAATAGTTAATTGTTTTTGTTTGTCAATTATGTATCCATTTTTTCATAGATGTTATACACAATTTTATTAGAGCTATAGCTATCCCATGTATCGTAAAAAACATTATTGCACATAGCAACCCAATGACCTCTTATATGTAAAATATAAAATCTATCCTTATGAAATTTATAATTTTCATATATTGTTTTGGTTCTCCATTTTTGGTGAGCTATTTTAATTTTGTGCCAACCATAACCTTTTAGCACTTTTTCAGAAACTCTATCATCATTTGGGAAAAAGCCATCAAGTAATGCTCTTTCAAATAAAATCTCCCAAGCCCTATTGTAAGGTTCGCTATTTGCTATTGATATAGCCCTAATAACACAATCGCCTATTACTAAATCTTTTTTAGTGTCTTTTAAGTTAAAATACTTTTCTCGACCCCCATAAGTTTTAATATAATTATTATGTATGACCTCACTATAGAATTTTTTATATTCTTGATTTGGAAAAGCAGATTGATGAACCTCAATCATATTTTTTAATTTATCCATTTTAACCTCCATAATGTTTTATTGAATATACATACAGTATATTTATATTGTATTTTAATGTCAACAAGTATTTATAAGTTGTTGTTTTTGTTACATTTTATTTATGATGAATTTTAATTTCCTAAAAAAAAATTACATGATTAAATATGTCTTGACTAATAAGTTCATTAATAGTAAAAAGGTATTTATAACTTTATTTGGAGATAAAAAAATGAACATGAAAACAAGATACCTTAGTGATTTGTGGAACGCACATTGTGAAAAAGAATATGGTGGTGAACTTGAAAAAGCCCAACTTATTAATTATTGCTTAACACATGAAATAGGTGATAAGGAGCTTTTGGATTTAAGAGGTTTCCAAGACTGTAATCCTAAATCGAAACAAGTCTTTAAGTTTAAAGAACTAAAAAAGAAAAAAACTTTTGACATTTATCGTGGTCAATTACTTTTAATAAAAAGAGATTGGGGTGGTAATGAAGAACGAGTTGAAATGCCATTAGGTCATTGTTGGACACTAGACAAAGACATGGCTAAGTTTTTTATGAACAGAATTAACAACCCACATATATTAGAATACAACCAATTTGATAGCCCTGAATTTGTTACTTACAAAGCCACAATAAAAGGGTCTGATAATTTTTATTATTGTGATGATAGGGGTGAACAAGAGGTATTTATTTTTGATACTGAATGTTTAAAAAATATAAAAGCAGAAATTTTTAAAGGAGAAGAAAATGACTAAGAAAAAAAATTATTATAAGCATATAATAAAAGATAAAAATGGAAAAATTTTAACATTAAATTCTAATGTAAAATTTACTTATAAACAAATTATAGAAGAATTAAATACATCATTGAAAGATTTTATTTATTCAGATGGAACATTTAAAATAAATTTTGAAGTTTGTAGTTATAAAATAGGAGAAGAAAATGAAAATGAATTTCAAGCAATATCTAACCTTTAAAGGTGAAACAGTTTATTCTATTGCCAAGAAAGATGGCTGGAAAGAACTTGGAACAGAGCGGCAAATATATCGGTGGGCAGAGGGTCTTAGTATTCCTAATGTAAGGAATATGAAAATCATTTGTCATAACTTGACCGACAACCTAGTTGACCCAAATAGTTTTTTTATTAAAGCATGGGAACGCATGGAGCAAGACCATGAGTAATAATGAACCATTTATTGTAAACATAACAGGTGAAGATATAGCAAATGAAGATCGGTTAGCATTAATTTTTCAGAAAAAGTGGAAATGCACCTTAAAAAAAGAGGACACTATGCACCCTATTGACTTTTCCTGTTGGAGAGTTGGTGAGCCAAAAACTATTATTGATGAAGATGGACTAGAAAAAGTTTTAAATCCAAAAATGGAATTAAAGGCATGGGCTGAAACACGAGTTCGTGGTCATAAGTTTGGTGACTTTCCCACAATATATTTAGCCTTAAAAAAATTTATGTTTGCTAAAGATGTTATTAACAATTTTGGTAAGCCTTGTTTCTTTATAGTTGAGTGGAGTGATGGAACTATTGGTTATGCAGATTTATCGCAGGTTGACGCAACAGCTGATGATTTTTTACATTATCAAAATGTAAGTAAAAGAAATCAAAAAAGGGATATAGGTACAGTTGTTGAAATAAATATTGATGACTTTACGATCATACAACATGGTTATAATGGTCTATCCTAATGCAAGAAAAAAAAGAATACATTTATAGTGACCAATTTGCATTATTTGGGAAACAAGATGTTATTGGTTATGGTAAGCCGAGTTTCTATGTTAAAGAAATAAAAAGAGATTTGGCAATAGATATAATAATTAAAAATCATTATAGCCACAAAGTTTACAACGCAACTTATATTCATTTAGGTCTTTTTGTTAAGAATGAATTAAAGGGCGTTTTACAATATGGATATGCTATGAACCCTGCAAGTTGTAAAAGCGTTGTTAAAGGAACTGAACAAAACGAATATTTAGAATTGAACCGAATGTGGATTGAAGATAATGTTGGTGATTATGTTGAAAGTCAGGCAATTTCATATAGTATTAAATACATTAAAAGAAAATACCCTAAAATAAAATGGGTTCAATCTTTTGCAGATGAAAGATGTGGTGGTTTTGGCATTGTTTATCAGGCTTGTAGTTTTGATTATTATGGTGAACATACAAGCGATTTTTGGGAATTAGATAATGTTGTATATCACAATATTCAAATGACAGTTGGCAAAGACTCAAAACGATATAAAGGCGAAGCAAAATATTTACAAGAAAACAAAGAACGAGCAAATAAAATGTCATTAAGGCAATTTCGATATATAAAATTTATCAAACAAAACGAAAAAAAGAATTGTTTACTTGAACAAAAAGAATACCCAAAACATTATTTATAGGAGGATAAAATGGAAAAAAAATTAGCGTTTATGAATGTACCAGTTAGCGATCTTGTGAACATACAACATGATTGCGGTGCGGCTATTGCAAAGGATTTATACATACTTTTTATTGAGTTATGGCGTAGAGATTGTGAACCTTTACCGATAAATATTGCTCAAAAGAAACTAAAAATTAATATAAATCGACTAAAAAAATGTGCAAATGATTACCCAAACTATGTAAATTTTGACGATAATTGCATAGAAAGTGAATTTATTTATACATTTTTTAATCAAAATTTAAAGAAGAAACAAAGTCGTGAAAACTGGAATGAAAAACGAAGAATATTAAATAAACAACAAGATACAATAAACAGTTCAACCGATTTAAAGGCTATTATAAACAATGAAAAATAAACGCA